>Ga0209390_10000237_pt1 | contig 103186 bp, 103 predicted proteins | sample BON01_FD_187212 | JGI IMG/M metagenome (GOLD analysis project Ga0209390, IMG submission 187212) | Freshwater microbial communities from Lake Bonney liftoff mats and glacier meltwater in Antarctica - BON-01 (SPAdes) (version 2) | ecosystem: Environmental > Aquatic > Freshwater > Ice > Glacier...
ACGAATGGCTTCAAGCCCAACTTTGGCCTTAAACTCAGAACTGTGAATCTGGCGCTTCTTAACTAAGCTCATTTTGTGTAACCCTTTTAACTTAGGCTACAGCTTAAACTACTGTCTCAAACATTGGATCCACTATATTTTGCGAAAAATATTTCTAATGTTAATGCCGCCAAAGAAGTTTATAAAACATTTTTTACAGACTACACCCCTGCCCTTACAACCATCTCAGTTTCTGATTTACCAATGCATGCTTTAGTTCAAGTCGAAGCGGTCGTTTCACACGGCGACGTTACACCGCCACAGCCGGTGGAAGATGCCCGCCATATTGTTATTAAAGCAAACAATAAAGCTAACGCACCAAAAGATCACTCTTCGCAAACGGTTGCCTTTTCACACTACAACCACATTTCAGCGCAATTGCCGCTAGACCCAGAAACCGGCAAAATGATTGCAGGTGGTGTGAAAGAACAAGCTGGGCAATGTCTAAGCAACATCAAGGCAATTGTTGAAAGCATTGACCATCATTTGGCCGATGTCGTAAAAATTAATATCGTAGTTAAGAATATTGCTGATATGAATGCAATAGACTATATCTACGTCACGTACTTTCCTGATGGCATACCGGCACGCAGAACAATTGGCGTGTCGGCGCTTCCGCATAATGCATTGATACAAATTGACGCTGTCGTATCAAATGCACAAGGCACACCGCCCCCAGCTTAATTTTTCATATGGGGCGGTTAGCTGTTTTATATTTTTTACTATATTTTAAGAACTATCAATATTTTTCAAAAATAATGCATAACGTTCAACAACACGGGTCGCCCCAATGAAAAATTATTTACGCATTTTTGTCACCACGACAACATTATTTATGGGGGCCTCTTCAGCTTGGGCTCAAAACACGCCTAACCCAATTCCCACACTTTCAGATGAATGGCGCTTTTCTGTCACGCCATATGTTTGGACACCAAGTTTAAATTCCACCCTATATTTAAACAATAGCCCCATTGGTCGAGCCGATTTGTCGGCCAGCAGTATATTAAGTGACCTCAACATTGCCGCAATGTTAAGTGGCGAAGCGCACAAGGGTAAGTGGGGCATTATGGGTGATTTAATTTATGTCGAAATCACCAATCAAGGCGCTAAGGTAATCGGTCAAACTGACGTGGGCAGCACGGCTACCGTTAAAAATACAATTTTTACGGCTGCAGTCACCTACACCTTTGCTCATACTCAAGATCTTTATGCTGATGCGCTGGTGGGTGCTCGCTTATTGAGTACGTCAGCCAATTTAAATGTGCGCGCACAGGGTTACCCTAACGAAACGCTTTCAAACACCACAACAACCACTGACCCAATCATCGGCTTTAAAGGTCGCTTTAGGCTGGGTGACGGCACGTGGTACGTACCGTTTTACGCTGATTTCGGCGGTGGGGGTGGTTCGACAAACATTACTTGGCAAGCGTTAATTGGCGTGGGCAAAGCATTTGATTGGGGCGATGTCACCTTAGGCTATCGTGCTTTATATTACGACATGAAGTCGGGTGCCACGCTTCAAAAAACCACCATGGCAGGCCCTGCTCTAGGGTTGACGATTAATTTTTGAAATTAAATTTCAAGTAAAAATTGCCTTGGCAGGAAGGCGGTTTGAGCGAAGGCAAGTCGGACTAAGTTACCAAAAAGTTACAACAGCCGTCAAAGCAGCATAGCTGTTGAATAGCAATCACTTTAACTCAATAGCATCGTCTAAACCTTATCGATTAAATGCCAGCAACCAAGACTCCCTTTAACTTATTAACCCTTTAAGCGACACACATGAATCACATTGAACGCACACACACCACCGCTCGCATGAGCAAAATCGTTACCTGCGGCGATTTGATCTACCTTTGTGGCCAAACTGCTGACGGGTCAGATGCCAGCGATATGGCAGGTCAAACTGCCGAAGCATTGCGTCGTGTTGATGCCTTGCTTGAGGAAGCGGGTAGCGACAAATCATGAGTTTTAACCGCGCTCATTCATATCAAAAGTATGAATGATTTTGCTGCCATGAACGCTGTTTGGGACGCTTGGGTGCCAGCCGGTGCCGCACCTGCGCGCACGACTGTTGAAGCCAATTTAGCCACCCCCCCAATTGCTTTTTGAAGTGACTGTGGTTGCCTCTAGGCGTTGATTAAATTAGCGACGACTTCAGGGTGAAATGCTAGGGTTCAACAACTTGCCACACAAGCTTTAGCCCTCGAAGATCGAGGTCAAACGCATTCAACCACTCTTTATCTTAATCTTGGTCTTTCTACACATCGAAATGATGCGTTACTAGGCTTGTCGCAATTGGCACCACGTCAATTGGTATTCAAGAACCGGCTTTGTTTTCAGAGCCAGGGGTGTTTTTAGTTCGCCCTGATCAAACGCTTTATTATGGTTCTGTTCAAACGATGCATTTTGCTAGGCCTTCGTTTAGTGATTTGCTCATGCCAAGCATTTTTGCTTGATTTAGGTCGCGCTGTTTCTTAACCGGCTCACGGTCATGTCTTTGTGACAACCAAGCTTTATGTAATGCAAAGGCCCGGGGGTCGGAAACGGACATTAAAACAGGTTGCCCATCTGCAGCAATGACGACTTGTTCTATGCGGGGTGCGTTAGCCAACCACTCTAAATTAGGCACTTCAACCGCTTGAAGAACGCCTTCTGACATTTTTGGAGGTGCACTTAACAGAATGACTTTATCTTGAGTGATAAAGTCAACCATAAAACCATCTTTATTGATAGCTCTGAACTGATCACGACTTGAAACCTGAAAAGTTTTGTCGACCTGACGTAATGCAGCTAACAAGTTATTTTCTTCAAGCTTATTTGCAAGCAAAGAGATTTGTTTACGCCCGTCAAACATTAAATCAACATCACCGGACGCAAGTAATTCAACCTTAAACTCTACAGCTGCCATAGCTTCATAGGCGAACAGCGCATGGGTACCGACTACCCTAAAGTTTTTAAGTGCACGAGTTTTGTCTAAAGTTAGTAAGATGTTTCCTACAACAGTTGGCATGCGCCCTAAACGTAGCGCACGATTGAGACGAGTTTGTGTTTTAAGCCTTTCAGACAGCCCAAGGTATGATTCATAAGCAGTTTGTTTGCCTGTTTGAAAACGCTCGAAAATCGCCTCAGTTTCAGGCGAACGACGGCCTAGTGATTTACCGTTTCCTTGGGCGTTACATAACCTGATCAAATAGTCATTATCGTTTACCTTTTTCCAGCGCATACCGTAACGGTAGTCATTTTGACGCCAAGCAGCCTCACGCCAAGCCTAAAAAATTTGTTCAGACTCGATAAGATTCAAACGCTGCTGATCGAAAAGAAGTTTCATTTTGCCTGTAAATCAGTAAAATCTTATTTTACAGGCAAAAGCTATATAAATCATGTGTTTACAGTAATACCCAACCTGCAACAGCTCCCCCCAAAACAACTAACCAAGGTGGAAGCTTCCCATACATGAGTGCCACAAGGGCAACTACTGCTAAACCGAAGTCTTTCCAAGCAAAGCACATCGCCAAAGCAAGCCCTTGATCAAACCCGCCAGGCCCACCATGCACAGACAGTAAAGGCAAACCGTTTCCAAGATTGGCGTATTCAACAACACCCAACTTCGTTGAAACTTTTTGCGGCGTGACATCAAACACTGATTGATATTGACCTAACTGAACCGGTTGAATATTCATCTTTATGCTCCTTGGTAAGGTGCTTATTGGTAAGGGTTCTAATTAGTTTATGGCCTTTCAGTTAATATTGATTTGACATGGGTCAACTCGCATAGATGAACGATGATTGCAAAACAATTGATTAAAATTTTATGGGCTTGTTTGATCGCGTTAACGAATTTTGGCGCGCAGGCTGAAACCACGAGTACGGCATGCCAATTTACAGATGGCGCTGTACCGATAAAAAATGGCATCATTAAATATTTTCAAGTCGGTTCCGGACAGCCAGTACTCTTATTGCATGGCCTGTTTGCTCAAAAAGAACAGTGGTTAGATTTTGCTTGCAACATGTCGCGTCATGGCTATGCTGTTTACGCCCCAGATTTACCGGGTTATGGTCAAAGCACAGGCTTCCCAATTGAAAACTATAAACTCTCAAAAGAGGTGTCGTCTGTTCACGAGTTTGTACAGAAATTAGAGCTCAAGCCATTTCACATAGCAGGCAACTCAATGGGGGGTGCGATTATGGCGATGTACAACACGCAATACCCAGATAACGTTCAAAGCTTGGCTTTTATTGGCGCGCCTTTAGGCGTTATTAGTTGGAGCCCACAGGTTAGGTCTGCCATATTCAAGGGGGTCAACCCATTTATACCGATTAATTTAAATCAGTTTGACTTAGAAATGAGCCTATTGTTTTATAAACCGCCGGCCATTTCTTCTGAAATAAAAGAATCAGCCATAAAAAATTATGTATCCAATAATCTGCACTATCAACAAGTTTGGAACATTGTGAACCTAGACCTCATGGTACTTGAGAACAACCAAGTATCAACAACCCCTACTTTTATCGCATGGGGTTTACACGATGGTGTTTACAACATTGCGGGCAAGACTAAATTAGAGGAACTATTTCCCAATGGTGTTTCACTAACCATTTCTGATGCTGCCCATTTGGTCATGCTTGAACAGCCTATCGAAGTGTCAGATCAATACTTAACATTTCTAAAAACAGTCAAACCGTAGCGAACCCATGCGGCTCAGGGTGTTGTCTTATAAAACCTAAGCCGATTTCTTTTCTCTGGGGAAAATCACCGCCCCCAGAACCGTTAGCAAACTTAAGGCGGCAATAGACTTCAGCATTAAGTCGAAACCGCCTTCGTTGTAGAGTACAGAAACCAGCCCTACCGACAAACCTGCCGCGGTAAAACCCAAGAAGAATCGAATGGAATATGCTCGGCCACGCCATTCATCAACGGTATATTTACCGAGCATGGTGTCATTGACCGTGACCTGCCCAAACACGGCGATCACAATAACAATAGCCGACAAAATCAAACCATAATCGGTCAATGTCGATGCCAAGAATAAGGCTGGAACAATACCAATCGCTAAGGGTAAGAAGACGTTTTTCAAAGAATGTTTATCTAACAAGTGGCCAATCACATATTGAGCCAATGCGCCAAACAAGTACACCACAAATACGATTAGCCCTAATGTAGCGGTATTGCTTGTGAGGCTTGTTAACCTTTCTTGAAATATCTTAGGCAAAGCCACGGTGACCGAGTTAAAGGTAATTGAGCTTGCAATGATAGTGATGAACAAAGAAACAATGACCCAAATCATGACTGACTTCGGTACTTTAGCAGTCACAGCCACCGATTTTTTTAAAAGCTTATCAACAGACCTGGGCACCTGATAAAGAAATAAAAAGCCGATCACAAGAGAGAAAATTCCAGGCACCAGAAAAGCGGCTCGCCAACCAAAATACTCATTGATCACACCCGTTACCAGCGCTGAAGAGGCCACGCCAAAATTACCCCACATGCCGTTAATGCCCAGCTCTTTACCTAACTTATCGACATGAGAGACCAACATGGATGTGCCCACAGGGTGGTATATGGAAGCCATGATACCCACGCACAGCAGTACGGCGCCTAATTGCAAAGGGGTTTGTACAAACGTCATACTTGACAGCGTCAAACCCATACCAACAAAAAATATGGCCATCATATTCCGACGGCTCCATTTATCACCCAGCCAGCCTGAAACTAAGGCACCCGCACCAAATGCAATAAAACCAGGCGTTGCGTAGGGCAAAAGCTCGCCATAGGTTAAACCAAACTTGGGCGCAATCACAAGCACCGCAACCGTGAATATCAACATCGCATAATGATCGATGAAATGACCCACATTCATGTACAAAATGATTTGCTTAGATTTCGTCATTTACATTTATTTGGATATTAAAGTTATCGTTTTTTTATAGCTTGATTAGACACTTATTTAACGTCACAATGACTTAGCATATTTCAAATGAATTTAATTTTTTTTTTAGTAAAGCCAAGTTTACTTGACTACTTGAATGTTAGAAATTAAATGTTGAATGTTGAATGTTTAACAGCATATATTTCTATTCAAACACTTAACTTAACAATAAAGGTACGGTATGGTTCTTTATCACGCTGCATCGTCATACTACTCAATGATTGCCCGTCTGGCCTTACATGAGGCTGGGGTTAATTTCGAGAATCATGTTATTGACATTCACTTTGCCAAGCAGCAGCTTTCGCCTTGGTATCGAGCCATTAACCCAAACATGACCGTACCCACGTTGGTTGATGGCCAAGAGATATTCTCTGACAGTCACGATATTTTGCGCTTTGCAGCCACGCAAGCTGGGTTGAATTGGCTAGACGCCGACCATTCAAAGCAGGCAGAAATTGAATCAACCGTGAATGCCTTTTATGCCATTCAGATTGAAAACATCACGTTTGGTAAATTAATGATTAAGTACCCGCCTTTGCATGTCATGTTTCCTAAACTGCTTGGCAAAATCATTAAAAAACTAAACGATCAGCTTAGCACTTGCTCTGACCCCGATGCAGTAAAAGCAAAAATTGCCATCAACGAAGGGCGATTGGCTTTCTTTACAGAAGGCAATCTTTCCGAAAAAATTGATATTGAACGTGAACATATTGCACGTTTTTTACACATGCTTCCCAAGCCAGCATCACAATCGCTTTTATACGGTGACCAGATCTCTTCTGCAGATGTGGTGTGTGGCGTGCTCTTGGGGCGACTAGCGATGATTGATGAACAAGCGTTACTGAAACCGTTTCCTGAACTGGAAGCTTGGTTTGCGCGCTTGCAAACAAGACCAGCTTTTGCAAAATCCGATATCTGGCTTAAGTTTCATTTGTTAAGAGCTTTACGCCGACGCTGAATCAACATCACCCCTTAACCAATTTTAAAATGATGCATGCACCCTGACACCATTCGTACCCTAACCCCTACGCTCACGCCATCAGGACATCTGCGCGTTTTCACTGATGATGCATCAGTTTCCTCGTTGGCACCACAAGAAGTAGGAATCATTAAAGCGTTCAGCCAAAGTTCAGCGCATGGTTTGCTTTATCTAGGCACATCCTTAACCACGGCAGCCCTGCCACAGACTTGGTCTTGGTGGCGTGACTTTGCGACGCGATTTCTAACCGAGCTTCGCACCACTGCCGGCAATGAAACCCCTTTACCACCCGAAAGCTTAGCATTGGAAACACTCATTATCTGTGCCCCCCCGATGAGGGGTGCAGAGTACCTGACACCTGATACGCTAAGTATCTTATGGCAGGGCTTGGGCGCCGCATTATTAGACGAATGTGCTACCCATGGCGAAAGTATCGAAACCTACTTGAAGGCCAGGAACGAAGCATGGAACTTGGTGGGGCGCGTACACTTCTTTCTAGCGGAAAATCGCAAAGACCCAGATGCACCTTTTGCGTTCATAGCCACTTACACAACAAATTTAACTGCCCATGGCAAAGCGCAGCACCTCCCCCTTTCTCAAGCCCTCGCAGAGTTTTCTGGTGGCCGCAAAAAGGCTCAGTTACTCTCATTACTCATGCCTGTACAGCGCGCTGCAAAAACATGCGACTGGCTTGCAGAAATGGTTCATAGCAAAGAAATTTATCACCCATTGCGCTGGCAGGTTTCAGATGTTGTACGCTTTCTGCAAGACCTGCCAGCTATCGAAGCAGCTGGCATTGTGGTGCGTATGCCAGCTCTGTGGGCAAGTGGTCGTCCGAGTCGACCTAAAGTGCGAGCCGCGCTGGGCAGCAAGCCCCCATCAAACTTGGGCCTCGACGCGTTACTTGACTTTGACATGAATGTCAGTGTTGATGGTGAGCCCCTGACGGCAGATGAAATTCGCGACATGCTCGCTCAGCAAGATGGCTTGCAATGGATTCGTGGTCGTTGGGTAGAAATCGATCAAAAACGGTTAAGCCGCGTGCTTGAACAGTTTGATGCGCTCGCACAGACAGCGCAACATGGCTTGCCTATGGCGCAAGCCATGCGTCTTTTAGCGGGTAGCTCACTCGACGACGACGCACCTGATGCAAATTGGTCTGACGTTACAGCAGGTGCATGGTTGGCAGAAACGCTGCAGCATCTACGATCTCCTTTAGGCTTGGCTGCTGTCGACCCGGGCCCAGGTCTGCAAGCAACCTTGCGCCCCTACCAACAACAAGGTTTACGGTGGCTCTATTTGCTCTCAAAATTGGGCTTAGGTGCCTGCTTAGCTGACGACATGGGCTTAGGTAAAACCATTCAGGTGCTTGCTCTTTTACTGGTGCTTAAGCAAGAAAATAAAAATGCGCCCCGACCTAGCCTATTAGTTGCCCCCGCATCACTCTTAGCAAACTGGCAGCAAGAAGCACAACGCTTTACACCTGGTCTGCGTTGCATAATCGCGCACCCTAGCGAGATGTCAAGCACAGAACTGCTCAAGCTTGATGCGTCTCAGCTCGATCAAGTTGACTTGGTTGTCACCACCTATGGCACTTTGCCTCGTCTCAGCAAACTGCAGGCTATTCATTGGCATGTGGCGGTAATCGATGAGGCTCAGGCCATTAAAAACCCATCAACCAAACAAACCAAGCAAATTAAAAAAATAAAAGCTAGTATTCGTATTGCACTGACAGGCACGCCCGTTGAAAACCGTCTATCTGATTTGTGGTCAATTTTTGACTTTACCCACCCAGGTTTATTAGGTTCAGAACGGGCCTTTGCAAGTTTTTCTAAGCGCTTAGCTGAATCTAGGAATTATGGGCCTTTTCGAGCGCTTATCGCCCCCTATATTTTGCGTCGACTCAAAACAGACAAACGAATCATCAGTGATATACCAGATAAAACCGAACTGGCAACATGGTGTGTACTTTCACCCAACCAAGCTGCGCAATATCAAGAGGCAGTTCAAACACTAGCCAAATTACTCGAATCTAGCGAAGGCATCCAACGTAAAGGCTTAGTGTTGTCTTTTTTGATGCGATTCAAACAAATTTGTAACCACCCCTCGCATTGGCTTGGTGATGGTGCTTGGCAACCAGAAGATAGTGGCAAGTTCACACGTCTTCGCGAAATTGCCGAAACTATTTCAGCCAAACAAGAAAAAATGCTTTTGTTTACTCAATTTCAAGAAACAACCGCCCCACTGGCTGCATTTTTAGGAAAAATATTTGGCCGCCCTGGCTTAATTTTGCACGGTGGCACCCCAGTCGGCAAACGACGGGAATTCGTTAAACAATTTCAAGAAGATGAAAGCATTCCTTTTTTTGTACTGTCACTCAAAGCTGGGGGTTCGGGCCTCAATCTCACTGCAGCCTCGCACGTTGTTCACTTTGATCGCTGGTGGAACCCAGCGGTCGAAAATCAAGCGACTGATCGCGCCTTCCGAATCGGGCAGCATCGCAACGTATTGGTTCATAAATTCATCTGTCGCGGCACCATTGAGCAGCGTATTGATGAACTTATTCAGTCAAAGCAGGCCCTGGTGAGTGATGTGATCGAGGGTTCACGAGAAATTAACTTAACTGAAATGAGCGACAAAGAACTGCTCAATCTGGTTAAACTCGACCTGCACAGTATGGAGCACTGATACATGAGTGATTATGGCTGGAAACCTTATGTACCTGTGGCCAAGCGCCTTGCCCAGGCTGAGAATCAAATAAAAAAAGCACGCAAAGCGGGTAAATCGCTTGAGCCTGTCACCATTACAACGCGCGCCATGGCTACTACGTTTTGGGGCAAGGCTTGGTGCAAAAATCTAGAGGCGTACAGCGACCATCAAAATCGTTTGCCACGCGCGCGCACCTATGTTCGAAATGGGGCAATCATTGATTTAAAAATCAATTCAGGTCGGGTCATTGCGCAGGTAATCGGGTCAAATCGATATCAAGTCGAAATTGATATATTGCCCTTACCCAACGAAACATGGCACGAATTAATTGAGGCTTGCACAGGCTCAATTGAATCGTTGGTAGAACTCTTGCAAGGTCAGTTTTCAAAGGCAGTAATGGGGCATATCTGTGATACCAAAACCGGACTTTTCCCTTCACCAGCAGAAATTAAATTCGTTTGTTCTTGCCCCGACTCAGCACAGATGTGCAAGCATGTGGCAGCTACCCTTTATGGGGTGGGCGCCCGCTTAGATGTTGATGCAAAACTTCTTTTTATTTTGCGTCAAGTAGATGCCAACGATCTGTTAACTGCCCAAACAGGCAACATAACTGAAAATAAAAAAATACCAAAAGCATCAAGAATTTTAAGCGATGCATCTTTAAACGATATATTCGGCATCGAATTGGCTGCCATCGATACGCCTAATTTAACAAAAGGAAATTCCTAAGGTTCTACTTTGGTCTTGAGGCTCTGCATTGAGTCACTTTAAAACCGAAATAAGCAGGTCTACAATTATGTTCATATCAAGCTTTTCGGGTGCCAAAATGCCACATCTTCAAGATGATCTTCAAACGCTTGTTCAACAAGTTTATGTCCGTCGCGCCTAAGACTCGGGTGGGCAAAACGCAAGTTACATTCCCTACTTAGCGCAAGTGCCCTCAACCCTCTCAGCACTGGTGGTTATCACGGCAGAAGGCGCTGTGTTTCAAGCGGGTGACAGCAACTACCGGTTTGCAGTTGAGTCGATTTCAAAGGTTGCCACCCTATCGTTAGCGCTGGAAGATGTGGGCCCCGCTGTTATGCAAAGCAAAGTGGGGGCCAACCCAAGGGGGTGGCCTTTAACACGGTCATGGCTCTTGAGTTACATGGCGGCAAACCACAATCACCGTTAGTCAATGCAGGTGCCATTTCATCGGTCAACAAGCTTCGCCCCTTAAGCCTAAACTACCTCAGTCTTGAGTCTGTTTTAAGCGACGCAGGGGTCATATCTCAAATACCAATCAATCGAATTATGGTCATGTCGTCTGGGCGCTCAAGCCTCATCGACTGTGGTCATTGGGGCAGTATTGAGTTCGTGCGAACTCAACAAAAACCCGATAATCTGGTTGGCCACTTGACATACGACACCGAATGTCGAATTTGGCGCGCAAGTGTTACACAAACCCTACGCGACATGCGTGCGACGCATCGAAACCAAGATCTTATCAACTGGAATATTGTAAATGAGTATGTTTAACGAACTTATGTTTTATTGGTGGCACTTGCTTGCGTGATTGTTACGGTTCAAATCGTTTAAGTGAAGATCTTGACTTTACGGGGGGCGTAGACTTCTCGCGCGATAAACTGGCCTCGATGGCTAGCGTCTTATCCAGTAGTTTAAAAAACAAGTACGGGCTTGAAGTCAACGTCAGCGAACCCACTCGCAAAGAAGGTAATGTAGATACCTGGAAGATAAAAGTACAAACAAGATCTGCACGGCGAGATATTCGGGTCCAGCGAATCAATATTGATGTTTGCTCTATTCCCAGTTATCAAGCTCGCCCAATGATGATACTCAATGCTTATGGTGTTGATATGGGCACAGACGGGCTCATTTTGCAGGCACAGTCACGTGAAGAAATATTTGCAGACAAACTTTTAGCCTTTGCATTGCGGCCAAATCGCTTAAAAAATCGTGACCTGTGGTACATAGCGTGGCTGAATCAACAGCAAGTCAAACCCGCCTTAGGTTTAATTTCACAGAAATTGATTGATCATCAGGCTAGCTTAAAAGATTATTTGTTGGCTTTTTCCAATCAAGCAGAATCTCTCAAAACCGACCCTGCGATTGCTCTTGAGTTTCGTAAAGAAATGGGCAGGTTTCTACCCAGCCACTTGGTTAGAGACACTGTCAATTCAGAAGACTTTTGGGTATTTTTAAGCAACTTAATGAACGAATATTTGCAGCAGGTCACGCAAGCCCTAGGAACTGATGCTTCAACACGCACTTATAAAATGTAAGGTGTGAAGCCCCTAACTTTTTATCTTGCCCGTCGTGACCTAAATTTATGAGCTAAATTTATAATTTTTTAAATTAAAAAAAACTTAAATGTATTGTTGTAATCTATTAATTAAAAACTTATTGGTCAGCATAATCAAGCCTCTTTTTACCCAGTACATCATTTGCGCTACAGTGTGGTGATTCTAAACGAGACTAAAAATGACCCAAAACTTAAACACTGACCTGCTTGAACCTGAAATCGACACACTTGACACTTTTTTAGCTGAACTTGATGGACCAGTAAATAGCTTCGAAGGGCTTGATGGCCTATTTTGTGCACTGATCTGCGCGCCGACACAAGTGAAGCCCAGTGAATATTTAAAAGTGATTTTAGGCGACAGTGCTTTTGCCGATGATAAGCAAGCAAAAGATATCTCTTTACTGATGGCACGGCACTGGAACAAGATAACAAGCACCTTGCAACAAGCTTCTAAAGTAGGTGATGTATATGTGCCCGCCCTGCTCGTTGACGACGACGGCAACCCGACGGGCAATGAATGGGCAGAAGGTTTTGTATTAGGTCTTACGCTTACTCAAAAAGACTGGCATGCGTTTAGTCAAAACACAGAACTCGGTAACTTGCTTGAACCTGCGATGCTGCTCGCTCATGAGCACCACCCAGACCCTACTTTACGCCCTGAAACGTTAAGCAGCGAAAGCCGCGAAGACTTACTTGACGACATGTTTGATAACCTAATGCTCATTTACGAACACTTTCAACGTCTACAGCGCTAGGCCCTTATACCGACAAAATGATTATGGGTTGTATTTGCGCCCTCAGAATGATGAGTGTCTCGGTGCTTCCTCTTGATGCGTTGATACAAATTGATGCTGTCGTTTCAAACGCTGCAGGTGCAACACCTGCAGCGTAAGTTCAGGTTGAAATTTTCAAAAAAAATAACATGCAGCCTGTTATATTCCTAATACTTTCAAAAGATATGTTCCTGTCTTTCTCAAACCCTAACGAGGCTTTATGTCAAAACGTGCCATTGCTCTCATTTCATTTGCGCTTGCGCTTGCGCTTGCGGCAACCCTACCCTTATCAGTTTCAGCAGGCGAGTTGCTCGACAAAATCAAAAACAATGGCAAGCTTATTTGCATTGTGAACCCTAATTCACCCGGCTTTTCAGTGCCAGACAGTCAAGGTGTTTTTCAAGGTTTTAATGCAGACTTCTGTCGCATGGCTGCCGCCACCATTTTTGGCGATGCCAGTAAGGTAGAAATGCGTGGCGTAGGGTTTTCAGACAGCCTCAAAATGTTGATTGCAGGTGGTGCTGATATGGCTTCACGCTCTATTACTGAAACTGCAACGCGTTCAGCTGAACCCGGTTTAAGTTTCATTGCCACCACTTTTTATGATGGTCAAGGGTTTATGGTGCCCAAATCGTTAAAGGTTAAAAGCGCACGTGAACTGGCCGGCGCAACCATTTGTGCAGAAGACGGCACCACGACCTTACAAAGTTTGGCTGATTTTTTTGGTCGCTTAAAAATCAAATATACGGTTGAAAACATTGCTGACAAGTCTGCGCGTTTACAGGCGTTTTACTCTGGCAAGTGCGATGTATTGTCTACTGACATGAGCGCCTTAGCCTCAGACCGTCGTCTTGCAACCAACCCTGATGACTACATTATTTTGCCGGAAGTCATTTCAAATGAGCCTTTAACACTTGTAAGCCGACCCGACAACGAACTTGAAAAAGCCATTTTCTGGGGCTTTCAGACCATGTTAGTTGCTGAAGACTTAGGCGTTAACTCACAAAACATTGACGAAATAATCAGCAAACTTGACAGTGCATCACCCCAAGTCAAACGTCTACTATCTAAAGAAGGCGCTGTGGGTGACGTCGCTAAAAAGCTTGGCATCAGCCCAAACTGGACATACGCCGTCATTAAATCAGTAGGCAATTATTCTGAAGTGTTTGAGCGAAATTTAGGAAAAGGGTCTGTGCTTAAAATTGACCGTGGAACCAGCATCAATCGTCTTTCAAAAGACGGTGGTTTACTTTACCCCTACCCCATTCGTTAAACGCTGCAGGGTTTAACGGGCTGATGACGACATTTGCAATGCAAGCTGAGCAGTCGCTTGGCATCCTTAATCTAATTCAAACCAAAAAGAACTAAGCCTTCGTGGTTTCGCTAAATGCCGATTTTGGTTTTTTCTTTCAGCCTGCTGGTTTTGATATTAGCCACGCGCCATTTGCCTTTCAGGCGACTGATACATTTGCGCGTGCCTTTGCAGTTGGCTTAACCAACACACTTATCATGGCCGTTATAGCCGGGGTGGGTGCGTTAATTTTAGGTGTGTTTATTGGGGTCGGTAGCGTCATAGGCAATGCGTTTGGGCGCCAAGCTCTCAACGGTTTTGTTGGCTTAATGCGCAACCTACCTAAACTTCTTATTTTGCTGGCTGTGTATATATTTATGGTGCAAACCATGCCGCCCCCAAAAGAATCATGGGAGCTGCTATCAAGTGTTTTCCTCTCTAATCGCGGGTTAAATTTCCCGATGCTAGATTTTTCGATAGGGTCATGGAACATACCCGTAAGATCACGTTTTGGTGTCACCGGTGGCATGATTATTCCCACTCAATTCATTGCGTTATGGTTCACACTTGTGGTTTATCATGGCGCCCAGATCGGTGAAATCGTTCGCGGTGGTTTGCAGTCTATACATAAAGGCCAATGGGAATCTTCAGCTGCATTGGGGCTCACAACACGTCAACGATTAAAACTGGTCATTTTGCCGCAAGTTTTTCGACAAATTATTCCATCACTGATTAGCCAGTTCATTAATTTACTCAAAAATACGTCAATTGGCTTAGCTGTGGGTTTTGCTGATCTGATGGCCGTGGCCAGTACAACCATCAACCAAGCGTTCAAGCCCATTGAAGTGATGACTGTCATTATGTTGATGTATTTGGGTATCGGTTTATTGTTGTCAACCAGTCTAAATATGCTGAACAAACGGTTACGTAAGGGGCTGGCATGAAAGCCATAAAACCGCCGCCCATACCGCTACTGCAACGTTACCAAAACCTGTTTGGTCAAAACTACTTTGCTGTGGCCATAAACCTTATCGTATTAGTTATCGTTATTTTATTAGGTTGGCAAGTGCTGTCTTGGGCATGGGTACACGCGGTAGCACCGTGGCAACAACCGGCAATGTGTAAACAAGCCACGGGTGCGTGTTGGCCTTTTTTAGTGGAAAAAACACCCCTTATTTTGTTTGGCACCTTCCCCTATGAAGACCGTTGGCGGCCACTTATTGCCAGTGCTAGTTTGTTGCTGATGAGCGGGGTCACGTTATTTCAATGGGCCACTTGGCGAGTGCAAGTGGCCGGGTGGGTTGTGTGCTTAGCCTTGTTCGCCGTGCTGATGGGTGGGGGTGTATTGAACTTAGCCGTTGTACCCGAAGCGCAATGGAATGGCCTGCCGGTGTTGCTATTTTTAGGCACAGTGAGCTTAGCCTCAGCACTGCCTGTAGGTCTTGCACTTGCCCTTTGCCGCACATCATTAACCCGTTGGTTGCAATGGCCAGCCACTTGCCTCATAGAAACCTTACGTGGCATACCGATGGTGGCCGTGCTATTTTTTGGTGTGTTTGTGTTGCCTTTATTGTTGAGCGATTTCAAACTCTCAAGCATCTACGCAGCGCTTATTGTGCTGGTGTTTTTTCATGGTGCGTATATTGCTGAAGACTTACGCTCGGGGTTGCAGTCAATTCAAAAAGGTCAATGGGAAGCCGCCCAAGCGCTTGGTCTAAGCCATTCACAAATCTTAAAGCTTGTTATTTTGCCGCAAGCCATTAAGTCAGCTACACCCGCATTAACCAACACCGCGATTGGTGGCTTTAAAGACACCTCGTTAATTGTGTTGGTTGGCTTGCACGATATGCTGTCAACTGCAAAAATGGCATTTTCAGATGCGCAATGGCAACAGCAAGCACTTGAAGCCTATGTCTTTGTGGGCGTTATTTTCTTTGCACTCAACGGTTTAATTGCTATGGCTGGTAAACGGTTTGAGCGAGCTTACGACGTTAGCTTACGAAGTTAGCTCACGACGTTGAGAAACTTTTGTGAGTTTTTGACCTTTGGGTTTAGAACCTAAATGCTCAAGTACAAAGGGAGGACGATTTGGAAATTGCGCCACGAGATTGAGCTGACCACCCATGCTTTCAATGTAATGTCTTAAGGTAGATAGCAACCAGCAGTCCTTATCGGGCGTCTTTTAGCACCATGGCAGCACCTTTTTCACCGATCATGATTGCCGCAGCGTTGGTATTAGTCGAAACCATACGGGGCATAATTGATGCATCAACTACACGCAACCCATCAACACCCCGAACACGTAAACGCTCATCTACTACTGAGGCATCATCAGCGCCCATGCGACATGTGCCAACAGGGTGATAAACAGTGCCACCCTTTTGACGCGCGAAACTTTCTAGATCTTGATCACTCACCACACCATTACCCGGGAAATATTCTTCATTCGTTACGAGGTCACGAAAGGCTGGTTGAGCATAAATTTCGCGCAACTGACGTAAGCCCGCTACCAAAACACGCACATCTTGGGGGTGTTGCAAATAATTAGCCACAATACGTGGTGCGACCAATGGGTCGCTAGAATTTATCTTCACTTTACCGCGCGATAAGGGACGGCATTGGGCTGCCGAAGCAGAAAAACCGGAAAACCTATGTAGCGCCTCACCGGGTTTATCAACCGACAAAGGCATCACATTAAAAAGCACATCCGCCCTACCTCCTTCAGCGTAAGGCGTGCAAGCTAAACCACCCACTTGACCCGCTCCAACAGTTAAGGGGCCTCGCTTTTTAAACAACCACTGCGCCCCCATTTGAGCCAGTTTTAAAGGATTACGAATATCGTCATTGAGTGAGTGTGGATTCCGAAGCTTGACAATCACCCGCGCTTGGTAATGGTCTTGCAGGTTTTCCCCCACCTCCGGCGCATCAACATTCACGCTGATTCCGTTTGATTTAAGAAGTGCCGAAGGGCCAATGCCTGAGAGCTGCAAGAGTTGAGGTGACTGCAGTGCACCACCAGACAAAATGACTTCAACGTCAGCCCTTGCTTGCTGTAGCTTTCCTGCATGCATCCATTGCACACCCACAGCACGACCATTTTCTTGCAACACCTTACAGACATGTGCGCGGGTGACTACTGTCAAATTACTACGATGAAGAACCGGATCAAGAAAGGCAGTCGCAGCATCGCAACGCCAACGATCCTTTAATGTTAATTGGAAACGTCCCAAACCGTCAGACTGTGGACCGTTGAAGTCTGAGTTTATGGGATGACCCGCTTGGGCTGCAGCTTTTAACCAGGCCTCGCAATAAGCATGGTTATTGCGCAGATCAGAGACGCACAGTTCACCCGCCGCCCCATGAAAAGCGCTCTCGCCCCCCTCATAACGTTCTGAAAGCTTGAAATAAGGCAAAACATCTTGGTAGCTCCAGCCTGAAGCGCCTAATTGAGCCCAATCATCATAATCAGCACGCTGACCTCGAATGTAGAGCAAGCCGTTAATAGCGCTTGAGCCACCTAAAACCTTGCCTCGTGGCCAAACCATTTGCCGACCTGCTGTCTCAGTTTGAGGCTCGACTGGAAATTGCCATGAAAAACGTTTGTCAGTAATGGTGCGGAAATAGCCAACAGGTAAGCGTAACCAGAACCCTTTAAAAGCCCCACCCGCCTCTAATAACAATACGCGACAAGATGGGTTTTCACTCAAACGATTAGCGAGCACACAGCCCGCTGAGCCAGCACCTACAATTATGTAGTCAAACCCCTTTTCAATCTTGTGGTCGCTCATTTTGTCTCTTGTATTTGGTGATAATTTTAAAACTTAGAACTTAGAATTTAGTAGAAAATTAAATTCTGTCATGCAAAAAACCGTTGAAATAATCGAACATATCTTTAACAGATATGTTCGATTAAAAATTATGCCTTCACATTTTTAACGAGTAAGTTGACGTCAAAATATGTTTTAGCGGGAACTGGGTTTTGAATGCCGCCAAATCGTACATAAAAATCTGTCACCAGCTGTAACCAATCTACTGCTGTACCGTCTAGGTAAAGTTTACGCCACTCAGCAGACGTGTAATATTTAGAGGCTTTGAACTGTGCTTGCAATTCGACAAGCGGAACCTGTTCGTAATTTTTAGCTTGAATAATGGGTAAGATTGAGGCGGAATTAGTAATTAAGTCATCGTTAGAGGCAATCCACCCTCGAACGACCTGATTGAGCGTCGCGCTATTTTTTTGAAAATAATCGTCGCGCGTTGCCCATCCACCCACGATTGCAGACTTGGGGAAATAAGCTGATGCGTCAACCAACATTTTGGCACTGGGTACGCGTTGGGTCACCTGCATATTGAAAGGAACCCACAAAGCAACGGCAGGTACGGCACCCGAGATAAAGGAAGTAACCGCTACCGACATGCCTTGATTCACCAATTCAACATCCTTTGCCGGATCGATTCCGTTAGCACGCAAGGCGGCATCTAAAAATACGTGCGCGGTGGTTCCTAACGTTGTTGAAATTTTACGGCCTTTGAGGTCGGCCCATGTTTTAACACCCATGTCTTCTCGAATCCAGAGTTGGGCAGTTGCAAATTCAACGTTGTTGATCAAAAATGCCTTTCCTTGACCGCGCGCTGGAAAGTTTGAGATCACTGCTCCGGTAGTCAGCATATCTAAACTGCCACCAATCATTGCATTAAACAAATCTAGGCCTGTGTTGAACTTGAATGGCTCAAACTCAATGCCTTCTTTGGCCCAATGCCCTCGATGCATACCTGTCCAGAGTTGCCCCGTTACTGCAAGCGTATCGACATAACCAATTTTAATTTTGGTACGCTGTTGTGCAATCGCGGGGGCACCTAAACTAACGAGTCCTGCAGCACCGACGCCTTTAATAAAGTCACGCCGATTAAATTGAAATTTTTGGCTCATGAATATCTCCTAGGTTTGTTTTGAAACAAATAAATAAAAGAAACGAGGCTTTTATGATCAGCCTTTTGCAACACTCAGTTTTTGCTGTGCATCATATTCCGCCATAACGAGGTCACGCACTCGCGCCTTGATGGCAATAAATTCTGGTGACTCGTGTAAATTTTCAGTTCTCGGGTAACCAAAAGGAATTTCAATTATTTCCTTAATTCTTGCTGGCCTTGCAGTAACGACAACGATGCGAGATGCAAGATATACGGCCTCTTCCACAGAGTGGGTAATCATCATGACCGTCTTACCTTCTTGCTGCAACACCTCGAGTAATAGGTTTTGCATTTTAGATCGTGTCTGTGCATCTAAAGCGCCAAAAGGCTCATCCATTAACAAAAACTCTGGCTGCGCTGCATAGGCTCTTGCGATTGCCAAACGCTGACGCATACCGCCTGAAAGTGTCTTGGGAAAGACCTTGGCAAAATCTGTCAAACCCATTAATTCTAAGTACTTTCGGCAAACCGCTTCTGTTTCGTTTGCAGGTGTCTTACTCGCTGATAGCTTCAAACCAAAAAGAACATTTTGTTCTACAGTAAGCCATGGAAAAACACCGTATTCCTGAAAAATCACACCCCGATCACGGCCGGGTCCATCGATTGTCTTTCCATCTAGGGTCACGCGACCCTCGGTTGGGCGAACAAACCCTGCAACAATATTCAACAAAGTCGTTTTTCCACAACCTGAAGGACCCACAACACAAATGAACTCGTTTTCATGTATATCAAGTGAAATATTTTCAACGACTCGAAGCGGACCAATCTCTGTTTGAAAGTCGCAAGTGATATTTTCGAATTTAATGCGCGGTTCGGTCATTGCGCTTCCACCCTTTCTTGCCAACGTATCATTCGTTTCGTAAGCGCTCGCAATGCCAGATCCATACACATGGCGACCAGACCAATGCATACAATTCCAACGTAAATGACGTCAATTTGAAAAAATGATGCAGCATTTTGAATCAAAGCACCAAGCCCGTGTTGAGCAGCAACCAGTTCTGAAGCAACGAGAGTAGCCCAAGCCACGCCAAGTGCAACCCGAATTGCCGTGAGAATGTGTGGTGATGTCATGGGCAAAATAACGCGCGTAAAAATTTCCCAGTCACTAGCGCCCAACGTTTTTGCGACCTTGATATAGATCGGGCTGATCTGAGAAACCCCCTCATACATTACGATTACACCGGCAAAGAAACTTGCATAAAAAAGGATGACGACTTTAGCTGGCTCATCAATACCAAAGTAAATCACAACAAGTGGAATCAAAGCGATCGGTGGCAGAGCTCTAAAGAAGTTAATAAGAGAATCTAAAAATGTGCGTGCGTTTTTATACCAACCAATTAAAAAACCAACGGGTACAGCAACTGTAATGCCCAGCAACACACCGAGTGTTACGCGCTGGGTCGACTTGATGATGTCAACACCCAACCTTCCATTAAAAAGCAATTCGCCAAACTTAGTTGCAACCTGCAAAGGTGTTGGCATGAGCCCCTGACTCAGCAGACCAGAAGTCGCTACGATTTGCCACATAAAGACAAGCAGAAACCAAGGCAATAAAAGTAAACCAACATGACGTAAACGATGCACGATAAATAACATTCCGCTAAAATTTTTTCTATTGTAATATAGTTAGAACTTTAAACTTTAAAGGTTTTCCCTAGTGTCAAGTTTGAACTCAGATAACCCTGTACCCCGCTACATACTTGTGGCGCAGTTGCTTCGCCAACGCATAAACAAAGGCGTTTGGAAATCAGGCGTGCATCTTCCCCGACTCGAAGATCTGATGCAAGAATTTAGTGTTTCTCGTGTGACTGTGCGCCAAGGCATCTCCCTTTTAGCGCGAGAGGGTTTAGTAAGCGTCTCTCGTGGTCGCGGCACAGTTGTTTTAAATCAAAAAAAACCTAGTCAAGATAGAACACTTCTTTTAGAAACGTCTCTCGCTGACATGGCAAATGGTTACCGTAACGATCAACCCTCGCTTACATTAATTGACGAATGTCGAGCAGAACTGCCAGCCGTTCCAGCCGACTGTGGCCCACCTGTACCCATTTATCGTTATTTAAAGCGCGTTCATTCTCGCGACGGTGAACCGTATTGTTTAGTTTCAATTTACCTCGATGAAGAACTATTTAATAAAGCACCAGATCGGTTCCGAAATGAAATTATTATTCCAGCGCTTCTTGATACACCAGGCATCAAAATAGCTCGCGCTCACCAAAATTTACGCATATCGATTGCCGATATGGAAACGGCTCAGTTACTTGATCTGCCGCTCAATTCTGCTGTGGGCGAGGTGGTGCGTTTTTTTCACGATACAAAGGGTCGCTTGGTGTACGTTGCTGAAATTACATACCGTGCAGAATTTATTAACTTCAAAATGGAACTCAGGGTGTAAGCGTGATTAAGATACATTCCCTTACACCTCATCTTTACAGGGTTCCGCTAAACAAACCCGTTGTCACCTCATTTGGAACGATGGACGCACGCTGGGCATTGTGGGTCAGCGTACAGGACCAAAATGGCACTCTTGGATGGGGTGAAATCTGGTGTAACTTCCCTGAGAGTGGCGCCTTACATCGTTGCCGTTTGCTGCAAGATATCTTTGCGCCTTTTTTACCCACGCTAACAAGCGAACACCCAGCGACACTGAGCGCTCAGATTTCAACACATGTGCACATTCTAAGATTGCAATCTGCTGAATTCGGCCCACTAGATCAATGCGTCGCGGGTCTAGACGCAGCACTTTGGGATCTATACGCGCGGCGCTTGGGCCAACCTCTACATTGTGTTCTTGCTCATGAAATATATGGTGATCAATTCAGCATAAAGAAAAAGCCGCGTATCAGGGCATATGCCAGCGGTATTAACCCAAAGGGTACAAAAGAGATGATTGATCGTGCATCTCATGACGGTCACAGTGCCTTCAAGGTAAAGGTCGGTTTTGGAGATGAGCAAGACATTCGCACCCTGCAAGAAGCGCGTGATGCTGCAGGTCAAAGTTGGTTAGCCGCTGACGCCAATCAGGCTTGGAACCTAGATCACGCAATGGCCCTGTTGCCCAAGCTCAACGCCTTCGACTTAGCCTGGTTGGAAGAACCCATTCCAGCAGATTCAAGTAAAAATGACTGGCAGTTAATATCGAAATTGGCTTCGATGCCACTCGCTGCAGGAGAAAATATAAACCACTTGCCAACATTTAAAGAAGCGATACATCACTGGGGTTTAGGCGTTATACAGCCTGACTGCGCTAAATGGGGTGGAATCACTGGATGCCTAGATGTCATTAAGCTTTCTCATGAGGCTGGCTTGATGTACTGTCCTCACTTCCTTGGTGGGGGAATCGGACTTCTCACATCTGCTCATTTGCTTGCTGCATCGGGTCAAGACGGCTTGCTTGAAATGGATGTTAATTTGAACCCTTTACGAACAGAAATGCTAGCGGGGGAATTGGTGCCGCAAAATGGCTTCGTTACCCTAAACGACGAACCCGGTATCGGTATTGAACCAGACTTATCAGCCCTTAAAGTCTGGGCTCACCCAGTACCCACTTATTAAAATTTCTATTATTTAATAAAAAGATCACGATATATGAGCCGAATTAACCTAACCGTTCATTCTGACGATAATGTCAGTACATTGTTAGATACTAAAATCGACGATCACATCACAGCAGATGGCATCTTAATGTTTGAATCTATTCCGTTTGGCCACAAAATAGCCATCAAAGATATTGCGAAGGGTCAAGCCATTATAAAATACGGGGTACCCATAGGCATCGCTACTCAAAATATTAAAGCTGGGGGGCATGTTCATGTTCAAAACTGCAGATGAATCGCTTTCTGCCAACTCCAATGTAGCGTTAAGCTTTCTTGGTTACGCTCGTGAAAATAAAAGCGTGGGGGTACGTAACCACCTTGCTATCATTTCTACTGTTGCTTTATGCAACCGAATCGCAGACCTTGCAGCTATTTGCTACGAAGCGAATGGGGGTGAAGCGGCCCTCAAAGTGCAGGGTGATTTTCAACGTGGGCTTCAAAGTTCAGACGCGACGCTTCAAGACCGAATAATCGCCCAATGCATTGACCACCCAAATATTGGCGCAGCTGTGGTTCTATGTCACGACCGTAGAACCGCAGAAGTCTGGCGCAAGCGACTTGCAACAATAGGTAAGCCCATTGAAGTTATCGCCTTCATGGAAAGCCGGGGTGTTGCGCGCGCTGTAGAAATAGTGACTGAATCTCTTAGGCGGCTATCACAACAAATTCGAAATCAGACGCGCGTTCCTTGCCCCTTTTCAGCATTAACCTTCGCTCTAGAATGCGGGGGGTCAGATGCTTCCAGCGCGGTGTGTTCTAACCCTGCTATTGGTCGATTCGTAGATATTGCTATCGCTGGCGGCGCTCGCGTAATCGTTTCAGAAACCGCTGAATTTATTGGCGCAGAAGAAGTCGTGCGTGCTCAATCGGTTTCAAACAAAGTTTCAGAAGCTATTATTGACTGTATAGCCACAACCGAAGCTCGCATGTCTGGAGACGGCGATAGTTACCGCGGCGTCAACCCAACAGAAGAAAATATCGAGGCTGGCCTAACCACCCTAATAGAAAAAACAATGGGTGCAGTTTGCAAAATTGGTAATGCTCATTTTGCAGGTTGCCTGAGTTTCGGACAAGCACCCAATGAGCCTGGGCTTTACTTCATGGACACGCCCTTTTTTAGTCCTTGTTCTATTACCGGTATGGTTTCTGCAGGTGCACAAATTACGCTCTTTTCGATGGGTGTGTTTAACCCCTCTGGCAATCCACTTGCACCGACGCTAAAAGTTTGTGGTAACCCTCAAACTGTAGCAAATTGGGCTGACGGTATTGATGTAGACCTCAGTCGCCTGATCGTTGGTGACATGACACTTACAGAAGCCGGCAACGACGTTGCCCTTGCAGTAATGCGAATAGCCAACGGCCTACAAACAAAAACTGAAGCCTGGGGTGAAGGTCAGTTTATTATTCCGCGCTTAAAGCCAACGTTTTAGATAGCACGGGCATACTCTAGGGTTTCATTACAAGCTAGCCTTGAGCGATTTTATCTTGCGTCTTGGTATCAAAGTCGCTGGCTTCATGACGTTCACGTAGCTGCTCGTAGGGTTCGCCGCTCAGGCGATTAACCATGCGACCGCGCTTTACAGCGGGGCGATCATACATTTGCGTTGCCCAGCGTTGAACGTGGGTGTAACTTTCTACATCTAAAAACTCTGCTGCATCGTAAAGCCAACCCCTTACCAAGCCACCGTACCAAGGAAAGGCTGCTATATCGGCAATCGTGTACTCACTGCCAGCCAAGTATTCGTTGTTGGCTAACCGTTTGTCAAGCACATCTAACTGGCGCTTTACTTCCATGGTGAAGCGGTCGATTGGGTATTCCATTTTGCTGGGCGCATAGGCATAAAAGTGACCAAAGCCACCACCCAAATAAGGTGCGCTGCCCATTTGCCAAAACAACCAGTTCGACATCTCTGTACGTGTCAATAAATTTTTAGGAATAAAGGCACCAAATTTTTCTGCTAGATAAAGAAGAATCGCGCCAGATTCAAAAACGCGAACGGGCTCAGGCCCACTGCGATCTAACAGCGCTGGAATCTTCGAGTTTGGGTTGACCTCAACAAAACCAGAGCCGAACTGATGGCTCTTACGAATTTCGATCAACCAAGCGTCGTATTCAGCACCCACATAACCAAGCGTAAGTAGCTCTTCAAGCAAGATCGTAACCTTCACACCATTAGGCGTGCCTGAAGAGTAGAGTTGCAACGGGTGGCGGCCTATTGGCAATTCTTTTTCATATAACGGGCCGGAAACAGGCCGATTTATATTCGCGAACTCACCACCATTAGGTTCGTTCCACACCCACACTTTTGCAGGAACATAATCTTTAGAGTCGGTCATGTTGATTTCTTTAATAAAATAGTTAACACTCAATATCTCAATAACTCAATAAATCAGTGACTCAGTGACTCAATACAACCCTTTACTTAATACGAATGTCGTTTTTAACTGATTTAACGCCTGATACTGAACGCGCTAAGTTCGCGGCAATAGTTGCTTGTGCAGGAATGTTCACAAAACCACTTAATTGAACGATACCTTTAAATGTTTCAACATTAATGTCTAACACCTTCAGCCCTTGATCATTCAAGATAGCTGCCTTAACCTTGGTTGTAATAACGCTGTCGTCAATATATTCGCCTGTGCCCTCTTGCTGTGAAGTTGATGCACAACCAGCGATAGTCAACACGGTTATACCCATAAAAAAAGCGGTTAAAAATTGGCTTATTTTTTTCATTTTAATGTCCGGTTATGTTGATTGCTAAACAAATGCATTGCATCACTAAGAGTACAAGTTAATCGATTGTATTCTTTTGTACATCATCGAACTAAATTCAAAATAACTTTGCTCTGGTTTAATTCAGTCGGTCACATGCACCGCGATAAACGTCAAAAATGGGCAAGATAACCACCGTCAACAGCAATCACTTCGCCGGTAACATAAGAGGCCGCATCAGAGGCCAGAAACGCAACGGCACCGGCAATTTCACCGGGGCGCCCCCAACGGGCCAATGATGTGCGATTTTTAAGTGTTTGGGCAATGGTGACGTCGGCTACCAACTCAGCATTTGCCTCAGTCGCAAAAAAACCAGGTGCCACCCCATTCACGGTAATACCGTACTGACCAAAATCAGCTGCTAGTGCACGCGTCATGGCAGCCAGCCCACCTTTCGCTGTTGTGTAAATGGCATCTGACGCACGCGAAATAGGCCCAGCAATCGAAGTCAAGTTAATGATGCGTCCGCTTCGCTTTTCTTTCACCATGCGTTGCGCAACGAGACGAGAGAGCTCAAAAGGCGCCACTAGGTTGGCCTCAAACATCTGCCGAACCGCGTCTAACTCAAACGCAAACACCTCGCGTCGATCTCGCAGGCCAGCATTATTGACAAGAATATCAATCGAACCAAACGTCGCATCAATTAGGTTCAACGTATCGGCTAAGCGATTAAAGTCAGTGACATCACACACGACCCCATCAGCTTTCCAACCCTCGGCACGCAGCCCTTCAACTGCTTCGTTAACCGTACTTTGTTCTCGACCATTAACCAGAACGTGAGCACCTTGTTGCGCTAAACCCAAGGCAATCTCATACCCGAGCCCTCGAACACTTCCCGTAACAAAAGCTCGCTTACCTTTTAACGAAAATAAACTCATGTGCATGCTACCGTTTAGTGTGTTGACGTATCATTTTCTGATTTTATCTTGGCTCACTAGCATGACCGTTTTAAACGATACGCCAGACTGAGTACACGCCTACCTTACCAATTTATCACCCTATCGGAAATCATTTCATCATATTTATGACTGCGGTTATGCTAAAAGTATAGATACAAAAGTCATACACACGTACAATATAGACATGATCGGGAGAGACTGAGCTGCTTTTGCAGCGCCAGCGCCGAAGGAGCAACCGCCCCGGAAACTCTCAGGCAAAAGGACCGGTCAAAAAATTTCGTAGGGTGAAGCAGGCTACCAAGCACGCAACACCTTACAACACTCTGAAGAGCAGCCGACCCAGTCAGTCGGCTCACCGCAGGAGCAAGCAGCTTTTTCACAAAGCCGTGAATCTCTCAGGTTCCAAACAGAGGGGGCGTGTACCGGGCGTATTGCGCGGCGCACCACCCTTTCGACGTTTGGAGCTTTACATATGCAAACCTCACAGCAATCTATTGCCGTCATTGGCGGCGGCATCACTGGTGTCACCACCGCCTACGCGCTTGCCAAACGCGGCTTAAAAGTCACCCTGTTCGAGCGTCACCGCTACGCTGCGATGGAAACCTCATTTGCCAACGGCGGCCAGTTGTCGGCCTCTAACGCCGAGGTGTGGAACCACAGTTCGACCATACTTAAAGGCCTTAAATGGATGTTCAAAAGCGACGCACCGCTGCTTGTGAACCCCAAGCCAAGCTGGCACAAACTGTCTTGGTTTGCCGAGTTCATCGCCAACATTCCGCATTACCGCGAAAACACCATCGCCACCACCCGACTGGCCATTGCCGCGCGCGAACATCTGTTCTCTTGGGCAACCGCCGAGAACATCGATTTCAGCCTGAAGCAGGCTGGCATTTTGCACATTTACCGTGATAAAAAAGGCTTTGACCACGCTGCAGAGGTGTCTAAGCTGCTGGCTCAAGGTGGCCTCGAACGCCGTGCTGTCACACCCACTGAAATGCGTGCCATCGAGCCCACGCTGGCTGGTTCGTACTACGGTGGTTTCTATACAGAAAGTGACGCCACCGGCGACATTCACCAATTCACTGTCGGCTTGGCTGTTGCCGCCGAACGACTGGGTGTTACCGGTATTTACGGTCAACCCGTTAAGCGCCTGCAAAGTGACGGCACACGTGCCAGCGTCACCGTGCAAGACGGCAAAAACGAGCACATTCACCACTTCGACAGCCTGGTGGTCTGCGCCGGCGTTGGCAGTCGCGAATTCGCCGCCCAATTAGGCGACCGAGTCAACGTTTACCCGGTCAAGGGCTACTCAATCACGGTGAACTTGCCCGACGAGACCAGCCAGCAGTCTGCACCCACAGTGAGTCTACTTGATGACGAAACCAAGTTGGTAACCAGTCGCTTGGGCATTGACCGTTTTCGGGTTGCTGGCACGGCTGAGTTCAACGGCGACAACCGCGACATTCGGGCTGACCGCATACGCCCATTGACTGAGTGGGTTAACCAATGCTTTCCGGGCGTTAACACACGCCAGGTGGTGCCTTGGGCCGGTCTGCGCCCTATGTTGCCAAACATGCTGCCACGCGTGGGCGCTGGCCGCCGCGCCAACGTGTTCTACAACACCGGTCACGGCCACCTGGGCTGGACACTTTCTGCCGTGACAGCCGAAATGGTGGCCGAGCTGGTGCGCCAGAGCAGTTCTTCGAGCGAGCTGCGGTCTACCCCGCCTACGGCCATGGCTTAAGTAACGGGGGCAATTTCTGGGTCAAGTGCTGATTTGTTTTATAGCACTGGTGATGCTAAAACACGATTCACCACACTAATTGGCAAAAGTCAGGAAACAAAAGGTTTGATGATGCTTTCAGGGTGCACTTTAACCAATCGACACGATTGACCGCAAGCGTTAGTTAACCAAACCGCAGTTAACTCACCCTCATCAACGACATCAAAAACCTGACCTTGAGTGCTCAGTGTGCGTCGCACACTGTCGTCGTCTTCAATGACATCAAGTGGTATGTCGAGCCGAATCATGCCTGGGCAACGCAAAACGAGTTGCCCAAATTTTAAATTGACCTCAATTTTTTCAAGCGCAGGCAGCTGGGTTGCATTCATCAATTGATTGTCATCATTGATAACCAACCAGCGATGATGATATGGCGCTGCTAGCTCAGATGTGACGGCCGAACACCCTAAGATTGGTTGAAAAGAAATGATTTTATTCATGGGGCTAGTCGTTAAAGTTAAATGAAAGCGGGCGGTTAATTGGCAATGTTACCTGACGACACATCGTTAACCGCAATCGGGGCTATAGGTATTGCGAAAATATCAACATGACCAATTTCACAACCTTGTGCGCGAGTGCGCGCAGCAAGCCAATCGTTGATGTCACCCTGATCAACCTGACCGGTCTCAACAACAGCCTGAGCGATACCTTTAGCCAACAAGCGAACTAACGTCTGGTGATCGGGTTGGCTTAAAGCCCAATTACTCAGACCCTGCGAAACGGTAAACGACTGCGATTGCAAAGCACTTATTAAAGCCTGTGCAGCATGCGGTCCGGCGGCCGAACCGAAGCCTTTGTCAGTTTGTTGGTGCGCAACAAAAGCCTTCAGCACAGATTTATCAGTGGAATGCGGCGGCAACCATTTCTCAATACCGTTGTAGGTCAAAACCGTATAAAGAGGCGACTTAAGTGCTTGAGCAAACTGTATGAGCCAGTCAACAGAAACTAAATCAAAAAATGCAGCTGCCGTAATTAAGTCTGGTTTCATGTCTAGTACGTCGGCGTAAGATTGCATTAAATCAGTTTGCAAAAATTTAACGCTAATGGTGTGATCGCTGTGCTTAATTTCAAAGTTTTGATCGTCATCAATCAACACTTCGTCAGCCCAATCGAGTAAAGCTTGACGGGCTGCACTCAATAATAGCGGGTCGTAATCGACCAATGTCCAGCTTTGTTGACGACCTAAAAATGGGGCTAATCCGCGTAAATTTGAACCGGTGCCACAACCCAAATCAATCACCCTTAAGTTGGGTATTGTTTTGCCGTGCGTGACTTTTAAATAGTCAAGCACGGTGCGCTTAACCATGTTGTTACATGATGCATGGTCAACGGGTTCGCGCACACTTAGCCATTCTGCTGAAAAACCACTCATAACGATTAAGCTCCGTATCTTAATGTGTTGCCGTGCGACCAAACTGATGCGACACGAGTTTAGTGAAAATGCCACCGGCTTGCGCCAATTGTGTAAATGTACCTGATTCAACGATGCGCCCGTCATCAAATACTAAAACTTTATCTGCGTGCCGAATAGTCGACAAACGGTGAGCAATGATGAGCGTGGTTCGGTTTTGGGCTGCCGCTTCAAGCGCAGCTTGAACGCGAACTTCTGTGTCGGCATCTAAAGCGCTTGTGGCCTCGTCAAGAATAAGTATGGGGGGGTCTTTAAGCAGCACACGAGCAACTGACAAGCGTTGACGTTCGCCGCCTGACAATGCACGGCCTCGCTCGCCTATTCGGGCATCAAAACCTTCGTGTTGCCGCTGTATAAAATCTAACGCTTGCGCCTGTATGGCGGCTTGCGTTAATTCCTCTATCGTTGCGTCGGGTTTGCCCACACGTAAATTGTCAGCGATTGAACGGTTAAACAGTAAAGCTTCTTGAAATACAACACCAATATTTTGACGGAGCCCTTCTAGTGTCATCGTTTTAATGTCTTGACCATCAATTAAAATTTGTCCTTGATCGGGGTCAAATACGCGGTGTAACAAAGCCAGCGCAGTAGACTTACCTGCACCTGAAGCACCTACTAAGGCTACCGTTTGGCCCGGCTCAACAACAAAATTTAGGTTTTCTACAGCACTACTTTTGCCGTTATAAGAAAACGCAACATCTTTAAACTCAACCCTTCCCTGCAAACGACCAGGATGTTCTGCTTGGGGTAAATCTCGCACTTGGGGGTGGGTATCAAGCACATCGAAAAACTCAACTAAACGAGGGGCTTCCATCGCTAAGCGATTGGTGAAACTCACCACTTGTTCAAGTCGACCAATAATCATGCCGGAAAAAACAATAAAAGTAACAATTTCACCCACAGTAATGAGGTCGCGGGTAAACAACCAAAGCCCAAGAAGCAATATTGATAAAACGGTCAATGTTGTGGCTGATCTTACCAACACTGTCACAACAGCCCACCAAGATAGAACCGGAAATTGAGCCCTCACAACGAGATCGCTTAAGCCTCTTAATGTTTGTACTTCATGTTGTATGCGAGCAAAACTTTGAACTAAGGCGACATTACCCAGAGTGTCTGACACGTGTTCAGCCAAGTCAGAATGGTGCCCCTCAACTTGACCTTGCAGCGTGTGCGTTTTTTTTAATACAATATTTGTGACAATAACAAATACGATACACAGCACAATAAGCAACGAAGCCAATTGCCAATTCATATAAAGCGCAATTGGAATCAAAACGATGATAGAAACAAACGCCGACAAATGATCACGAAAAAAACCAAGCCACAAAGCCCACATGGCATCGGCACCTTGCAGCATAATTTTCATCAGGCGACCAGAATGCATGCCATGGCGCTGGTGCGAAGGGAGTTGCAAAATATGTTCGAAGTAATGACGCAGCACAACATGACGACGTTTATGCGCCAAGCGATCAGCGAATAAAGCAATGATGGTGCCACAAACAATCGTGAATAACCCGAAGATGATCCAGGCCGCTAGAAACGGGACAAGGTCAGACCAAAGCGCGTCGTGCGACATTGACGTGGCACGCGTCAATGTATCAATAATTTTGCCAAATAAAATAGGCTCGGCAAACAATGCCATGACGAGCAAAACGTTGGCAAAAGATAGCCAACCTGCCACACGCCCGTCTTTCCCGAGTTGCTTAAGAACTCGGGTGTATAGACGAACGTAGTGCATTAGCCACCGCTCGACAAGGGTGGTGCGTCAGGTGACCGCAAATCTTGGTTGCTTAAAGCCGGTAAAGAAAGCTCTTTTAGCACTGCCGGGGTGTTAAATTCTTCGGGTATGCCGAACCAGCGAATACGTTTTAAAAATAAGCCAACTGAGGGCCAAGACGTGATGACAGCTAAAGGTATGGCGACCAATAACCCGCCGATAAAGACCAGCGCATAAGGAATTGTTTCGGGGTGTAGGTGAGCAAGTGGCCAAATGAGTAATGCCCCCACCACAAAATGCAGGCTGTAACGACGCACAGCTTGCCAAACCGGCACCACGTGATCGTCGCGCGCCTGACCTGACCAAGTAATGTTTTTACCAAACAACAAACCTGCCAAGAACACGGTTTGTGAAACCCACATAATTGATGTCAATAAAAGCGAAAAAATTGAATCAATTACCAAGGCGCTGCTAAACCGAAGCAACCCGCCGAAACTGCGCCGCGTTGATGCACGCAACATTACCTCGGCCGCGCTAGAGAGCTTAGGTAGAAATATGATTAAAAGTAAACTTATGAAAAGAATGGAACCTGGGCCTAAATCAACAACACGATTGATGTTGTAGGTTGTGCCGATCAGCACTGAAAAAGCCGTAAGCATGACGATCCATGCGGGTGAGCCCGCAAACATCATGACTGCCAAAATAAGTTGCATACGGCTGGTGGGCTTAATTTTAGGTAAATTAAGTAGCCGTGTGTATTGCATATTACCGGCACACCAACGTAAATCACGGCCTAAAAATTCGTTTAATGTTGGTGGGTTTTCTTCCCAACTACCGTCTTCAAAGGGGTAAACGCGCACTTCGAAACCTGCACGACGCATTAAAACGGCTTCAAGTTGGTCGTGACTGAGAATATGTTTTTCTTGCCCGTCACGCCCTTTTAATATCGGCATTTCGCAAGACTGCATAAAGGGTGCTAAACGAATAACCGCGTTATGCCCCCAGTAAGGACCACAATCGCCCTGCCACCAAGCGCTGCCCATGGTGTACGAGCGCATACCCAGACGCATACCGAATTGAAAGACACGGGTAAAGGCGCTGGTTGAAGGCAACCCCACCACCAAACTTTGCAAAATTCCCATTGTTGGGCTAGCTTGAATGATGCGAACTAAGCGCAACATGGCAGGCGCACTCATGAAGCTATCAGCATCAAGCACCAATGCAAAATCGTGTTGCACGCCCCAACGATCGCAAAAGTCTTTAATGTTGCCAGCCTTGTAACCCGTATTTATTTCGCGACGACGGTAAGTCAAGGCGATTTGCTCTTGCCATGTGATGGCTAGTTGCTCAAAAGCCATATGCTCTTGTTCAGCAATTTGTTGATCAGTGGTGTCACTTAAAACATAGACATAAAATTTTTGCCCTTCACCACTTTGAGCTAACCCACGCATCATTGCTTCAAGATTACGCACCAATCGGGCTGGCATTTCATTGCGAATACACAGCAGCAAAGCCGTGCTCGTGCTAATGGGTAGATCTGGCGCAACCACGGCTGCAGCAGGGTTCACGACTGCCAACGGATCGCGCGCAAAAACGCTAATTAAAAAACCAATGATTGCATTCCAAAAACCGATTGAAAGCCACGGCAAAATTAAAACGAATGAAACAAGAATAACGGTGTCAATGCCAGTAATACCGCCAACTGAAAGCGTTAAAAACATTAAATAAAACAGAGCTGCGGCGCTGGCAGCTACTAACGTTGCAAACAATATACGCCGTTGCGTCATCATTTATAAGCCTAGAACATAAAAGTTAAATTAAGGGTTAAATCACGGGCTGATTTATATGCCATCATGGCGACTTTAAGGCCGCCCTAAATACCCGGGCATACCCTATAATTTCGCTAAGTTGCCAAGTATAGGGCAAACCCTGCATTTTCCAAAAAATATTTTTTAATTCAGTTGTTTATGCACACTCAAATCGATTTAATTCGCGCACTTTGGTATGTTGCCCCCCATCAGGTTGAAATACGACCTGAAATATTACCCCCTTTAGCTTCTGATCAAGCCCAAATTCGCTCGCTTTTTGGGGCAATTAGTCGGGGTACTGAGTCACTTATTTTTAAAGGCGCCGTACCCGAGTCTGAATATGGTCGTATGCAATCACCCTTTATGGGTGGGCAATTTCCCTTCCCGGTGAAATATGGTTATTGCAACGTCGGTGTCGTAGCAAGCGGGCCTAATGAACTTATAGGCCAAAATGTCTTTTCGCTTTCACCCCATCAAACCGTTTTTAATGCGCCCATCAGTGCCTTATCAGTCATACCCAGCCATATTCCCCCTGCACGGGGTGTTTTGGCTGCCAATATGGAAACCGCTCTTAATGGTGTATGGGTAGGTCGCCCAGCACCCGCTGACCGCTTAGCGATCGTAGGGGGCGGGGTCATTGGGTTGTTAATTGCCTACTTGTGTCGCCATTTACCTGGGGCTGAAGTCACGTTAGTTGATACCAACCCTGAACGTGCAACCATTTGCCGCGATCTAGGCATTAATTTTGCCACACCAGACCACGCCCCTACCGAATGTGATGTCGTGTTTCATGCCAGTGGTCACCCCGCGGGTTTGAGCACTGCATTGGGTTTAGCTGGTGAAGAAGCAACTGTCGTTGAGCTCAGTTGGTTTGGGTCTCAAGCCGTCAGCGTGCCATTGGGGGGGGCTTTTCACAGCCGCCAGTTACGTTTATTGTCTTGCCAAGTGGGGCATATTGAATCGTCTCACAAAGCCCGTTGGCATTATGCGCGGCGTTTGCAAGCCGCTATCAACCTGCTCGCTGACCCCTGCTTAGACGCTTTATTGGCCCCAGCTACACCCTTTGACGAATTAACTCGTACACTACCCGACCTATTCAGCCCGCAATCTAGCGTGCTGTGTCAAGTTATTAAATACCCTTAAAGGAACAACCATGTTTTCAGTCGAAGTTCGTGATCATGTTATGGTGGCACACTCATTTCGTGGTGAAATTTTTGGGCCTGCGCAAGCCCTGCACGGTGCAACTTTTGTTATTGATGCCGCATTTTTTTCTGAACAACTTGACGCAAATAGTATTGTGATCGACATCGGTCGTGCCCATGATGTTTTAAAAGAAATTTTGGTACCTTTAAATTACAAGAATTTAGATGCTGTACCTGAGTTTGCAGGTTTAAATACAACGACTGAATTTTTAACTAAACATATTTTTGACAAGCTGGCTGATGCTGCTCGTCACGACCGTTTAGGTCGTGACGGTAAAGCGCTACATTCAATTCGTATCAATATTTCTGAGTCGCATGTTGCACGCGCATGGTACGAAGCCAAAATTTGGTAACGTTTTGTCTAACAAAACTTGCCCTATTTGTTTCGCATACCCAGGTGACCTCAATACGGCCACCGGGGGCTATGCCTATGCGCGCCGCATCATGCGATCGCTTACTGAGCAAGGTTGGTCGGTATACCCGTTGGCGTTAGGTGATGGCTTTCCTTCACCCACACCTCTTACCTGCGACCAAGCGCTTGACAGGCTAAAAAACGTACCCAGCGAGCACCTGCTGGTTATAGACGGCTTAGCCCTCGGGGTGTTACCCCAAGCCGCCCAGCATTTACGTCAATTAGGTCGGCCCTTTACAGCGCTAGTACACCACCCTTTGGCGCGCGAAGCTGGCATTTCTATTGAGCGAGCTCAAGTACTGCATCAAAGTGAATGCGATGCCCTTAAATGCGCGTCGGGTGTTATCGTGACAAGTGCAGAAACAGCGCGTACTGTTTCAAAAGATTTTGATATTTTTATGCATGAAATCGTCGTGGCTTACCCCGGTACAGACCGCCCATCGCATATCGAACAAGCGGTATCCAATAAACCCAATCTACGCCATGCCGCAGCAACCAATGGCCCCATGCGATTGCTCTCTGTTGGGTCGTTAGTTCCCCGCAAAGGTTTTGACGTACTTATTCAAGCACTGGCCTCACTGACGGCTCTAGATTGGCACCTAAACATCGTGGGTGACGACACGCGTGATGTGGCCACAACACATCATATTAAACAATTGATTCAACAACATAACTTATTTGATCGCATTCATTGCGCAGGCGCGGTTGATCAAGAGACGTTACTGAATGACTTTGCTAATGCTGACGTGTTTGTTTTAGCATCGCACTATGAGGGTTACGGCATGGCTTTCGCTGAAGCGTTAGCTGCGGGTTTGCCGATTATTGGAACAACTGGTGGGGCCATACCTGACACCGTACCAAGGTCTGCTGGCATTTTAGTTGCGCCTGGCAACGTGGCCGCCCTTACACAAGCTTTACAGTCAATCATGACTGATGATGAGCTTTACAAACAACTTAAGCTTGGGGCTCAAACATGTGCCCTTGATTTACCTACTTGGGCGCAAAGCGCTAAGATTTTTGCTGATGCGTTGGCCGCAAATCACAATCAAACAACACGTCAGGTTCAAGCGCATAAGCTTGAACATTAAAACGCTCAACATTTTGCATATGTTTTAAAGCGTTCAAATTTAAACCGGCTTTGCCTGCACCTAAAATCAAAGGGGCCACAATCAGGTGCAAGTGATCAATACACCCTGCATTTATAAATTGGCTTAAAGTGTGAGCGCCCCCTTCAATCAAAATACGCTTCATGCCCTGTTGAGCGAGTAAATTAAGCACATCGATCGGGTTGACTAGTAAGCTTGTTGAGTTTTTTTGTTCAGGAAGCATTAGCACCTCTACCCCCGCAGGCAGATTAAGCTTTTCTTTATGTCGAGACAACACAATACGCCTAACCCCGTCATTTTGAAACATTTTGGCTTGAGATGGCACACGGCCCTGTGGGTCAAGCACAATTCGGGCCGGAGACTGACCCGAGCACAACCTGACAGTTAACATAGGGTCGTCGGCCACGACTGTGCCAACGCCCACCAGAACAGCGTCAACACTCGCTCTTAATTGATGTAAGTGTGCTAAACCACCCGAACCGTTGATATATTTTGAATGGCCGGTTGAGGTGGCGATAAAGCCGTCAAGTGACTGGCCAAGCTGACCAACAACCATTCGACCATTATGGTCATTTGTCAGTTTGTTGTCAGCCCAAAGGCGTAATTGTTGCAAAGCAGCCATAATTAAGGGTAGTCCCTAATAAAATTCAATAATATTTACAAATTAGCAGTAACATTGCGATCTTAGTAAATTTCCTTACTAAATGTTTGTCTTAATTATCCACGCTCCATTTTTCGGTGCTTTAATGAAATCATCCGCTGCTAAGATTATGCCTGCACACAACGGCGGTGTGCATTCTGTTTTAACCTCTGTAGATCGCGTTACCAGTGATTTGCGACGAGGCGAACCTGTTGTGGTTACTTTGGGTAGTCAAGCAATATGGATGATGGCTGCTGAAGCTGTCGATTTACATCATATTGAAGCGTTCACAGCGCTTTCAAATGATTTAGTTAAGGTTTTACTTACCGGTCAACGTGCCCTTCGCTTGGGCATGGTTACAACTTTAGAAGCCGGTTGGGTTGCAGAGTCAAAGAGCCCACTTGATGCACACTTAGTTGGTTTAGCCGCTGACCCAACATTAGCTGACGTTGATCATGATGCTTCGGCTCAAATTTTGGCCAGCTGGAAAGTTAAGCCTGCTAGTCGGCTCGAAATGGCATGCGTCAAACTGACTAAACTATCTCGCCTTTTACCTGCTGCACTGATTAGCAACGTTACGGGCCCAATTCCAGAAAATACACTCGTTGTAACGGCTGACGACGTTGAAGCTTACAACGTTGAGTCTGCAATGGCATTAAAAATTGTCAGCCAAGCGCATGTTCCACTTGAAGACGCAGATCTCGCTAAAATTGTTGCATTCCGCCCTCACGATGGGGGTACCGAGCACTTAGCAATCGTGGTGGGTAAGCCTGATTTTAATAAGCCAGTCATGATTCGCATTCATTCTGAGTGCTTCACAGGTGACTTGTTGGGTTCAATGCGTTGCGATTGTGGCAATCAGCTTCGCGGCGCTATTGCTTTAATGGCTTCAACTGGTGGTGGCATTTTGTTGTACATGCAACAAGAAGGTCGTGGCATTGGTCTGATTAACAAGTTACGTGCTTATCAACTTCAAGATTCAGGTCTTGATACCGTTGATGCTAACCTAGCTATTGGTTACGACGAAGATGAACGCGAATATTTGCCTGCTGCGCAAATGCTTGAGCGCTTAGGGGTTCAAGCGGTACGTTTGCTAACTAACAACCCTCGTAAAGTTGATTCATTGACGCGATTTGGTATTGAAGTGGTTGAGCGTGTTGCACACGTTTTCCCCGCAAACAATCATAATCGCGGCTATTTATATACTAAAGCAACCAAGGGTGGGCATCTGTTTAACTACCCTGATCCAGAGGCTGTTGCTGACAAGTAATGAAGGGTTTGCCTATAGCTGCAAACTTTAAACTACACATTGTTAAAAATAAGCCGCTGGCATGCATGAAGCTCTAATTATCTCAGCGGCTTTTTTTGCAGGCGTACTCAATGCGATTGCTGGCGGGGGCAGTTTTTTAACGCTGCCTGCGCTGGTGTTTATTGGGGTGCCGCCCGTGACTGCAAACGCCACGGGCACCGTTGCACTGCTACCAGGCTATATAGCCGGCGCATGGGGCTTTAAAAACGATTTAAAAGCACCCCCCGGTCTTTCGTTACTATCTTTAAGTGGCTTAAGCATATTTGGCGGCGCTGTTGGGGCTTACTTACTGCTGCTAACTGACCCCACACTATTTAAAGTGATTGTGCCTTGGTTGTTGCTGGCCGCCACACTTATGTTTGCATTTGGGCCCGCTTTAATCGCACGCATCAAAAAAAAGGCCACAGTTGCAACAATTGACGCGCCACTGAAACTTTCAGGCTTAACCTTGCTGCCATTGATTGGGGTTCTTGCCACCACGATTTATGGTGGCTACTTTAACGGTGGCTTGGGCATTTTGTTGTTGGCGTTATTTACTGCGCTGGGTCAAACCAATTTAAATGCTATGAATGGCGCAAAAAACGTCGTGTCAACGTTACTGACCTCGATCGCTGTGTTGCTCTACGCATGGGGTAATTTGGTACTTTGGCCACAGGCATTAATGATGATGGTAGGCGCGACGCTAGGGGGTTATTTTGGGGCCCGCATGGCACACCACATACCTGCAAAAATATTGCGTGCAGGTATCGTGGTGATTGGTTTAATCATGACTACCGTGTTTTTTGTAAACAAATAAATCAAATGCTTAATTTTGTTTTCACATTAAAACTTAAATGTTAAGTGTTAAGTGTTTAATGTTAAATGTTAAATTAAACATTAAACAAGAAATTCAAAACATCACCGTCTTGCACAATGTACTCTTTGCCTTCAGCCCGCATCTTGCCAACCTCTTTCGAACCTTGCTCACCTTTGAAGGCAACGTAATCTTCGTAGGCAATGGTCTGTGCACGAATAAAACCACGTTCAAAATCAGTATGAATGACGCCTGCAGCTTGTGGCGCGGTTGCGCCAATGGGCACTGTCCAGGCGCGAACTTCTTTAACACCAGCCGTAAAGTAGGTCTGTAAACCCAGCAACTTGAAGGCTGCACGAATAAGGCGATCTAAGCCGGGCTCTTGCATGCCGATGTCTTGCAAAAAAATTGCTTTGTCTTCGTCTGCTAAGTCAGCAATTTCAGCTTCAATTGCCGCACAAATAGCCACCACGGGCGCATTACGTTTTGCAGCGTAATCTTCAAGCTGTTGAAGCAGTGGGTTATTGATAAAACCTTTTTCTCCGACATTACCCACGTACATAGCCGGTTTAGATGTAATAAAACAAAGTGGTGCAATGAGCAATTGATCATCGCTAGACAAGCCTAGCGATCTGATTGGTTGAGCCTGATTTAAGTGAACCAGACATTTTTCAATAATGCCCACAACCCGTTGCGCGTCTTTATCACCTGAGCGGGCTGTTTTTTGATAACGATGCAATGCTTTTTCAGCCGTTTGCATATCTGCGAGCGCTAATTCAGTTTCAATGACTTCAATATCTGCAATGGGGTCAACCCGATTCGAGACATGAATAACGTTGTCGTCTTCAAAGCAACGCACAACGTTAACGATTGCATTGGTTTCACGAATATGTGACAAAAATTGGTTGCCCAACCCTTCGCCTTTACTGGCCCCAGCGACTAAGCCGGCAATGTCAACAAACTCAACCGTAGCAGACAAAATGCGTTCGGGGTTAACGATTTCAGCGAGCTTTTGTAGCCGTGCGTCTGGCACTTCAACCACACCCACATTGGGCTCAATCGTACAAAAGGGGTAGTTTTCTGCAGCAATGCCTGCCTTAGTCAACGCGTTAAAAAGGGTAGATTTGCCAACGTTGGGTAGACCGACGATGCCGCATTGCAGAGCCATATGATTTCCTGAACAAAAAAAATTACAAGTTAACTGATAGTTTAACCGTTTGACCCGCCCATCGAGATCACAACCCAAGCTGCAAGTAAAGGGCCAAAGTTATAAAGCGCATGAAGACAAATCGCGTCGGCCAAGCTTCGTGTGACCCTTACCCAAGACATCACTAAACCGGCTAACCATTGTGGCATGACCAGAAGTGGCAACAAAAGCCAGTTTATGTCTGTGAACTTAAAATTCAATAAATGCAGGCCCGCAAAGCCTATTAAGCTTAAGTGCATAACCCAGGGGAAATAATGTCGATATTGGCGCAACAGACGAAACCTACGTGCTGACAAATGCCGCACTTGTCGAGTTGACTGCATGGCGAGCAAAATAGTTAACGCAATCATGATTGACTGCACCCACCCTAAGCCGTGCCATATCGCCAAACATATCAAGGGTAAAACCCACAGCGCTTGTGCTGGGCGCCTCAAACCGAAGCGAAAAAGTATTTCTTCAACAATTGGAGCCCAAACAATTGCCAATAACCAGGGCAGTTTTTTTGGGTCAAGTAACGAATCAGCACCCATATCTTTAACGATGCTAACCACAATAGGGCCTAAGATAAACAAATTTATCACCCACAACGCCAACGCCCAAGCAAACAAGCGACCCACTGAAAAAGTCGGCAACCAATCTTGTAACCAACCTGACGTTTTTGACTGCCGATAAGGGTAGCGAGCCAAACGGGGTCGCAAACAAAAGGCTAAGCACAGGCGCCATTCAGCTGACCAAGGCATTTTTTTCGTGGGTTTAGTCGGGGTCACGGTGAAGGCCATTCATAGCAGTGGTCATGTCACCATCAAGCATCTGTGAATAATAATTTTTACAACGCCAGATGGCATCTTCAATGCGCACAGACTCATCATGTCGGGGTTGATGCAAAACAAAGTCGACAACCTGCTGATTCAAATCAAGCGTTCGGGGGTGACCAATACCGATGCGTAAGCGCCAAAAATTTGGGTCGCCTAAAGCCGCTTGAATATCTTTTAAGCCGTTGTGGCCAGCATGACCGCCGCCTTGTTTAAGACGAAGCTGGCCCGGTGACAAATCAAGTTCGTCATGCAAAACTAAAATAGATGCTGGGTCTATTTTGTAAAAACGCGCTAACGCACCCACGCATTGGCCTGAACGGTTCATGAAGGTTGCAGGCTTAGCAACCCAAACCTGTCGGCCTTGGTATCGCGCTTTAGCGACTTCCCCAAAAAAAGCCTTTTCTGGGTTGAAGGTTGCCCCTAAAGACGACGCCCACTCTTGCGCCAACCAAAAACCCGCGTTATGCCGCGTTTTGACATACTCTGAGCCAGGGTTGCCCAGGCCAACAATTAGCGAAATAGGTTCAGACATGATGCAGTCATTATTATCGATTTAAAGCCGTTCAGTGCTTAATCAAATTGATCAAAAGGGTTGAACAGTCATGAAAAAAATAAAACCCCTCGCACCAGATAAAAGGCATGCGAGGGGTTCAGTGCAAACTAAATTTAGCGCATTTACATCAATCAATATAAACCCAACAGCCATTAGGTTAGTTGATGATGTGGCAATGATCAATAAGTCATTGTAATCATCATCGATTAATCATTACATTAAAAAGAACGTTACGCTTTGGGTGCTGCTGCGGCAGCTGGTGCAGCGGCTGCGTCATCGTCACCTTTTCTAGCAGCGGGTACAGTAACGGTTGCGATCAAGGGGTTAGTATCGCCACCGTGTGAAACGTAAGTTACGCCAACAGGTAATTTGATGTCTGCCAAATGAACGATCGAACCTACAATGACGTTTGCCAAATCAACTTCAATGAACTGAGGCAAATTTGCAGGTAAACATGCAATATCGAGTTCGGTCAAAATATGGGAAATAACGGCTGCACTCAATTTTACGGCGGGTGAGGTGTCAGCATTAACAAAGTGTAAAGGCACTTTGGTATTCAAGATTTTACTTGCATCAACACGCTGGAAGTCAACGTGTAAGACCAACTGCTTGTAGGCGTGCCACTGCACGTCACGTAAAAGCACTTGTTGTGATTCTTCGCCAATCATCATGTCTAAAATTGATGCGTGAAATGATTCTTTACGTAAAGCGTGAAAAATTTCGTTGTGATCGAGCTCGATATTTAAGCTGGGCTGTGCACTGCCGTAAACGATGGCGGGTACACGACCCGCTAGGCGCAGGCGGCGGCTCGCACTCGATCCCTGGACGCTTCTAAGGGTTGCATTAAATTTCATGAAAAAAACTCCGTGATGGGCGATTAGGCCCTGTCTAAATTGAACACGTCAACATTGCCGTGTTTTTGACTATTTCACCGCGACCAGTGAAACATTCAATCTGGCTAAGGTTCAAGGCTGTTTAAAAGGGCCCGAACCTAATAAATACAGGTCAGGCTTCAATTTTACGCTGCCTGAACCTAATCATTTTTAATCTACAAACAACGAGCTCACTGATTCAGCATGTGAGATTCGTAAAATCGTTTCGCCTAACAATGCGGCGCAAGACAGCTGACGAATTCTGCCGCTTGACTTGGCTGCTTCTGAAAGAGGTATAGAGTCGGTAACAACCAGCTCATCAAGTTCTGATTCGGCAATACGATCGACTGCACCGCCCGACAGTACCGCATGGGTACAGTAGGCATACACCTGCCCTGCCCCGCGCTCTTTAAGCGCCTGTGCGGCCTTACAGAGGGTGCCAGCGGTATCTACCATGTCGTCCATAATCAAACAGGTGCGGCCATCGACATCACCTATAATGTTCATGACCTCAGACACGTTAGCGCGCGGACGGCGTTTATCAATGATGGCTAAATCAGCTTCAAGTTGTTTGGCTAACGCACGCGCACGCACAACACCACCAATATCAGGTGACACGACCACCAAGTTTGACAAGTTGCGGCGCCAGATATCGCCAAGCAATATGGGGCCAGCATAAATGTTGTCAACGGGTATGTCGAAAAAGCCTTGAATTTGATCTGCGTGGAGATCCATTGTGAGAACACGATTGACGCCAACCACTTGCAGCATATTGGCAACCACTTTGGCTGTGATGGCTACTCGTGCAGAGCGCGAGCGGCGGTCTTGTCGTGCGTACCCAAAATATGGAATGGCAGCGGTAATGCGACCCGCAGAGGCACGCCTAAGGGCGTCAACCATTACCATGATTTCCATCAAGTTATCGTTGGTGGGCGCACAGGTGGGTTGCAACACAAAAACGTCTTTACCGCGTACGTTTTCGTTAATTTCAACCATGACTTCGCCGTCTGAAAAACGCCCAACAGTCATTTTACCGATCGACATATCGAGATGATTTGCAACGTCAACCGCCAAACGCGTGTTGGCGGTGCCAGTGAAAATCATGAAACCTTCTTGGGCCATATCGTCAATCATGCGCAGGGTAAACAGAGAATCGTTGTGTTTAGCGCTAAAAAAACACTTTACAAAACGGTTGGCAAAAAAAAAGGGGCTGGGGAAGAAGGATTCGAACCTTCGCATGCCGGAATCAAAATCCGGTGCCTTAACCAGCTTGGCGATTCCCCATCTAACTAATCGTTCACCCAATGCCTTAATGGGTGTTCGGCGTAACCATCACAGGCAAATACATTGCTTATGGGGCTAGCCATACCACTTTCGGCATGAGCTTTATTACCAGACATCATCGCTAACAGAACGTGACGAGCCTTGAGTGCTTCATTTGGGGTGACATATTCAGAGAACAAACAACCACCTGACCCAGTTAACCTCGTTTCAAACCCAGACTGGTTAAGCCAATTAAAGGCAGCTAAAACGACGGGGTACTGACGAAAAACAACAGGTTGAAGGTCGTTTTTACCAAACCCATAAGGGGTTTTACGTACTAAACTTCCAACACCGGAAAAGTCCGTAATTTTGACGCGTTCTGACTGTCGTGTCAAATCAGGGTCACTAAACGCGCTTTGAGTGGTCACGCTTTGCCGCGGTTCAATCACTAAATAACTTTGTGATGTAAGCGCAACGGGGGTTAACACTTCACCAACCCCTTGGGCAAAAGCTGACTGGCCAAACAAGAAAAAAGGCACATCAGCCCCGAGACTAAGGCCAATTTGCATCAATTGGGTACGATTTAGGTTGCATCGCCACAACCGGTTTAAGCCAATTAATACCGTGGCTGCGTCACTTGAACCCCCACCAAGGCCGCCACCAACAGGAATGCGCTTATTTACTGAAATATGCGCCCCCAAGCGACTACCCGTTACTTTTTGTAAGGCGCGCGCGGCACGCACCACCAAATCATCTTGCTCATCTAGTAACTCATTTAGGTTCGTTTCGCGCGAAATACTTGGGCCTGTGGCCAAATCAATTGAAATGCTGTCAGACAAAGAAATCATACGAAAGAGGGTTTCAAGCAGATGGTAGCCATCGTCTCGCCTGCCCACAACATGTAAAAACAAATTGAGTTTAGCGGGCGCAGGCAAGTCGTAGAGCATCATGGCTGGGCATCAACAATCAATTTTAAAGTGACTACTCGTTGATTTATGTTTTGTGTCATCGACAAAAAAGTAGGCCCTTGCTCATCGTACCGACTTAAACTGACAGACCACTGACCTGCTTTAAAAGAGGTTAAGCGCTGGTCACTATCGCGCTGTATTTGATAGGCCTGTAGCGTTGAAGATAGACGCCCTTGCATCCAGTAGCGAAGGGCTTGTATGGGAACGGGTTCAGCCAACACGTTAACTAGCAACTCGTCTGCAGTGCTCGCTGAAACAGGGGGTTCGCCTGGAACCTTTAACACCGACTGTTTTGGTTGAACTTCAATTCGGGCGAGTGTGACACCAACGGGCGAGCTTAGATCAAGTGTCAACCCCTGTTGCAGATCTTGCCAAAAAAAACGCCCTTGAAGAAATACATCAGGCTTTTGAGGGTCTTGCACCAGCATTGAAAATCGACCGCTGCGCACCCATTCGCCAAGCTGCAAATTTTGCGGCGCGTAAACACTGGCACAACCTGACAAAACCAGCACAGAAAAACCAAGCGTCCAGCTACGTAGCGCTCGAATCAAGGCTTGACCCCGAAACGTTTTATGGTGCTATTTAACGCTGCATTTTTTGAATCGCGTGATACGGCTTTTAACCACAACTCGCGGGCGGCGTCTTTTTTGCCTTGCACCCAAAATACTTCGCCTAAATGAGCCGCAATTTCAGCGTCAGGTCGCATATCGTAGGCCTGTTGCAGATACTTGACGGCTTCTGGCAAATTACCCATTCTAAAATTCACCCAACCTAAACTGTCAAGAATAAAAGGGTCTTGAGGCAATAACTCGTGTGCTCGCGTAATGAGCTTTAAGGCTTCGGGTAAGCGTTTATCGCGATCAGCCAGGGCATAACCCAAAGCGTTGTAAGCCTGCGCATAGTTTGCATCGAGTGCAATGACCTGACGCAGGTAGGTTTCCATTTTGTCGATCTGCCCTTGGCGCTCTAGCAACATGGCAAGTTCGTATTTAATTTCAATTGAGTTTTGTATTTTTTTGTCGGCTTCAATTAACCGCAAGATTGCCTCGTCGTTACGATTGGCTTCACGTAAAATTTGCGTAACAGTCAGCAACCCGACTAATCGTTCGTCATCGTCAATTGGGCTGGCTGCATCGATCATGCGTAGCGCTTCATCAACACGACCTTGCGAGGCCCGAATTGAAGCTTGACGTAAACGCGCAGGGTAGCGTGCGGCAGGCTCTTCAATTTTGCCAAGATATGCAATAGCTTCGTCGTAACGCTGCTGGTCTTCTGCAATGCGAGACAACATGGTGTAGGCGTCAGCCAGCGCGTTACTGGCATCTGTTGCACCTACCTCGTTTGCACTACCACGTTGCGTTTGAACGGCCACGTATTGTTCAAGAAAGCGTTGCGATTGGTCAAGCCGTTTTGCACGATATGCAACTTGCGACTGTAAGTAAAGTAAGTCAAAGTCTTCAGGTGACGCCTTTGCCATGTCTGCTAACTCTGCAAGTGCTCCGTCAAAATCACCTTGCTCTGTGAGCCTGCCCGTTAACATCATGCGCAGTTGACGCGCATTGGGGTTGTATTTTGCAAATAGACGCGCCGCTGCAATGGCCTGATCAGCGTTCACTCGCAAGCCATAATCAAGCACACGCATCGCAGCGTCTTGTGAACGGGGTGCAAGCGCCTGAGCTTTTTGAGCCTCACTGTAAGCACGCTTAAAGTCTTGCCCTGACTCAGCCACGTCAGCCAAAGCCATGTGACCTATAAGGGAATTTTGCTGTTTTGTTTCAGCGAGAACTTGTTCAAGAATTTTCAAGGCCTCGGCCCGATCATTCATGCGATTTAGAACACCCATCACGCGAGCAAAACCCGTGGCTTTATCAGGGGTTGAGTTAACTTGTTTAACTAGCTCTTGAACCAACCCTTCGGTTTGACCGGCGGAAGCCGACAAGGCCAACTTCGTGGCTGAAGCCTCAGGGTCTCTGGGGTCTAAAAAAGCCCAATACGTTGTTGCCTCAAGCGCCCCTTGTAAATTTCCTGCAGCAACATAAAGTTCGAGCGCACGTTTAGCTAAACGCGGGTCACTGGTTTCTCGTGCCAACTTGATTGTGGTGTTCGCAGCTGGCAAAAAACTGCCGCGTTGTGCAGCCATTTCAGCAGCTAAGATTCTGTATACCAAACTCGAAGTCAGTGCGACATGCGGCAATTGACCTTGACGAAAGGTAATACTTAAAACCTCTTCAGAAGGTTGAACAATCTTAGGCGGTGCATTTTGAGCAGTTTTACTTTGCGACCAACCCGGCGTTGCCCAAAGCAAGCATGCACAAAGCAAGGCACCCAAAATAAATGTGGGTGGCGAAAAATATCGGTTAAACAACGGACAAATCACGTTTGAGCGTCCTGAATAATGGCAAAATGAATTGCCTAAATGAAAATATGTTTGATGTTAGCACCCACTGATGCCTGAATTACCTGAAGTTGAAACAACCCGTCAGGGTATTGATGCAGTCGCCGTCGGTCAAACGCTCTTACGCATGACTGTCAGAGAGCGTCGCATGCGTTGGCCTATTTCAGCCGAGTTGCCTGATATGGTAAGCCATGCACTTCTTTTAGCGTGCGAAAGAAGGGGTAAGTACCTGCTTATGCGCTTTGAAAAAGGCGTGGTTATTGTTCATCTAGGCATGTCAGGCTCTGTTCGAGCTGTTGAACCCGACGCATTATGGCGCACCCACGACCACGTTGGTTGGTTATTTGCAAACAAAATAGAGCTTCGTTTGCATGACCCCAGACGTTTTGGGGCGGTGTTGTGGCATGACAACCAAATGGGCCCAGCCATTGATCATCCCCTTTTAAAAAAGCTTGGCATTGAGCCTTTTGACCCAGGTTTTACGGGTACATTTTTAAAGAAAGGCCTAGGTTCACGTCAAACGACCATCAAACAAGCTTTGCTAGCGGGTGATGTAGTGGTTGGGGTCGGTAATATTTATGCCTCAGAGAGCCTATTTCGTGCCCGCATACACCCTGAAACACCTTCGGGTACCCTGACCCCAAAAAAATGTGACGCACTCGTAAAATCGATTATTCAAACGTTGACCGACGCACTCAGTAGCGGCGGTAGCACTTTGCGCGATTATGTCAATGCAACCGGCGAACCGGGCGCCTATTTTTCTTTGCACGCGGCCGTCTATGACCGGGCTGGCCAGCCATGCAAAGTCTGCGGCAGCTTGATTGAACGCATGGTACAAAACCAGCGCGCAACCTACTTTTGTAAACGCTGCCAAAAGCGTTCAAAAACCAAAGTTATTAAAGGTTAAGTACTTTACCCGGGTTTAAAAGATGATCGGGGTCTAGTGCCTTTTTAATGCGTTTCATTAAGTCAAGTTCAACACTACTTTTGTAGCGCGTTAGCTCGTCACGCTTGAGCTGCCCAACGCCATGTTCAGCACTGATTGAACCGTTAAAAGCATGAACGCTATCGTGAACTAAGGTATAAATTTGCGCTTGCTTCGCTAACAGATCAGCTTCGGTCATCTCAGGTTTACGAGAAACGTTGTAATGCAAGTTGCCATCGCCTAAATGACCAAAAACAATATTTTGAAGACCTGAAAAATTTGTTTGTAATGCTGCATTGGTTACCCGCACAAACTCTGCAATCGAAGAAATCGGTATAGATACGTCATGTTTAATACTTTTACCTAGTGCTGCCTCGACTAAGGGAATGCTTTCTCGTAAATGCCACATATCGTAAGATTGTTTTTCATTTTCTGCGATAGCGACATCGATCGCCAAACCTTTTTCAAGTGCGTCGCCCAATACCTCTTCAAACATTTGGCGCGCGTGCGCAGCGCTCTCACTGTCTGACAACTCAAGCAAAGCAAACCAGTTTGATGCTTCAGCACCACCCTGAAAAGGAATACGTTGACGTTCATTCACTTTCACGACGCTTCGCAGAACGTCACCCGCCATGACTTCAAAAGCCGTTAATGCGGCCCCAAAACCTGACTTTGCATGAGACAGCAGCGTTACGGCGTCTTCTAGGCTATTAAGTGCCAGCATCGCGGTGTATTGCGCGACGGGCCTCGGAAATAGTTTTAAAGTCGCAGCTGTAATAATGCCAAGCGTGCCTTCGCTACCGATATATAAATCGCGCAAATCGTAGCCCGTGTTGTCTTTACGAAGCCCTCGTAAGCCATGCCAAATTTCACCTTGGGGTGTGACCACTTCTAGCCCCAGCGTTAATTCACGGGCATTACCATAACGTAATACTTGCGTGCCACCCGCATTGGTTGCTAAGTTTCCACCAATGGTGCAAGTGCCTTCAGCGGCTAAGCTTAGGGGGAATAAGCGATCGGCCTTTGCTGCAGCCTCTTGTATCGTTTGTAAAATTACACCTGCCTCGACGGTCATGGTGTCGTTCTCAGTGTCAATTGAACGAATGCGGTTGAGTCGAGCCGTTGAAATCATAACGGCGCGCCCTGATTCGTCGGGCGTAGCCCCCCCACACAAACCGGTGTTGCCACCGATGGTCACTATTGGGGCTTGGTGCTCAATGCAACAACGCACGACTGCAGCTAAAGCTTCAACGTCAGCAGGTCGAACGACGGCCTGTGTGACGCCACGGTAACGACCTCGCCAGTCAGTCACGTAAGCGTCGGTGTCGGTGCCTGTTAAGACGTGCTCTGGCCCGACAAGGGCCCGCAATGCGTCAAGAATCATAGTTTTAGGCCTTTAGCGTTTTTTTGAATCAATCGAGTGCAGCTTAAAAAGAAAATTGATTTTTAAATCTTCGTTGCAATCTATCTATTCTAAGGGTGGCATACAAATTTATCGCTATTTCAATAGATAAAGGTAGGGATACAGGTAGGGTCGTTTTGCTTTAATCGTTTTGCTTTAAATTAAGCCACCAATTTAGCAAAATGATGCCCCTATTCCATATGAAGGCCGCCATTGATGTGAATGGTTTCACCCGTCACAAAGCTGGCTTCTTCACTGCACAAAAACGAAATAACAGAGGCAACCTCACTAGGTTGACCCACACGTTTGAGAGGCGTTTGAGAAATTGAAAGCTCACCGCGAGTACGAATCAGATCTGATGCCATCGGGGTATCAATCAAACCCGGAGACACGGCGTTAACGCGTGTTTCAGGACCGAGCTCACGAGCAAGTGAACGCATCAAGCTCAGTATGGCCCCTTTTGAAGCACTGTAATGGGCATTGTAAAACGCACCACGGTGTGCGGCCAGTGAGCTAAGGAACACAATTGAACTATTAGTTTTTAATGCCGATATGACACGACGTGTTAGAAAAAACACGCCATCTAAATTGATTGCAATGGTCTGACGCCATTGCTCGTCAGTCATGTCACGCACAGGTTGAGCAAGATAAATACCTGCTGAGGGCACAAAAAAATCAATGCCCCCGAATTGCTCCTGAGCTAACTTAACAACCGCATCCGCATCTTGAGTCTCATTTGAGTCTAGGCGCTGACAAATCACTTTTCCGTTACCGTGCGTTAACGAGTTGGCAAAAGTTTTGAGGCCTTCAATATCAATATCAGTCAACAACAGATTGGCGCCCGCCTCATAAAACTGTTTTGCCACCTCTCGACCAATGCCCCCGTTGGCGCCTGTTAATAGCAAAAGCTGATCTTTAAAATTTTTCATATGTCTTGCTCAGTTTTATGTGGGTTACATCTCGGTTTTTATATTTATCACTGCAGGGTGAGCTTAATAACCGTTTGCAGTCCAGCCGCCATCAATCACCATGGCATGCCCGGTTATAAAACCTGCTAAATCAGAAGCCAGATAAAGCGCAGTATGGGCTACTTCGTCTGGTGTGCCCATTCGACCCAGTGGGGTGCGTGCATGCAATGCCTGTTCGTCAAGCACGCCACGGCTTAATAAATCACTTACTAATGCCGTTTCAATATAACCAGGGCAAATGGCATTTACACGTATATGATGCTCTGCCCACTCAACTGCAAGTGACTTGCAAAGCGAAACGACACCCGCTTTGGCTGCACAATAAGCAGAGCGACGGGCTGAAGACACCAAACCCCACATTGATGCAGTCGCTAAAATCACGCCACCACCGTTGTGAACCATGCGTCGCGCAGCGGCTTGGCAACAAAAGAATATGCCCGATAAATCAATATCAATTGCGCGATGCCATTCTTCAGGGGTTATCTCTAGCGCCGGTTTGTTCATCGAGACACCTGCGTTGTTAAGCAATACATCAAGTCTGCCAAACGTTTTAATGGTGTAGTCTGCGGCGGCATCTAAAGCTTTAGGGTCAGTTATTGACGCGACAAATGTTTCAATACGCACGGCCGGGTAAGCCGCTTCAAGTGCAGCCTTAGCCCTCAATAGGCTTGCTTCATCAATATCTAACAACATCAAGCTGGCACCTTGACTTGCAAAGGCATGGGCCATCGCCAAGCCAATACCACTTGCTGCACCGGTATTAAAAACAATTTTTCCAGCTAAGCCTGGGTACTGCATTATTGCTGTTGTCATGCTCGAGCGTCCTCAAGAATAAAATCTGCACCCCGTTCTGCCACCATCATGACTGCAGCCTGAGTATTACCAGATACCATTGCAGGCATCACTGACGCGTCAACAACCCGCAACCCTTTTATTCCCTTGAAACGCAGTCTGACATCAACCACAGCCTCGTTGTCTGTGCCCATTTTGCACGTGCCGATTGGGTGATAAATAGTTTGTCCGTTTTCTCGAGCAAAATGTAACCATTCATCATTTGACTGAACAGACTTTCCTGGATTCATTTCATGATCGATATAGTGCGCCATAGCTGGACGATCAACAATGCGTCTAGCAAGCTTCATTGCATCGATAAGCGTATTTTGGTCTTCAGCTGTTGCCAAAAAGTTTGGCAAAATAGCAGGTGCTTGCATCGGGTCACGTGACTCGATGTGAATACTGCCTCGAGACGTGGGTCTTAAACCTGTTACACCTATCGTCATGCCTGGCGCACTATCTAATTTTCGAACGGCCGCATTGGCATAACTGGCAGGCATAATAAAATACTGTGCATCAGGGGTCGCGAACTCGGGTCGAGTTTTAACAAAACCATGTACAAGGCCCGTGCCCAGTGCCAAGATACCTTTGTGAGTCATGAAATACTTCAGTGCTGCCAAACCAACGCGCCAACCTTGAGCTGTTTCATTCAACGTTTGGGTGTTACGCACTCTCCAGTTCATGCGGGTAGCAAAGTGATCAATATAGTTTTCGCCCACTTGTAGCGCAGGGTGCATCACGCGAATACCGTTTGCTTGCAGCAAAGTTGGGTTACCCACGCCAGACAACTCAAGTATTTGAGGTGTTTGAATTGAACCCGCAGCCATCACGACCTCAATGTTGGCCTGAACAGTAACTGTTTTACCTTGGTGTTGAAACGTTACGCCGCTACATAGCCCCTGATTAACATTAATCTTTGTGACATGCGCATGCGTGTGTACAGTGAGGTTTTGTCGACCTAGAGCTGGCTTTAGGTATCCTTCATAAACACTCCAGCGACGCCCCTCTTTCTGAGTGACTTGATAGTAACCAAACCCTTCTTGATCTTCGCCGTTATAGTCATCAGAAACAGGTTGACCATCTTGGCGCGCCGCATCAATCATCGCAGCTGCAATCGGGTGACGCTCGGCTACTTGAGAGATGTGCATCGGGCCTTCTTTGCCGCGAACTGAACCGCCTGGAAGATAGGTCTCTAATTTCTTAAAATAGGGTGCGACGTCTTGGCCAGACCAACCTGTTGCTCCAAGTTCAGCCCAATGATCATAATCTTGATGCTGACCTTTCACGTAAATCATACCGTTGATCAGGCTTGACCCACCCAGACCTTTACCTCGCGGTATAGCAATCTTTCGGCCTAATACGCTGTCAACCGGCTTCGTTTCAAAGCGCCAGTTATAAACAGGATTGTTCAATAGTTTTGTGAAGCCTGCGGGAATCGATATCCACATGCTTTGAGGCTTACCACCCGCCTCAAGCATCAATACAGTGTGGCGACCATTTTCACTCAGCCGATTTGCCAAAATGCAAGCCGCTGTGCCACCGCCGACAATTACAAAATCGTACGATTCCATTTTATTTTTTTAAACCCATGAAATTTACCATCAACTCAATTTGGCTTTCAAGCATAGGTAAACCATACTGAATTTTGCACCCCTTCTCTTTTGCAACAGCCAGTAAAGGCGTCAACTCAGGTTTCATAATGATTTCAGCAACAACTTGATTGCTTTGTAGCTCTTCTGCCAAAAGCGGATAAGGGTCAGTTTCTGCCATACCAAGTGATGTTGCATTCACAATCACGTCATAACCAATGGGGCTTGCTGTTGCAAGGGTCATGTTGACATGTGGATAAATTTTGCCTAAGCGGGCAAACATATCTTCTACTTTTGATTGAGTGCGGTTATAAACTGCTAGCTCTTGAACACCCGATTCACAAAGTGCGAAAGCAATGGCATTGGCTGCGCCACCCGCCCCGATTAGATACACTTTTTTGCCATGAATCTCGATATCATGGCGCATAAGACCTGCAACAAAACCTTTACCATCAAGAATGTCGCCGATTAGCTTGCCTTCGCTGGTTCGCCGTATGACGTTTACAGCCCCCACTAACTGTGCAACCTGTGACACTTCATCACACAAATGAATGATAGTTGTTTTATGGGGCACCGTTACAACGATTCCACCCAAATTGATCATGCCACGCAAACCCTCAACCAGCGATTTCAAACCTGACGCGGGAACATGCATGGGCACTAACACGGCATCAACCTCGTTTTTTGACATCCATGCATTAATCGTTTGTGGCGTTTTGACCTGCATAATTGGGTCGGCCACAATACCGTATAGTTTGGTCTTACCTGTGATTTCAATCATTTCTTTTTAACTTACCTGTTGTTTGTTTAAAAGCTCGCTTTGTGAATAGATTATAGTGGTATTACCAGTTTATATCGTGGACTTACCAGAACAATAAGTACTTACCCTATTGTGTGACAAGTTCTCCATAATTCCAACTTAATTGCTTATCATTGCAAAATGTAATTTTTTAAATAACGTTAAACAAATATCATGATTAAACAACCTACTGAATCGCTTCATCGCCCCGATGAAATTGCACAAAAAATTGAAAAACTCATTCAGCTTAATAAACTAGTTCCTGACGATCGGCTACCTAGTGAGCGTGATCTGTGTGAACAGTTCTCTGTCAGTCGACCGGTCGTTCGCGAGGCGCTCTCAAGCCTTAAATCTAAGGGCTTAGTATCTATTCGGCGTGGCGTAGGGGTGTTTGTGAAAGCACGTGACACGCGTGAAGAATTCAAAATACAAGCGATTGAGGTTGATGAAAAATTTGCCATTTCGCAAGTGATGGAACTCATCTCAACGGTTGAGGTAGCCGCCACACGTCTGGCCGCATCTCGAAGAACAAATGACGACATAAAAAAAATTCGCAGATGCCTTTTGGGTATGGAATACGCCATTGCCAGCGACCGTTTGGGTGATGAAGAAGATTTTGAATTCCACCAAGCCATTGTTGTAGCCACCCATAACCCTTATTTTGAAACGTTGAGCCAACATTTAGAACATACTGCACGCAAAATGATTCGTCACCTAAGAAGCAACACTAAAACAAGGCACACCAACTTAATTGAGGCTGTTCAGGCTGAGCATCAGGCTATCTTTAATGCCATAGAAGCAGCAGACCCCGTTGCAGCTGAAATTGCAGCACGCACGCACCTTGAAAATGCTGAAAAACGTCTCGTTAAATATCTAAAAGCCTAAGTTAGGTCATCAGCCAACCCCCTGCAACATCAATCGTTTGGCCTGTCACAAAACCGCTTTCTTTAGAAGTCAGAAAGCAAGCCATTTCAGCCACATCTTCTGGTTCGCCAAATTTACGAAGAGCTGTTTGTGCAAGAATGGCGTCGTTAGTTGCTTGATTTGCCGTGAGCATCAATGGTGTTTTGATTCGACCCGGTGCGATGGCATTAACAGTTATGCCATAGGGGCCTAATTCAGCCGCTAAGTCACGTGTAAAACCAATCAATGCTGCCTTGGTGGTGCCATAGTGAGCGCCCGTAAAGGGTACAAAAAACTTGGCAGCGACCGAAGACATATTCACAATGGCACCCAATCGTTTATTAACCATTGGCGGGGCTACTAACCTTGACCAATTGAAGGCACCATTCAGATTCACACCGACTACGTGCATCCATTCTGCTGGGTCCATTTCCCAAAAACGAGCAGGTTTACCCTTAATTTTGGGTGAAATACCGGCATTATTAATAAGTATGTCGACAGTGCCATGCAAGGATGCGGTCAAATCACTCAGCGCACTTTCACATTTTTCATAATTTGAAACATCAGCCACAGACCAAGCTACTTCCCCGCCAAATGCCTCTAGTACTTTGGCATGGGCTATCAATGCTTCCTCATTCACATCAACTAAAGCGAGTTTGGCACCCTCTTGCGCATACTGTTTAGAGATGCTGGCGCCGATTCCGTTCGCTGCACCCGTGACCAGAACGATGCGGTCATGATGCCGATTTGGGATCATACGTTTTATATTCCTAAATACGCTTTTCTAATCTGTGGGTTTTCAAGCAACTCTTTGCCTGTTCCTGTCAAGGTCACTTCACCGTTTTCCAACACATAGCCCCTATCAGCAATTTTGAGTGTATGCACGATATTTTGTTCCACAATTAAAACCGTCATACCCAAACTAACGATACGATCAATCACATCAAATACCTGAGAAACCAAAAGCGGTGATAAACCCAAAGAAGGCTCATCAAACATCAACATTGCAGGGTTTGACATGAGCCCTCGTGCAATCGCGACCATCTGTTGCTCACCGCCAGACAGGCTACCCGCTTGTTGCGTTAAGCGTTCGCGAACACGTGGAAAAATTTCCAGCACTTCTTCCATGCGTTCAGCTGCGACGCTACGGGCTGATTTTTTGAATGCGCCCATCAGCAAATTGTCTTTGACAGAAATATAAGGGAATAATTGCCGCCCTTCTGGCACCATGGTGATGCCTACATTTACGATCTGATCTGACCTGAGGCCACTTATTGCCGTACCTTCAAACGTGATCTTGCCAACTGTCGGCTTAACAATGCCGCAAATCGTACGCAAAGTCGTTGTCTTACCCGCACCGTTTGCACCCACAATCGTCACCACTTCACCACGATTGACCTCAAGGGTCACATTTCGAATAATTTCAGTTCCGCCATAACCGGCTGAGACGCCTTCCAACTTAAGCATGTGTATATTCCTTACCGAGATAGGCCTCAATGACACGTGGGTCATTCACGACGTCACGTGGTGCACCCTCTTTAAGGACACTACCCGAGTTGATAACCACCACGCGATCAGAAAGTTCCATGACCGCCTGCATAATATGTTCAATCATCAGAACTGAAACACCCGAATCGCGCACGCGTAAAATAATTTCAATGGCTTTAGAAATATCAGCCGGATTCAAACCTGCCAACACTTCATCAAGCAGTAAGACACGAGGTTTAGTCGCAAGGGCACGAGCCATCTCTAACCGCTTCATACCCCCCACTGTTAAGTTTTTGGCCCTTATTTCCAGCATTGGAGTGAGATCAGTGAGTTGCGCAACCTGACGAGCAATGATGGCCGCCTCTGAGGGTACACGGGTGTTCATGAAGGCGCCCAACATAATATTTTCAAGTACGGTCAAATCGGCAAAGGGCTGCGCAATTTGAAAGGTACGTCCAATACCTGCATGAACAAACTCAACTGGGTTCGTCGGTGATACCCAGCTGCCGTTAGGCAAGCGCACTTTAATTACACCGCTATTAGGACGGAGAAAACCAGACAGCTGATTAAACACCGTGGTTTTACCCGCTCCGTTTGGTCCAATTACACCAAGAATTTCACCTTCTTGAAGTGATAGAGACACATTATTTGTAGCGTGTAGACCACCAAAATAAAGATTCAAATCATTGGCGACCAAAATAGGTTCACCTTTAGTAGGTGAAACCGCCACTTTAAGCAGCGTATTCATTTCAACGGGTGGCAGTGCCTTAGTTTTACCACCGGGTAAGGCCTCGATCCAGCGTGCAAAGGTTGGTCCGAAACGCCCAACCAAACCTTTTGGAATAGTTAGCACCACAATGACCAATACGACACCATAAACCAAACCGTGAAAACCATTTCCGTACCCTGAAAACCAACCCCGAGCTAATTCTGCTATGGGTAAAACTAAAACCGTTCCCACGAGTGGCCCGAATACGGTTCCAAGACCACCAATCAACGCGAACATTGCAATTTGAATAGACAACTCAAGAGAGAATGCAGACGCTGGGTCAATAAAGCCAAGATACATGCCATGAAAGCTACCGACTGCGCTTGTGAGCGCTGCAGAGATCATAACGGCTATAAGCTTGACTTTTACAGCGTTGACGCCTACAGCTAAAGCAGCATCTTCTCTTTCTCGCACAGCGACGAGGTAATAACCTAAGCGAGAGTTTTTAATTATTTGAGATGCAATTAACGTCACTAACAGAAAACCAAAAGCGATGAGTAGATAGATCCATTTTTCTCGGACCATCATCCACTCTAAACCCATCTTGAGTGGAGGAGCTAAGCCTGCAGCACCGCCGGTAAACCCCGTTTGATTGATGGCGACCAGTCGAACAACCTCTAATACTGCAATGGTGGCTAATGCAAAGAATGGCCCGCGCAATCTAAAGCAGGGGTAACTAATAATAGCTGACACAACTGTTGCAACAACCATGCCCACAAGCATACCTATCCAGGGCGAGATGCCATACCGCATCATCAATAAAACCGCTGAATACGAACCAATGCCATAAAAGACAGCATGGCCCAGTGACAACTGACCTGCAAACCCACCGACAATATTCCAAGCAGTCGACAACGCAGCAAAAATACAAAGCAAAACAAAAATATGGTAAATGAAAGACGAACCAGACAGCACGGGCACTACAAGCAGTAGCGACAAGGCAATGAGGGTGACATAAACTCTAGGGTGAAATATATTCATTCGCGTTGCAACTCTATTCTGAACCACGGCCCAGGCCTAGCAGGCCAGTAGGGCGAATAACCAAGATACCAATAAAAATCAGGAAGTAGACAACCTCCTTCAGATCAGGCGCAATGTAATAACCCGCAAGACTATCTACCAAACCAATAATCATCGAGCCCAGAAAGGCGCCGCTTAAACTGCCTAAACCGCCCAAGACCACAATCACAAAAGCTGTGAGTACGAAAAAACTTCCTACAGTAGGAAATACAGGGTATTGCGGTATCAATAAGCCTGAAGCAAGCCCCAAGCAAGCGCAGCCCAAACCAAAAGCAAAAATGTAGATGCGTTCAACATTTACACCCATAAGTTGTGCAGCATAACGATGTTGGGCAGTAGCCCGAACAGCGCGACCTAAATATGTATTTTTAAGAAACATATGAAGCGAAACCATCAAGACGATTGACACGCAAAAGGTAATCAACTGGCCTGAAACAATGGTTAGAAAACCCAATTTAATTGTGCTTGAACTCACATCAACTAGCTTGACTGAAAATACGTCAGCACCAAACACCAACAATGCCAAATTAAGCAGTGCGGTTGATATACCCACTGTCGCAAATATTTGAATATGCGGGTCAGCTGAAAGCAAAGGCTGAATGATGAACCGTTGCATCATTGCGCCTAAGATAAATAAAATAACAATGGCTGGCAAAACAGCGACGTATGGGTGCATGCCTGAGTACTGATACAGCAAATAAACCACATACATGCCGATCATTAAAAATTCGCCATGTGCAAAATTCACGACACGTACAATGCCAAAAATAAGCGTCAAACCGACGCTAATAATGGCTAACGTGCCGCCAAGCAGCAACCCGTTAACCACAAGCTGTATAAAAATTTCCATTGCTTTCCTATCTACTAGGCAAAATAATGGAGGGACGCGAGTCCCTCCATGCGTGATACAAAATTACTTACCGACCTGACCGACAACGGGTTTAGCAACGGCTGCCTCAGGAGGAAACACTGTGGTCAACTTTCCATCAAGCCATTGCATAACAGAAGGTAACCCGCGCGTATTTTGACCACTTGCATCAAATTTTGCACCCCAACCGGTTGCACTTTGGCCCATCGGAATATCAAGCGCTAATACTGATTTACGAATTTTTTGAGGATCCATTGAGCCCGCACTTTGAATGGCGTCAAAAAATATCAGTGCGCCTGCATAATTGGCCAAACTGTGGCCAGAACGAGGGGGTGTACCGTACTTGGCTTCATACGCTTTAACAAAGGCACCTAAACCTGGCGCACCCGCTTCATTTGTCAAATACTGCGTGAAATCAATATCAAACACACCATGCATACCATCTGCACCGACTGCCGTGACGGTGTCTTGGGTTGAATAACCACCACCCGCCCCAATCACCGCCTTAGGCTTAAAGTCTGCCTCTTTCATTTGACGGAAAAACAATACCGTGTCGTTTTGATAAGAGGTCTGTAAAACCACATCAACTTTAGAACCCTTTAAGCGCAAAATCAATGATGAAAGATCAACAGCCTTTGCTGAATAAGGCAACACTTCAACAATATTTAACCCTGCTTTCTTTGCGCCTTCAATCTGATACTTAGCAACGGTGGTGCCGTAAAGTGCATCTTCGTGAATAATTGCAATACGTAAATCTGAAGGCTTAACATTCAAACCTGGTGCAATAATTTGATTGATGACGTCAACGGTTCGGTCAGCAAAACCCTTAGATGTTGGGTTTGAGCGAAATAACAATTCATAACCACGCTCTGTAATCGGGTCGGAAATTGCGCCCAATTCAAAGTAAGGTACGCCTTCTTTTTCACTCACTTGCGTGGCTGCAAAAGAGATAGATGAAGCATAGCTTCCAAATATAGCCTGAACCTTATCGACAGAAATTAATCGACGCGCAGAACCAACAGCTTGGTTGGCATCTACTGCATCAGATTTAAATACTTCAATCTTTGTACCTAACAAACCACCTGCTGCATTGCGTTTTTCAACAGCGAGTTCAAAACCTCGAAAGCTTTCATCACCGAGCAGAGCAAGACCACCACTAAACGGGTAGAGCGCGCCGAAACGTAAAGGGCTTTGGGCGCTTGCGACGCTCGCAACACCTGCCACACCGACAAGCGCTAGTGTTATAGCGCCAATTATTTTTTTAACCTTCATTTTGTCTCCACAAAAAGTGTTCTGGTATTACCAGTATATGTAGAAGTAAGACCAATTCTTATCGGGAATTACCCTTGTTCATAGAAAATATAAAGTGTTACTTTTGATATTTACTTTAATTACAGTGACTAGAAAGTCTGCATACGCTTGAGATCAATCTACGTTGCTGGTTTGTGGGTGCGAATTTGTGTTTAAGGTATTTTTAAATGTGCTTATCAAAATATTTGCGATAATGATTAGATTAAGCTCATAAATCAAGACTTTTGGTTAAACTTACTAAATATAGTTTAGCTCTATTCCACTCTTCATTATTTTGGTTGCCACATCACGATGAACACCCCTTTTGATTTACCCACATCAGCATTTAAAGCTTACGACATTCGAGGAAAAGTGCCCTCGATCTTGAATGAAGAGTTTGCGGTCAGGTTGGGGCGCAGTTTAGCCATGCGTGCACGTGCTGCAGGGGTTAAACAAATGGTTGTTGGGCGAGATGGTCGACATAGTAGCCCTATGTTGGCGCAAGCCCTTCAGCGCGGTATGCGTGAAGCCGGTATAGACACGATAGATTTAGGTGAGGTGCCCACCCCCCTCGTTTATTTTGCTGCCCATACGCTCGGTACTGGCTCAGGGGTAGCCGTAACAGGAAGTCACAACCCGCCTGAATACAATGGCTTCAAAATGATGATGGCCGGTGGCACTTTGCATGGCGATGACATCACTTCTTTAAGAGCTGAAATGAGCAAGCCCCTGGCTTTGCCTGCGCAACCTGGGCAAACCACCTCATTTGATATCGTTACCCCCTACTTAAAGTATGTCTTAAACGACATAAAAATGGCACGGCCATTAAAGATTGCGATCGATTGCGGTAATGGCGTAGCTGGCGCTATAGCACCACAATTTTTCAAAGCACTGGGTTGTGAAGTGATTTCGCTGTTTTGCGAAGTTGACGGCAACTTCCCTAACCATCACCCCGACCCGGCAGACCCCAAAAACTTACAAGACCTTATTGAGTGCGTCAAAGCCAATCAGTGCGATGTGGGCTTGGCATTTGATGGTGACGGAGATCGCTTGGGCGTCGTCACACAAAGCGGTGAAATTATTTGGCCCGATCGTCAAATGATTTTATTTGCCCGTGATGTACTGTCACGCAACCCTGGCCAAACCATTATTTTTGATGTGAAGTGCAGCCGCCAACTGGCCGTAGCCATTCAAGAGGCAGGCGGTCAGCCTTTGATGTGGCGTACCGGCCACTCTTTGGTTAAGGCCAAGCTTGCCGAAACAGGCGCGCCCCTTGCCGGTGAAATGAGCGGCCACATTTTCTTTAAAGAACGGTGGTTCGGTTTCGATGATGGCTTGTACACCGCCTCACGTTTACTAGAGATCTTGTCTCGTTATGATAACCCTTCAGCCCTGCTTGAAGGCTTGCCAAATGCTTACTCAACGCCTGAGCTCAAACTTGAAATGCAAGAGGGTGAACCTTTTGAGTTAATCACTAAACTACAACGTGAGGGTCGTTTTGAAGGGGCGCAGTCGGTCTCAACCATCGACGGTTTACGTGCAGATTACATTGATGGTTTTGGCTTAGCGCGCGCATCAAACACTACGCCCGTTGTTGTTTTACGGTTCGAGGGCGACAACCCGGTTGCACTTGAACGCATTCAAAAAGTCTTTCGCGACAAATTACAAACCCTGGTGCCTCAGGCCAAGCTTCCTTTTTAAAGTATTGTTATGTCTTTAAGTTCTTCGCCTGTTTGGCATGCATTTTCTGAAGCGGTTAAATTGGCAGATAACCGCCAACAAGCCCTGCGCATGATAGAGGCCGCAGGCCTAACGGTTGATTTGTCTACGCAACGCTCGTCTGAAGCCATGCAAAATACGGCAGCAGCGCTATTAAATTTTCGCAATTTTGACCATGCGCGGCAGCAATTATTTGAAGGTGGCGCCGTTAACTGGACAGAAAATCGCCCCGCCCTGCACACCGCGCTTCGAGCCCCACAACCACCCGCTCAAATAGCTGATCTTGTGCTGAAAGAGCGGGCGCGCATGCAAAATTTCGTAGAACAAGCGAATACTAAAAATCGTTACAGTAATGTGGTGCATTTGGGTATTGGCGGCAGTGATTGGGGCCCTCGCATGGCAATACATGCGCTGTCTGGCCTGTCGTCTCGCAGAAACATTAGATTTGCAGCCAATGTCGATGCGCATGCCATCACGACTGCACTTGATGGTTTAGACCCGCGAGACACACTTGTTTTAGTGGCATCAAAATCTTTCACCACTATAGAATCGCTTGCTAACGCGCAGCGCGTCATCGACTGGATGCGGGCTAGCGGAATCAAAAAACCCCTTGATCAATTTGTGGCCTTAACGGCAAATCGTAACGCTGCCATTAAATTTGGCATTGCTGAAAAACACATTTTTGAATTTTGGGACTGGGTGGGTGGCCGTTATTCACTCTGGTCATCAATCGGTCTGCCCGTTGCCTTAGGCCTAGGATGGAACGTCTTTGCCGATCTGTTGGCTGGTGCACACGAGATGGACAATCACTTTTTAACTGCGCCCACAGCTGAAAACGCGCCCATTCAAATGGCCATCAGCGGCGTTGCCAATTGCAGCGTCTTAGGCTTCGCATCGATGGCAATGTGCCCTTACGATGCCAGACTCACTGATTTAGTGCCATGGTTGCAGCAACTTGAGATGGAATCGTTAGGTAAGTCGGTGCTTCACGACGGCACACCGCTTGAAGTGCCCAGTAGCCCAGCTATTTGGGGTATGCCAGGAACAGATAGTCAGCATACTTTTTTTCAATGGTTACACCAAGACAAACAGGGCGCACCCGTAGACTTTTTGATCTGTGCGGAACCCGATCATAAACATGCCTATCATCATCGTTTATTAGTCGCTAATTGCTTGGCACAGCGGGCGGCGCTATGGCGTGGTAAGTCGTATGAGGAAGCCTTAATCGAAAGCAGCCAACCAGCTGTCGCACCTGAAAAAGCCCAATGGTTGGCTAAACACCGCGTTCATGCAGGTGGCAGGCCGTCAACCTTAATTGTCTTGCCAAAACTTGATGCGCGACGACTAGGGGCATTACTGGCGCTTTATGAACACAAGGTTTTCACGCAAGCTATTATTTGGGGCATTAACCCCTTTGATCAATGGGGTGTTGAGTTTGGTAAACAGCTTGCTAACCAACTTGAAAAACAGCTTGCTTTGCCAGACGCAACAACCCACACCGCTTTTGATGCCTCAACCCAGCACTGGATACATAAGCTGACCGGTCAAAAGGCTTGACATCGTCCCCTCCCTGAAGGACGGGGTTTTACGCGCAAATCTGATAAAAAGGCTAAAAAAAACCCAAAGTCGCGAGACTTTGGGTTAAATCCACCAAAAGAGGAGGTGGAGGAGACAACGGGTTGGACACTGCAGGTTGCTCAAACTATTAACTTAAAGCGAACAACGAAACTTCCATAAAGAGATAGTACTTTAATTTTTGTTGCAATGCAAGATAATTTAAATTTAAAGTTACCTATGAGAAAAATAAATTTTGCTGCGCCGCAATAAAAAGTTATTGTATTTATAGCGCAAATGAAAACATATACAAACAAAAAGATTTTTATTCAAATCAGTCTAACCATCTACCTTCAAATTCGGTAAGCTGTTTTAGTCATAACTTTAGATATAAAAGTCATAAACATTTTAATTGGTTTTGCTAACGGCACGCCACCATGATTTTGGGCAGTTTTACGATGTTTAATTTCGTCTTCACGCATTTGCAATACGATCGCCCGCGAGCGTTGATCTTGCGCGGGTAAGTCAATTAAATGCGAATCTAAGTGTGCCTCAACTTGTTGCTCAGTTTCAGCCATGAAACCTAGATTACGGGCATTACCAAGCCGACTTGCAGCCAAACCCATTGCAAACGAACCGGCATACCAGACTGGGTTCAAGTAACTTGGGCGACTTTTCAGTTCTTGTAGACGGTGCCCACACCAAGCCAAATGGTCAGTTTCTTCAACAGCAGCTTCACGCAAGACAGCAATGGTCGTTTTACTTTTGCAACCCAACGCTTGGCCTCTGTATAACGCCTGCGCACAGACTTCGCCCACATGGTTAACCCGCATCAAAGCGGCTGCATGCTGCTTTTCAGAGTCGGTTAGCGTTTGGTCAGTATGCGCATCACAAGACGCCGCCGGATAAGGTCGCCCCGCGTGGGCATGGCCCGACAAAACATTCAGTGCCACATCGATTTCACCAATCAAAACATCAAATAGGCCAGGTCTATGGCGAAACGAGGGCGCTAAATTGTGTGAGTTTATAGTCATAGCATATGTTAAAACGTTGTTAAGATTTGAGCATATAAATACTTTAGCTTTTAAGGGAATTTTTGATATGGAATGCACAATTGACTGGGGTGGCCCTGAGGGCATGCTCTTTGTTGCAAAAACAGGCTCTGGTCACGTTTTAGCAATGGACGGTGCGCCTGACGGAGGCGGCAACAATCTAGCCCCCCGCCCAATGGAAACAGTTTTGGCCGGAACAGGCGCCTGTGCGGCTTACGATGTTGTATTAATTTTAAAGCGGGGTCGCCACGCCGTGACTCACTGCCAAGTTAAATTGACCGCAGAGCGCGCAGACACTGACCCAAAAGTTTTTACAGCGATTAACTTTGCGTTTGTTGTCACAGGCAAAGCGCTGTCTCGAGCGGCTGTTGAGCGAGCCGTCAACATGTCGCACGATAAATACTGCTCGGCTTCTGCCATGATGATGAAAACTGCAAAACTGACTTTTACAATTGAAATTGTCGACGAATCGATTGGAACTTAAAAAAGCATGAATCAATATGAAAACCTGATGCGACACGTGTATGAAAACGGCATCAGCAAAACTGATCGAACCGGTACGGGCACACGGTCAGTTTTTGGGCATCAAATGCGCTTTGATCTGGCCGAAGGCTTCCCCCTAGTTACCACAAAAAAACTGCACACTCGCAGCATATTTATTGAGTTGTTGTGGTTTTTAAGAGGCGATTCTAACGTCAAATGGTTGCAAGAAAATGGCGTCAGTATTTGGAATGAATGGGCGCGTGCAGACGGTGATTTAGGCCCCGTTTACGGGGTACAGTGGCGTTCGTGGCCCACACCAAACGGGGGTTCAATCGATCAAATTTCACAGGTGATTGAACAAATTCGCACCAACCCCGATTCACGACGGTTAATCGTTTCAGCCTGGAATGTGGGTTTAATTAGCGATATGGCACTACCACCCTGCCATGCATTTTTTCAGTTTTACGTGGCCGATGGCAAACTGTCGTGCCAACTGTATCAACGAAGCGCTGATATCTTTTTAGGTGTACCTTTCAATATTGCCAGCTATGCGTTACTCACCCACATGGTGGCGCAGCAATGCGATTTAGCGGTAGGTGATTTTATTTGGACAGGTGGCGACTGCCATTTGTACAGCAACCATTTTGAGCAAGTGCAAACGCAATTAGCGCGCGAGCCATTCGCCTTCCCCACCTTAAATATTGTGCGCAAACCTGATTCTATTTTTGATTACAAATATGAAGATTTTGTCATTGAAAACTACCAACACCATGCCCACATCAAAGCCCCTGTAGCCATATGACATCACACCGATTAAATTTAATTGTGGCCTATGCCCGCAATCGCACCATTGGTCAAGATAACAAACTACCCTGGAAGTTACCCGGCGATTTAGCTTTTTTTAAACGCACCACCATGGGTTGCCCCATCATTATGGGTCGTAAGACCTGGCACTCTATTGGACGCCCGCTACCCGGTCGTTTAAATATTGTGGTTACCCGCGACAGCACCGCCCAGTTTGAAGGTGCCACCTGTGTGCAAAGTATTGCGCAAGCGGTTGCTTTGACGCAAACTATGGCAGACGTTTTTGTGATCGGTGGTGCGCAACTTTATGCCGATATGTTACCGCAAGTTGACCGAATTATAGCCACTGAAATTGAGCAGAACATTGATGGCGACGCAACCTTTGCCCCGCTTGACCCCAAGCAATGGCGCGAAACATCTCGCGAGCCGCAGCCTGAAGAAAACGGCTTAACCTACGCTTTTGTGACGTACGAACGGGTTTAGGTAAAACGACTTGCTTGCTAGTCGAGCCTTTCACACAGACTAGCTTGCAAAAACAGGGGTAACTGAACCCTGTATTAGCTCGCTTCGGCGACGACCTGATTTAACTGAGCCCCGTTTTAGCTCGCTTCGGCGACGACCTGATATTGGTTTGCTTCAAGCAAATTAGCCAAATCGTCGGGGTTAGCAGGTTTGAGTTTGAATATCCAGGTCGAATAAGGGTCAGAATTGACCTGCTCGGGCGCATCGTTTAACTGATCGTTAAATGCCACAACAACGCCTGCAATAGGGGCATGAATGTCTGAAGCGGCTTTTACTGACTCGACCACACCCGCTTGGTCGCCGGCTGCTAAGCGGGCACCCACGCGCACGTCGCCCACATAGACTAAATCGCCCAGCTGCTCTTGTGCCGTATCGCTAATACCGACCAACATTAAATCGCCGTCTGCTTTGATCCACTCGTGTGAAGCGGCGTATTTACGGTCGTTAGGAATATTCATTGAGCTCTCCGGGTACTGCATTTAATTGAAAAGTTAATTGTTTAATTGGGCTTGGCCATGACGCACAAAAATTCGCCTACACTTACTCGCCAGAACATTTTTAACACGAATACTAACCTCGACTTAATTGCCTAGGGTTACCACGCTAGCTAACCCTGAAAAAGCGTTTGATTAAACCAACAAAGGTGATATGGTAAAGCGGGTAATAACAACCCAGCTTGAGCTGGAAGGGTCATGAGATGATTTTTTTATCATTACACAGACTGACCACAGGCAAAACCAGAAGCCCAAGCCCATTGAAAGTTGTAACCGCCCAACCAACCCGTGACATCAACAACTTCACCAATAAAATGCAGGCCTGGCACCGCTTTGGCCTCAAACGTACGTTGATTTAAAGCGTTGGTATCAACCCCACCCTTCATGACTTCGGCTTTTTTGAAGCCTGCTGTACCGGTTGGCAGTAAAGACCAACGGTTAATGCGCTCACCCAATGTTTTTAAATGCTGATCAGTGACTTCAGCAATACGCAGGGCTGCCATAGTACCCAACCATTGCTCGGCCAAACGTTTGGGCCATAAATCACCCAGTACCGAGCCGATTTGCTGACGCGAGTTTGCTTTCTTGTTAATCAACGCCGCCACCATCTCGTGCTGGGGTGCTAAGTTAAGCTCGATATGTTGACCTGGCTGCCAGTAGGTTGAAATTTGCAAAATACCTGGGCCAGATAAACCGCGATGGGTAAATAAAACATCTTCTAGGAAATGGGGGGCACCCACGGCACGCGCCTGACGACTCGCTTTCACAGAACTGGCGCTTTCGACATCAAGACCTGCCTCTAAAGAAACGCCAGCCAAGACCTGAAACGGCACCCAGGTTTGCGCATCAAATAACAACGGTACGAGAGCTGGCCGAGGCTCAACAATTTTTAAACCAAAACGCCGTGCCCACACCAAACCAAAATCAGTTGCGCCCACTTGTGGCACTGCCGTACCGCCCGTTGCAATAACAAGTTTAACCGTCTCAATAGCGCCTGATGACGTTGACAAGGTGAAGCCCGTTGGGGTTTTTTCAATGGCCTGCACAGCCTCAGGCATACGCCACTGCACCTGACCCAAGTCGCATTCATGGCGCAACATTTTAATAATTAATTCACTGCTGTCATCACAGAACAGTTGACCACGATGCTTTTCATGCCAAGCAATACCATGGCGGTCAACCATCGCAATAAATTCTTGTGGGGTGTAAGCCTCGAGGGCTGCACGTGCAAAATGTCGGTTTTCTGAGACAAAATGCTCGGGGCGCACAACGCGGTTGGTGAAGTTGCAACGCCCACCACCCGAAATTCGAATTTTCTCTGCCAACTTTGTAGCGTGATCAATTAAGACCACCCGTTGACCCCGTTGCCCGGCTACGGCTGCACACATCATGCCAGCCGCGCCCGCACCAATGACCACCACATCAACTGAAGTCATTTAAAACGCCTTAAATGTCAACAATGCAGTCAACGTAGTAGCGCGTTTCACCATTCGGTAATTTGTCGGTACCCAAGCCATGAATATAAGTTTCAAAACTGGGGTACTTGACATTAAAGTTACAGGCAAACTGTAAATATTGCACAATCGTACGGTTAAAACATTCACCTGGAATCAGCACGGGAATACCGGGTGGATAAGGGGTTAACAGCACCCCCGTGACACGCCCTTCTAGATCATCAATTGCCACGCGCTCGATTTGGCCATGTGCCATACGCGCAAAGGCATCAGAAGGCTTCATAACAGCCACCATATCACTTGTATACATTTCAGTGGTTAACCGAGCGACGTCATGTTCGCGATACGACTCATGAATCATTTGGCATAAATCACGCAAACCAAAGCGCTCATAGTGGCGATACTCTTTGCAAAAATCGGGCAAAACGCGCCACATGGGTTGATTACGATCGTAGTCGTCTTTAAATTGCTGCAAGGCTGTTAACAACGTGTTCCAACGGCCCTTGGTTATGCCGATCGTAAACATAATAAAAAACGAATAGAGACCCGTTTTTTCAACCACCACGCCGTGCTCAGCCAAATACTTTGAAACTAACGAGGCGGGTATGCCTGTCTCACCAAAAGAACCTGACATATCAAGGCCAGGCGTCACAATGGTGGCTTTAATAGGGTCGAGCATGTTGAAATCTGGGGCCAAATCACCAAAACCATGCCAATGTTCACCTGAGCCTAAAACCCAGTCAGACTGATTGCCAATACCTTCTTTGGTTAAATATTCAGGGCCCCAAACTTTAAACCACCAATCGTTTTCACCAAACTCGGCTTCAACCTTACGCATTGCATTTCTAAAATGCAGGGCTTCTCGAATACTTTCTTCAACAAGCGCGGTACCACCTGGGGGTTCCATCATGGCGGCTGCAACGTCGCACGAAGCAATAATGGCATACTGAGGCGATGTTGACATGTGCATCAAATACGCTTCGTTAAAGACGTTTCGATCAAGCTTTCGGTTAAGTGGTTCTTGCACAATAATTTGTGAGGCTTGCGAAATACCTGCTAACAATTTATGAGTTGAGTGGGTCGCAAAAACCATTGAACTTTCACTGCGTGGTCGATCTGCGCCAATCGCATGCATATCTTTGTAAAACTCATGAAATGCAGCGTGTGGCAACCACGCCTCGTCAAAATGCAAATTAGGCACGTACTCACCTAACGTTTTCTTAATCATTTCGACGTTGTAAGTGACACCATCGTAAGTGCTTTGTGTGAGTGACAAAATGCGGGGCTTACGGTCTTTAACTTTTTGTGCAAAGGGGTTTGCATCAATTTTCTTTTGAATGTTTTCAGGCTCAAATTCACTTAACGGTATGGGGCCAATAATGCCCATATGATTTCGCGTTGGGCGTAAAAACACCGGTATAGCACCTGTCATGGTGATGGCATGCAATACTGATTTATGGCAGTTACGGTCAACCACCACAATGTCGTCTGACGCGACATTGGCGTGCCACACGATTTTGTTCGAGGTTGAGGTGCCATTTGTCACAAAATAGCAGTGGTCGGCATTAAAAATACGGGCGGCGTTTAGTTCAGACTCGGCAATCGGGCCGGTGTGGTCTAGCAACTGGCCTAATTCGTCAACCGCGTTACAGACGTCAGCCCGCAACATATTTTCACCAAAAAACTGATGAAACATTTGCCCAACTGGGCTTTTCAAAAAGGCAACGCCACCTGAATGGCCTGGGCAATGCCATGAATATGAACCATCTTGCGCATACTTAACCAGTTCACGAAAAAAAGGTGGGGCTAGGGTGTCTACATAGCTACGGGCTTCGCGAATGATATGCCGCGCAACAAACTCAGGCGTGTCTTCAAACATATGAATGAAGCCATGCAGTTCGCGCAATATGTCATTTGGAATGTGTTCCGAGGTGCGTGTTTCACCATACAAGTAGATCGGAATATCGGCATTACGAAACCGCAATTCACCTATAAAAGCGCGTAAATTTTTAATTGCACTCGAGGTATCTTGTACAGCACCCACCTCGGCCTCAAACTCTTCATCATCAATTGACAAAATAAAAGCGCTGGCACGACTTTGTTGTTGCGCAAAAGAGGTCAAGTCGCCATAACTGGTGACACCAATAACTTCCATGCCTTCGGCTTCTATAGCCGATGCCAAAGCGCGCACACCAAGACCCGACGCATTTTCAGAGCGGTAATCTTCGTCAATAATATAGATGGGAAAACGAAATTTCATGCGTTAGGCTCCGTAAGCTGATTCAGTGCACTTAAGTGCGTGGCAAGGTAACGCCACGCTGACCTTGGTACTTGCCGCCACGATCGCGATAAGAGGTTTCACACACCTCGTCGCTTTCAAAAAATAACATTTGTGCACACCCTTCGCCGGCATAAATTTTTGCTGGTAAAGGGGTGGTATTTGAAAATTCAAGCGTCACGTGGCCTTCCCATTCGGGTTCAAGCGGCGTCACATTAACGATAATGCCACAACGCGCATAGGTGCTTTTGCCCAAACAAATGGTCAACACACTGCGGGGAATTCTGAAGTACTCAATGGTGTGCGCCAACGCGAATGAATTAGGCGGAATAATGCACACATCACCCGTAAAATTGACGAATGACTTTTCATCAAAATTTTTAGGGTCAACAATGGTTGAGTTGATATTTGTAAAAATTTTGAATTCGCGCGCGCAACGTACATCGTAGCCATAGCTACTGGTGCCATAGCTCACAATTCGGCCCTTGCTATCTTCTCGAACTTGCCCAGCCTCGAACGGCTCAATCATGCCCTGTTCGGCGGCGCGACGGATCCAGCGGTCACTTTTAATGCTCATGAAACCATACCCCGGTAATGACGTAAAACGTGAATTTTACAGCTCATCTTGCGACAAGCGTAGCTCAAGCCCTTAATCGGGCTAAAAGTATTGCTCAGCCTAGGCTTCTGTGCGTTGCTTTAGTGAGTTGCCTCAGTGAGTTGATTAAGTGAGTTGATTAAGTGAGCCAAAATATGGGTCAAAACTACTTTTCAACGACCCAACGTGGCTTTCATGAACAAAATCTGTTGATAGGCTTAAAATAACCTGTCTAGTTGCTCAAACTGCAAATAAAAGAAACGAATCATCATGATTGAAACTTTAACCCGAATATTACGTGCCATGGCATTGGCCTTGGTTGCGCTCATTAGTATTGGCATGGCGTTAATTTTTACCGTCTCAACCCTTATTGCCGTGATGATTTTATTTGTGGCAATGCGTTTGCGTGGTCAAAAATTCTCAGTACAAGAGTACTGGACAACGCGACAATCGAAGCGAAAGCCTATTTTTAACAAAGGGCCTGGTGATAATCAGCGTGTCAGTGATGTCGAAGCCCGCGATGTACGATAGTGAGTAACCTTATGTCACGCACCATTTTTGTTACAACCGCCCTGCCGTATGCCAATGGTTCGTTTCACATTGGCCACATTATGGAATATATACAGGCTGATATTTGGGTGCGCAGCATGCGCATGACTGGTCATACGGTTCATTTTGTTGGGGCCGACGACACGCATGGCGCCCCCGTCATGCTCAAAGCCGAAGCCGAGGGCTTAACCCCTCAACAATTAGTTGCCCGCTACGCGGCCGAACGGCCTACTTATTTAAACGGCTTCAACATTGAATTCGATTTCTGGCATTCAACTGATTCGCCTGAAAACGTTGAACTCTCTCAAGACATTTATCGTAGTTTGCGCGACGCTGGCTTAATTGAAACGCGACAAGTTGAGCAGTTTTTCGACCCCGTTAAAGGCATGTTTTTGCCTGACCGTTATATTAAAGGGGAATGCCCAAAATGCCATGCACGCGATCAATATGGTGACGCATGTGAGGTGTGTAGTGCCGTCTATGCGCCCACTGACCTGATTGAACCTTATTCGTCTTTGACGGGTGCTAAGCCAGTATTAAAAAGTTCTGAGCATTTCTTTTTTAAATTATCTGACCCACGCTGTGTAAGTTTTTTACAAGGCTGGACAACCGGAACAAACGACCGCGGCACACCACGCCTGCAAGCTGAAGTCTTAGCCAAAACGCGTGAATGGTTGGGCGACGGCCAAAGCGAAGCCAACTTGGGCGACTGGGACATTTCTCGCGACGCACCTTATTTTGGTATTGAAATTCCTGACGCCCCCGGCAAATACTTTTACGTTTGGCTCGACGCACCTGTTGGCTATTTGGCTTCGCTCAAAGCCTATTGCAAGGCCCAAGGGCTTGATTACAACGCTATTGTTGACCCTGAAGGCAACACTGAACAGGTGCACTTCATTGGCAAAGACATTGTTTACTTTCATGCTTTGTTTTGGCCTGCCACGTTAAAATTTTCAGGGCGTAAAACGCCTGACCAACTCAATGTTCATGGCTTTATCACTGTCAGTGGTGAAAAAATGTCTAAGAGCCGGGGTACAGGCATTTCGCCCTTACGTTACCTTGAGTTAGGGCTAAACCCCGAGTGGTTACGTTATTATATTGCCGCCAAACTCAACAGCCGCGTAGAAGATATTGACTTTAACCCCGATGATTTTGTCGCCCGTGTTAATAGCGACTTAATTGGCAAGTACGTCAACATTGCGAGCCGTGCAGCCAATTTTATTAGCAAACACTTTGACGGTCAGTTGGGTTATTCAGGTGACCACGCTGTACTGGAAGATAACTGGAAGATTATTGCGCAAGGTGTTGCCGACGACATTGAAAGCCGTGAATATAGCCGCGCTATTCGTGAAATCATGGGTCAAGCTGATCAAATTAACCAAGCTTTTGATGCGGCGCAACCTTGGGTGCTTGCAAAAGGTATTGCAGATGCCAGTGATGAGCAACGTGAGTTGTTACAAGATATTTGCTCATGCGCAATTGCCGGTTTCAAAGCGCTATCTGTGATGCTTGCACCGATTTTGCCCGCCTTAACGACGCGTGTCGCCACCGATTTATTTGGTTTACATCGTTCGTTTACATGGTCAGATGCGGCGGTGCTACCTGATCACATTGCACCCTTTAAACACTTGATGCAGCGTGTTGACCCCGTTTTACTCAATCAGCTTTTTGATGCCCCTGAGTCAGCGGCAAAAGCCCATGATTCTGCAAAGACCGACCCAGCCTTATCTAACATTCAAACGGTTGATTTACCAGGCGGTGAAGCCATTGCCCCCACCATCAACATTGATGATTTCGCAAAAATCGATTTGCGCATCGCTAAAATTGTGGCGTGTGAAGCCGTTGAAGGATCAACCAAGTTACTCAAACTCACGCTCGATGTGGGTGAAAAAAATACACGGCACGTATTTTCAGGTATTCAGTCGGCATACAAACCGTCTGATTTAATTGGAAAATATACGGTTATGGTGGCCAACTTAGCACCACGCAAAATGAAGTTTGGGGTGTCAGAAGGCATGGTGCTCGCAGCGGGCCATGCAGATGAAAAGGCCAACCCGGGTATTTACATACTTGAACCGATGCCAGGCGCTCAACCGGGAATGCGGGTTCGGTAATCGGTTAAAAAAATTTGTAAGCCGCAATGTTGATGATAGAAGAGGGTGTATTCATTTTAGAAGCACTCAACGCTAGTTTGAAGGTGTCGATTTGTTTAATGAAAAAAACAATTCAGAAACAATGTTGCCTTCCATTGACTCACCCGTTAATGCTCGCGATAAAAGCTCGGCCCCCAGCAATAATGGTGACAGCACCAGGTCTGGGTGAACACCTCTTATTTTTTCAAGATTTTCATTAGCGTTTACGATGGCGATTGTGCGGGCTTTAGACTGTTTGATTTCTTTTACCGCTAAAACAATGAATGCATTTTCAGCGTCATCAATACGCATTGCTAAGACATATTTGGCATCAACGACCCCCGCCTCTTCAAGCGTACTACGCCCCGATGCATCGCCTTCGACGATATCGGCATTCTGCGGGTAACGATGCGGCACATCAGTTGGCACAACAACCGTAACGGGGCGACCTTTTGCAATCAAACTGCTATAAACACTTACCGCGAATGGGCTGACACCGCATAAAATAATATGGTCTTTTCTCATGGAACGAATCGCTTTTTGATGAAAAACATTTTTTAATGCACCGCCTACAATTGGGCCAATGACTGCGCCGAGTGATGTAACAAAAACGGTGAGGCCCAATACAATAATTGATATTGTAAATAAACGTGCAGCGTGGGTGATCGGTACGATATCGCCAAAGCCCACTGTAGACATGGCAACAATTGAAAAGTAACTGGCCGTGACCAAATCGTGAATGGGTGGTTGAAACTCTGCGCCCAAATAGAGTGCACCTAAAAAGGCATACCATAGCAGCAATAAAAAGCTTGATAACGCAAACAAACTGCTGGCCGCTAAGCTACTACGGTTAAACGTTTGCCCATTTTTAACGAGTAAAAACAGTAACGCTAGCGTGTAAAAAAAGAATGCACCGGGTTTCCCATGAGTCATTAAAGAAGTGATCATCATGGGTAATGTCAAAATAATAGCCAGCGCCCACGCAATGCGTGCACGGTACAGCATGCCAATGGCCATGAAAATCATCGAAGCTGAAATGACTACCCGTGGTAACTGCAATAACCCGATGCTTTCAATTATTTCACGCCATGTATTGAGATCTTCCCACCTAAGATGCTCACCATTTAAAAAGCTCAATAACAAAGGTGCGGCATACAAAAGACCGTCTATAACGACTAAAACAGGCAACCAATAATGAGTTTGAATATATTTTTTTTTGACGGGCTCGACCCATTCAAAGGGGTGCACATCTTGAATTTTATCGGTCAGAGCCTCTGTCGATAACAACGGATCGTTAGACGGCTCTATTTTTTCTGATGCCATAAACTTCAAACCTTTTTATAGGACAATGTTTTTCAATGCATCGTTCCTCTGCACGATGTTATTTTAAGTGTTTTAAATATTTTGTTTTATCAGCTCGTTTTCGTATAAACTTGATTAACCTCCTAAAAATCAAGTTTACGATGACAAATACATCTACCCCTACTAAGCAACATGGTGGCAAGCGTTCTGGCGCAGGCCGCAAACCTGGCTCAGGCAAGTACGGTGAAGCCTCTGCACGGGTATTGGTACCCGTTAGTGCGCAAGACAAAGTCATTGATTTTGTGAAAGCCTTAGCAGCACGCTCAGTTGATGCACCACGGGTTAATAGTCTAGCATCAGCCCCCTTTGCCTCTGCATCAACCCCATCGTTAGGCCCCATATGGTCTGACAATTTAATTCCAGTCGAATTAAGCGAGCCTATACATTCATTACGCGTACCGTTATTTGGGCATACCGTGCAGGCGGGCTTCCCTAGCCCAGCTGATGACTATATTGCTGAAAAGTTAGACTTAAACCAGCACTTAATGCCGCACCAAGAAGCCAGTTTTATGTTGCGTGCCAAGGGTGACAGCATGATCGGGGCCAATATTCATGATGGCGATTTATTGGTGGTTGATCGCTCGATTACCGCAACCAATGGTTGCGTCGTCATCGCCGCAATTGATGGCCAATTTACCGTAAAACGCCTAGAAAAAAAGCGCGGCAAAATACGCCTCTTACCGGCGAACCCCAATTTTGAACCGATTGAGCTTAAAGACGATCAAGAGTTACAAATATTTGGGGTTGTAACCAATGTGATTCACTCTCTTAAGCCTTAAAGCTGCCTTGAAGCTGTACACGCCTTCTATGCCTCACTAAGCCCTCGCAGCCCTCACTCACTGAATCGCTTACCCACCCACGCACTTCGCTCAACATATTACGCCCGCGCTGGCATTCCTCTCACCCTTCAAAAAGATTGCCACCATGACGGCCATTGCATTAATCGACGGCAATAATTTTTACGTTTCATGCGAGCGTGTATTTCAACCCCATCTTGAAGGCAAACCCATGGTGGTACTGTCAAACAACGATGGGTGTGTGGTGGCACGTTCAGCAGAAGTAAAGGCGCTGGGGGTGCCTATGGGGGTGCCGTGGTTTAAGCTTAAACCACTGGCCAAGCAGCACCGCATTATTGCCAAAAGCAGTAACTACACCCTATACGGCGACATGAGCCAACGCATGCACAGTGTGATCGCACAGTTTGCACCTGAACAAGAAATTTATTCAATTGATGAATCTTTCTTAAATCTAGCTGGCATGCCGGGCGACCTAATGACATATGGCCAAAGCATTCAGCAACGCGTCAAACAATGGGTGGGTCTACCCGTTTGCGTGGGTATTGGTAGCAGCAAGACGTTGGCTAAACTGGCTAATCATTGTGCCAAAAAAACCATCGTACCTGCGATGACGGGCGGCGTAACTGACCTGAACCAGCTCTCAAATACCGAGCTTGATGCAACGCTAAACCGCATCGCTGTCGGTGAGGTGTGGGGCATTGGTCGACGAATATCGGCACAATTAATCGAAATGGGCATCACCACAGCCGCACAGTTAAAAAACGCCTCTGTTAACCGTATGCAGAAACACTTTAGCGTAGTGGTGGCGCGCACGGTTGCCGAACTGAACGGTGAAATGTGCCTTGATCTTGATGATGTTGCACCACCTAAGCAACAGATTATGTCGTCACGCTCTTTTGGGCAACCGGTTTACCACTTAGAACAACTCATTGAAGCGGTGGTGAGCTACACCGCACGCGCCAGTGAAAAACTGCGCCGCCAGCAGCAGGTAGCGAGCGCCATACAAGTCTATGTGCGTACCAGCCCGTTTAAAACTGACGCACCTTTTTACAGTAACGGTATCGTGGTGCGACTCACGCAACCTACCGATAGTGTGTTTGCTTTAGCCAAAGCGGCCACGCAGGGTTTAAAACAGATTTATAAACCTGGCTTACCCTATCAAAAGGCAGGCATCATGTTGCTTGATTTACAGGCATCTCACAGCGTGCCGCTTGATTTATTCAGCGTCTTAGACGCCCCAGCTGATCTGCGCCGCCAAGCCCTACTCAAAACGCTTGATGGCATTAACGGCCGCATGGGGCGCGGCACCCTACGCTCTGCGGGTGAAGGGTTCGCCAAACCCTGGGCGATGAAATCAACCCACAAAAGCCGCGCCTTCACCACAGACTGGGGTGGGTTAGCGGTGGTGCAACGGGGTTGACTAAAGGTTTATTAGTTGGTGCGATCAACACTGATTGACACAAGCGCACACGCAACCCGCTAAACTTACCCGTAGAGCCAAAATTAGATCTAGTGCTAGCCATAATTGACAGTATCAGTTAACTTTAAACATGTAATTGATAAATTTATTAAAAAACCAATTAAAAAAACTCATTAAAAGAGAATTATCTTATGAATATAAAAGCCTTCTTCGTCGCCTTCTTACTGGCCATTTCAACTGCCGCATTCGCCCAAGGCGATAGCGTGGTTTATCACATCGATGATGCAGCAACGCAAGCGACTAAAGGGTTGCGCAACATTCGTAATCACCTTGACGTGGCACCTGAAACAAAAATTATCGTGGTGACCCATGCTAATGGCATTGATTTTTTAATGGAAGATGCAAAAGATGCTAAAAACACCAACATTGATTATGCTGCTTTAGTTTCAGCCCTTAAGTCTCGTGGCGTCAAATTTGAAGTCTGCGAGATTACGTTAAAAAACCGTAACCTAAAGAAAGATCAATTTATCTTAGACGCTGAATTTACACCGTCAGGTGTGGTTCGCGTGGCGCAGCTGCAAAACCGTGAAGGGTTTGCTTATATTAAGCCTTGAGGGTTGATGCATTCAGATCAAAACTTTTCTGCGTCAACAATCACGGGCTAATGTGTTGGCGGGGTTTGATCAATCAAGCTTCCCAGTTTCTGGGTGATCGCTACAACAATCACAGACACTGCCTGAGAATCAAGCGCACTTTGGTAGGCCCTAGCAAGGTCATCTGAAGTTTCAACGTGCACGGCATTTGCGCCATAGCCTTTAGCTAATGAAACAATGTCGATGCCAGGCAAATCAAGCCCAGGAACATTCGGTGTTTCTTCAAGTACAGCAAACTCTTTGAGAATTCCGTATTCTTCGTTTTGAAGCACAACATAAACGACATGTAATTTCTGCTGAACAGCGGTATAAACACTTTGCAGTGAGTACTGATAAGAACCATCGCCCATGACACACAATACAGGGCGGTTACGGCCCGTTTTCTTTTCCGCCAAGGCTAATCCGACTGATGCTGGCATGTTCCAGCCAAGCCCTCCAGATGCAAATGTAAAAAATTGATCAGGCTGATCAAACCGGAATTGGTCTTGAAAGTCAGCGGTGTTTGATGGAGACTCGTTAGAGACCACGATATCTTCAGGTGAGCTCGCTTTGAGTGCGGCAAACACAGCCAACGGTGCAAGGGGCAAATCATTGCTAGGTGTTTTTGGAGCCGCACGAAACGGAGCCTTGGTTTGAATGGCTCGAGGCTTGATGAGAGGAAGAACAGCATCTAAAAACAAACCCACATCACAAACAAGACTATCACCCACAATCGCCTTAGCAGCCTGATCTGGGTCATCAGTCACGTGAATTAATTGCGCTTCATTTGGCAAGTATTTGCCAGGTACATAGGGGTAATAACGAAAGACCGGGGCACCGATGACAACGATCAAATCATGCCCATCGAGTTTGTCACTCAATGGCCCAATAGCAGCAGGTAGTACACCCGCGAAGAGGGCGTGTGTTTCAGGAAAGGGGGTGCGCTCACAAAATGGCGCTTCCCAAACGGGAGCTTGATATTTTTCAGCAAAACGAATGCCGCCGACCCAAGCAGATTGACCTATTCTAGCAATATCTCCACCAAAGATGAGAACTGGGTTTAGCGCATGATTTAACTTATCAGCAAATATTTTGAGGCTGTCAGGGTCTGGTCCTTTTCGAGTTGATACGTTACGAACGGGCGTATCAAAGGCTATTTGTTTATCCCAGTCATCTAAGGGTAGAGATAGAAATACTGGTCCCGCTGGCTCTTGAATGGCCATAGCATAGGCACGAAGAAATGCGCCGGGCACATCTTCTGCTCGTGCAGGTTGATAGGCCCATTTGACCCAAGGTTTCGGTAGTTGCGTGGCATCAATATTTGTTAGAAATGGTTCCATTAGAAGCATTTCTCGAGTTTGTTGCCCCGCCGTAATGATTAATGGCGTTTTGTTTAAGTAAGCCGTGACAATATTGCCCATCGCATTACCCAGCCCGGCAGCGGTATGAACATTCACGATCACAGGTTTGCGCAAACCCTGTGACAAACCGTCTGCAATACCCACAACGCTCGCCTCTTGCAACGCCATTACGTAGTCAAAGTCATCAGGAAAATTTTTGAGAAATGTTTCTTCAGTTGACCCCGGATTACCGATCACAGTGGTCACGCCTAATTTACGTAACAAATCAAAGGTTGCTTGCTTAACTGTGGGCATTGAGGTTCTCCAGAATTAATAAGGAATTAAACTTGAAACGATTTACAAAATGATTTCATTCAATTCACTTTAGTTTGGGAGATTATTCCCAACAGATTAAAGGCCTGTAAAAGTTGAACTTATATACGCACTGGAGCGGGTGAAGGGAATCGAACCCTCGCATGCAGCTTGGGAAGCTACCGTTCTGCCATTAAACTACACCCGCACAGGAAAACATTATAACGACTTGAAGAAGACTAACATTTCTCGTTACCTAGCGGTGAAAGCGCATATTGCAGGGCAAAAAGTCTAAAAACATGTGATGAGTCGGCTAAAATTGTGTCATGAATATAACGATTAATGGCGAAATCAAGGTTGTGGCAGCTTCGATTTCGTTAACCGAGCTCATTGCCTCACTCGATCTGACCAACAACCGTGTCGCGATTGAGCGCAATGGTGCCATTGTGCCGCGTAGCCAACACGCACAAACGTTATTAACCGAAGGCGATAAACTAGAAATCGTCGTGGCGGTTGGTGGCGGTTAATGTCAACAATACCTGATTCAAAAATGAACGTGGGTATTCAAGACGTACCGCTTCAAGACGTACCCCTTCAAGACGTACCCCTTCAAGACGTACCGCTTCAAGACGTACCGCTTCAAGACATACCCCTTCAAGATGCACCCGTTGCCTTGCCTTCTCATATTAAAAGCTTTGTAAACCGAAGGGGCACCATTACTCAAGGGCAAAAGTCTGGCTTTACCAAGCACGCTAACAAGTGGGTATTACCCTACCAAGCACAGACGCTTGACCCTACTTTAACCTTTGGTCGCACAGCCCCCACCATTTTAGAAATTGGCTTTGGCATGGGCGAAACCACAGCAGCGATTGCAGTGGCTCGGCCAAGCGATAACTTTTTGGGGGTGGAAGTTTTTGAAGCGGGTGTTGGCTCGCTACTGAACCGTCTGCACAATCAATCTATTGACAATGTGCGCATCATTCAACACGATGCGGTTGAAGTACTGCGCGACATGATCGCCCCCAACAGCTTGTCTGGGGTACACATTTATTTTCCTGACCCATGGCATAAAACGCGTCACCATAAGCGCCGCTTAATTCAAGCCCCGTTGGTGCATTTATTGGCCAGTCGCATGAAGCCTGGTGGCTACTTGCACTGCGCCACTGACTGGGAACACTACGCCCAACAAATGCTTGCCGTACTCAGTGCAGAACCCAGCATAAAAAATACCTTTGAGGGCTTTGCACCACGGCCAGACTATCGGCCACTCACCAAGTTTGAAGCACGTGGCTTGCGGTTGAGCCACGGCGTGTTTGATTTGATTTTTAAGCGTCTATGATTCAATGATTGCTTGGGTGTGTTGAAGCGTTAAAGTGTAAAAACATTTAAGATAAAAACTTAATCTCTTAACGGTTAACGCTTAACGCTTAACGTGGTTAATGCTTAACGCCCAAACCCGCCCATTTTTCCTAAAGCTTTCATGCCACCCATGGCACGCATCATTTTGGCCATACCGCCTTTTTTCATTTTTTTCATCATGTCTTGCATTTGATCAAACTGATTCAACATGCGGTTGACCTCTTGCACCGGTACGCCTGAACCTAAAGCAATACGACGCTTTCGCGAGGCTTTTATCAGTTCAGGCTTTGAACGTTCAAGCGGTGTCATGGCATTGATAATGCCTTCCGTGCGACGCATTTGCTTTTCAGCTTGACCGCCTTGCAACTGCCCGGCCGCTTGTGCAAATTGGCCCGGTAGCTTTTCTAACAATGAACTCATATCACCCATTTTTTTAACTTGGGCAATTTGGTCTCTAAAATCATTTAAATCAAAACGGTCGCCCGACTTCATTTTGGCGGCCATTTTTTGCGCTTCAGCCACATCAATATTTTGTTGTGCCTGCTCAACCAATGACAGAATATCGCCCATACCTAATATGCGTTGGGCCATGCGATCTGGGTAAAACGGCTCAAGACCATCAAGCTTTTCTGATACACCCACGAACTTAAGCGGCTTACCCGTCACATGACGCACTGACAAGGCTGCGCCACCGCGTGCGTCACCATCTAACTTAGTGAGCACCACACCCGTTAAGGGCAAGGCATCGCCGAACGCTTTAGCCGTATTGATGGCATCTTGACCTTGCATGGCGTCAACCACAAACAAAGTTTCAACTGGGTTGAGAAATTGATGCAGCGCTTGAATTTCTTGCATCATGGCTTCGTCAATACCCAAACGACCTGCCGTATCAACAATCAACACATCGATGTGATGACGTTTTGCATAGTCAACTGCATACTGTGCGATTTCTAATGGCTTTTGTGAGGCGTTTGACTCGACCCATTCAACCCCAACTTGCTGAGCCACTGTTTTAAGCTGTTCGATCGCTGCAGGGCGGTAAACGTCAGCACTCACTACAGCAACTTTTTTCTTGCCCGTTTTACGGCCTTGATGTGTGTGACCGCCCTCGCTTAACCAGCGCGCCAATTTTGCAGTGGTGGTGGTTTTACCCGCACCTTGTAAACCAGCCATCAAAATAATGGCTGGTGGCTGCACTGACAACGACAGTTCACTGGCTTCAAGGCCTAGATCGCCGCCCATCAAAGCAGTCAACTCTTGATTGACCACCCCAACTAAGGCTTGACCAGGCGAAAGGCTTGAGACGACCTCTTCCCCCAACGCTTTTTGTTTGACTTGATCAATGAAAGCGCGCACTACGGGAAGCGATACGTCAGCCTCTAGCAAGGCTAAACGCACCTCGCGCATCATCTCTTGGGTATTGGCCTCAGTCAGGCGGGCCTGACCTCGAATCGTTTTAACGACGCGGGTCATTCGTTGGGTTAAGTTTTCAAGCATAGGGTTAGATTCGCTTACACTAGTGAGATGTCTACTGACATTGTATTTCACACCCTCGCGGCTTTGGTATATATCGCTTTAGCCACCTATTTATGGCAGCCTCTACAGGCAGGTCAGGTGTTGGCGCACCGCGGTAGAACAGCCCGTATTGCGCTTTTAATGGGTATTGTGCTTCAAGGTGCGGCCCTATATGCCTCTGTTTTACCCAACCAACAGCTACATTTAAGCTGGGTTTTAGCACTTTCAGTCGCAATTTGGCTCGGTTTGATTGTATTTTGGCTTGAAAGCATCATCGTCGCGATTGATGGCCTCCAGTTACTGTTGTTACCCTTTGCTGCGTTTATTTGTATTTTGGCCGCTCTATTTCCGGCAAGTTATCTAATCGCGCACAACTCTCAACCGGCCTTACGCAGCCATCTTTTAGTTGCTTTAGCAGCCTATGGCTTAATTACCATAGCGGCATTGCAAAGCATGTTGATGGCGGCTACTGACCATTACTTACACAACCCCAAAGAATCTGCTCGACAAAGCGGCCCGTTACATCTCGCCTGGAGCCGCATGCTGTTCGCCCAACCCTCTTTAATGGCGCAAGAACAGTTACTGTTTCGCATTATTTGGGTCGCATTTATTGCGTTAACGCTAGCCGTCTTGTCTGGTGGGCTCATTTCTTTAGCCACTACAGGCAAAATTTTACCGTTTGACCATAAAACGATCTTTACCCTTCTATCTTGGGTAACGTTTGGCGTACTACTTTTAGGTCGCCACATACGCGGTTGGCGCGGCCGCATCGCACTGCGCTATACGTTACTGGGTTTTGCTTTTGTGGTGCTGTCTTATAGTGGCAGCCGTTTTGTGATTGAATTTATTTTGCAAAGGCATCGATAATCAATGGGTAAAATTTTATTTTGGGTATTGGTCATCATTGCTGGTTTATTTTTAAGCCGTATGCTGACTCACTACGCCGCGCGTAAACGACAAGAAAAAGAACAACCCAAACCATCACCCAAAGAAGAGCAAATTTCAGCTGAAGAGATGGTGCAATGCAAACACTGCGACATTCATTTACCAAGGTCTGAGGCATTTTATGAGCAGGGGCAGGCATGGTGCTGCAAAGAACATGCTAAAAAGGGTGCCAAAAAATAACGTTTTAAATACCTTTTCAATGTTTTAAAACACGTGTGATGAATTTGCACTCAACTTCATAGGTGGCAGACAATAGGTATTGAACCAGAGGGTTACCCATGCATATTAACGCCGCAGGTTGGGTTGACGTTGAACTCGGTCAAACTAAGCCGAATCAACACCTGCCGCTTGTTTACCATCAACTGTCGCCCCACTTTGATCAACGCCCAGTGGGGTCTGTAGTTGATTTATTGGTGGTGCACAACATTAGCTTGCCACCCGGTGAGTTTGGCGGTGGTTATGTGCAACAGCTCTTTGCGGGTACGCTTGATTTAACAGCCCATGATTGGTTTGTGAACCTAAAGGGTGTGCGGGTTTCAGCCCATTTTTTAATTGAACGTAATGGTCATATCACTCAGTTTGTATCGTGCCATGACCGCGCCTGGCATGCGGGTGTTTCCAGCTTTGATGAACGAACACAATGCAACGATTTTTCAATAGGCATTGAGCTAGAAGGCGCTGACGAAGTACCCTACACTGGGCCACAGTACGCCACGTTGGCGCTATTAACCGAGGCGTTACGCAACGCATTCCCCCTTAAAGCAGTTCGGGGGCATTGTCATATTGCACCCGTGCGTAAAACTGACCCTGGTGCTTCGTTTGATTGGTCGCGTTACGCGCGTGAGGTTAATTGGCCACCTCATATGTTGCCCATAAATTTTAATAAATAAATGCGACAAGTTTTTGGGTTTGTCGCTTAATCTTTCTTACTGGGCAATGGGTACTGGGTACTGGGTACTGGTTCTGGTTCTGGGTACTTAGAAATTCATATTCAATCATTTGAGCCCAATTAAATAAGGCGCTAAACATCTAGCGCCTTATTGACTCAGTCACGTTAAAAATCAGGGCTTAATGACTTAATAACAAACCATTTAAACGTTTCACAAAACCAACGGGATCTGGCAATTGTGCACCGTCAGCCAAAAGAGCTTGGTCTAATAAAACTTCTGACCAATCGCTAAACTGATCGTCATGCGCGTCTTGAATACGTTTGACTAAAGCGTGGTCTGGGTTAATTTCTAAAATCGGCAACACGTTAGGCGCATCTTGACCTGCAGACTTTAAAAGACGTTGTAAGTGTGGGCTCATTTCGTTTTGATCAACCACCACGCAAGCGGGCGAGTCAACCAAACGGTTTGATACACGAACCTCTTTCACACGCGCCTTCAAGCTTTCTTGCAAGCGTGCGACCAATGGTTTAAAGGCCTCAGCGACTTCAGTTTGCTGCTTCTTTTCAGCTTCGTCAGCCAACTCAGCTAAGTCAAGACCACCCTTTGCTACAGAAGTCATTTGTTTGCCGTCAAACTCGCGAAGATGTGACAACATCCATTCATCAACACGATCAGACAACAGTAAAACTTCAATGCCTTTTTTGTGGAAAATTTCAAGGTGCGGGCTATTTTTTGCTGCGTTGTAACTTTCAGCCGTGACATAATAAATTTTGTCTTGACCTTCTTTCATGCGCGACACGTAATCAGCCAAGCTCACAATTTGTGCATCGCTTGAAGTGTGTGTTGAAGCGAAGCGAAGAAGTTTAGCAATGCGCTCTAAATTGGTTTGGTCTTCACCGGTGCCTTCTTTTAAGACCACGCCAAATTCTTTCCAGAACGTTGCATAATCTTCAGGCTTGTTTTCAGCCATTTCTTCAAGCAGCGACAAAATACGCTTGGTTGAACCTTCACGAATGGTGCGCACATCGCGGCTTTCTTGCAAAATTTCACGCGATACATTAAGTGGCAAATCAGCCGAATCAATTACGCCACGTACAAAACGTAAATAGCTCGGCAATAACTGCTCAACGTCGTCCATAATAAAAACGCGTTTAACGTACAGTTTGACACCGCGTTTGGCATCACGCTCAAACATATCAAATGGGGCGCGCTTAGGCACAAACAATAATTGGGTATATTCGCTTCGACCTTCTACGCGATTGTGTGACCACGCAAGCGGGTCTTCAAAATCGTGTGATACGTGCTTATAAAACGCTTGATATTGCTCGTCAGTGATGTCAGATTTATTTCGTGTCCAGAGTGCGCTGGCTTGGTTGATGGCTTCCCATTCGCCCGTTGATTTCATGGCTGACGCCTTTTCGTCCCACTCTTCTTTGAGCATCTCAACAGGCAATGAAATGTGATCAGAGTAGCGGCGCAACACTTCGCGCAGTTTCCAACCACTTAAAAACTCGTCTTCATCTGCACGCAAGTGCAACACCACGTCAGTACCCCGACCTTCTTTGGTGGTTTCAACAATTGAGAACTCGCCTTGGCCGTCTGATACCCACTCAACGGCTTGGTCGGCTGCAGAACCTGCACGGCGTGTGGTGACAGCGACTTTGTCGGCAATGATGAATGAGGAATAAAAGCCCACACCAAATTGACCAATCAGTTGAGCGTCTTTTTGCTTGTCACCGGTTAAGCGTGAAAAGAATTCTTTGGTGCCTGAACGGGCGATGGTACCCAAGTTAGAAATGGCTTCATCGCGAGACATACCCACGCCATTATCTGAAATGGTTATGGTACGGGCTTCTTTGTCAAAGCTGACGCGTACGCGCAAGTCAGTATCGCCAGACATTAATTCGGGCTGGTCAAGCGCCTCAAACCGCAGTTTGTCGCAGGCATCTGAGGCATTTGAAACCAGCTCGCGCAAAAATATTTCTTTATTACTGTAGAGCGAGTGAATCATTAAATGCAAGAGTTGCTTGACCTCGGCTTGGAAGCCAAGAGTTTCGGGTGCTTTAGGGGTTGCTGCGTCGGTCATGCGGGTCACCTGTATAAATATTGAACGTAGAGTGTATTTGAATGAGTATTTGAGTGGTAATTTGGGGGTGGTTTGTTGAATTTCAAGGGTAGGTGCCGTTATACATAGTCTGTTTTGACAACTAGACTGCGTTGCAATAAGTTAAGTGTCGTTTGAGCGAAGGTCAGTGCGGTCGTTTTTGTTGTAGCGCATGCCGTATTAGCAGATAGGCCTTTTCGTGTCATAATAACGCCCTAACCCCCAAATGCCCGGGTGGTGAAATTGGTAGACGCAGGGGACTCAAAATCCCCCGCCGCAAGGCGTGCCGGTTCGATTCCGGCCCCGGGCACCAGATTAAGAGACTATTTAGAGACTGGCGCTGGAAAGTCCCTAGTATAGACTTTGTGTCCGGTAACGTATTTTTTGACATCATCCAAGTCGTACATAACCGTGTTTCCAGCCATCTTGCGAAACGGCAAACCGACCTTTCGATACCGTTGGCCACGCAGTACTGAGTTAGACACTCCCAGTAATGTGGCGACCTCTGTTTCAGTTAAAAGTTTGGGGACCTTAATAACTTCCCCCTCTTTGATTTTGCTTGGGCTCATTTAAACTTCTCCTGATGTAAATAAAGTGCCAAGCCGATCGCTTCGGCTCGGTCGTGATCTTTCTTTCTATGCAAACTTGCCGTAGGAAAAAGTTTTGATATTTCGCCCCGAACAAATTCTTTGTCTGAGTTAAAGCCCATTTTCTTTTTCCAAACTATTGGCGCTACCAACTGGGTGGGTATACCTTTAGTTAAGAACACCCCCTCAACAACCCCCCTGCTGTGGCCCATCGAGTAAGTTGATGACACCCCCTGTCCCGGCATCGCAGAAGTTTTTTCAACGATGGCCGAAACGTATTCAAGCGGGTAAGCGGCCAGAAGGTCACCCACGGCCTTAGATAAACCAACCGAGTCAACAGAGCGCGAAACCTTCACGCTCTTGCCTGAGCTCACCGTAGGCATGTCTATAAGCATCAACAGGTGTTTGCCATCTTGAAGGACCGCAATAGCACCTGTGATGCCGGGATCGACTCCGATGGTAATGGTCATCAGAACGGAATGTCGTCTTCATACGCGACATCTTGAGCCGGTGATGCCGTCTTCGCGGGTTGTGCCTTGGGCTTTGGAACTTGAACAGAGCCGGAGATGAACTTCCCACCGTCATCCTTTCTCGTTTTGATCCAGCCAGACAAGTCATAATCCTTGCCGTCAATATTGACACTGCCCCTATAGTCGGGTCGCTTATCATTGTCACCCTTGTCATTCTTTGAAATAATGAAAGTGTTGGTGTTGTCATAAGCCATTTTTATTGCTCCAAAAGTTTTGAGACAATATCTTCGATCTCTATGTTGAACAGGAGGATTTCTGTTTCTAAAAAAGTAATACGGTCCTGATCACGCTTGAGACGAAATCGCTTTAGCTGCAGTTCGTCGGGCATGCGTGGGTCATACAAGGTCAGGTCGCACCACTGACGACCTGTGACCGCCATCTGGAACTGGCACTGATCAACATGATCATCGGGCACCTTGCGCTTGTAAATCGTTCGCAGGTGATTAACCGATTCCATACACTTAAATTCAACCAGCCCATCGTCCCCCACTAAGCCGTCAGGCGAGGCTCCAGCGCATTCAATTGATGGGTGCTTAATAAAACCTACTTTAGCAACCTCAACGTCGTAGCGAGTCTCATAGAACTTGCGGGCATCCTCTTCCTGATCGATGCCCCACTGCATTGCAGCCGTGGCCTTGAATTCTGCTGGCACGCCGGTAATGCGCTCGCGCACCAGCTGCCATTTATAGGCATCACGGCCGGCCAAATAAGACCCAGCCTTGGTCTTACCTACAACGTCCTTAACTTTGGACGCGGTGATCAGGCCCAGCCGGTCAATTAGCCACTGGTCGGTGCGCTGCAATTCAATAATGGGTTCAGAGGAAATCATCTTGCGTCGCCCCCTTGGCCTTTTTTAATTTACTGGCAATAACATCAGGCGCCTCTTTGCCGGGCTTGCTGGCAGCATTGGCGTCGTCATCCTCGTCAGCAGCGATACACAAAAGCGCTGAGATCTGGTAACGACGACCGTAAGTCGTGGCGCTGCCATACCCTTGGGCATCCATCTTGGTGGCCGGGAAGAAGGCTGGGGCAACCTCCAGCCACTGCCCTGACGAGTGGACAAGTCGCGCACCTATGGCCACCCCACCCTCTGCCGTCTCAATCACCTGCAGGATGGCCAGCCCGGCATCGCAGAGCGGCCCCTCTGTTGCGTCATTGATTGCAGACAGGTCGGCAAAACGGTTTTTAAAGTGCGGGTTAAAGTTGTTCTTAATAACTGGCTTGAACTTCTTCTTGGCTATGATAAGGGCCGCAAAAATCTTATCTGTTTCTGTTGACGTATAGATCATTATGTTGTTCTTTCCTAATCTAATAAAACAAAAAAAAGCCGAGTACAAGCAAAACACTTGAAACGACTGCTATAACAATAAACTTCTTGTTGCGTGCCCTTCGCAGGCGAACAAAATTGTGACAGCTGTAGACAATCATGATTAAGACTCCAGTGTGGTTGTGATGTAAAGCGTGGTGTGTTTAACCAGATTAGTCAGCTGTGGGCTGCCCCGGTTCTTGGCCATGAGAGACAACAGCTCGACAAATGCTTCTTCTGGCATATCATCAAAATAATCCGACCGCAGCATATCGTCCTGCCAATCATCTGGGCCCCACAGATCGCAATCTAAGGAGCCTGTTTCCCACGTATGCCAGACATCCCATATGTCGGCCTGTCTGTCTATTAACATCTCATCTCCATGCCACCACTGCGTGGGGTCTGGGTTGTAATATGGATTGGTCACTTAACGCTCGTTAATGTGGAATTTTAAAAAAAAGACCTGCCTCGAAACTACCTGCGTTTATGTATCCAACATATGGGCCGCCATCAGTGAGTATCACGTCACCGTCTTTAAACTCGATCTCTAAGTCGGCAATGATTTTGTGGTGCCCATACCAGTGGTAAAGTCGTAAGGCCTCAAGCACCTTTGCCAAACCCTCAGCCTCGTAAAGCTCTATTAATTCACCAGCCTCTTGGGGGTCAACTTCAATGACAACTTCGTATGCCATTTTTTAACTCCTGAGCGTTCATTTACGAACAACAGTGCACAAAACAAATACTACATTAAAAATGACAATATATAAACAGTTGATATAAAGATATACGTTTTTTACGAAAAATAACATGAACATTTTCAATTAATTAATCGATGTCGGCTTGATCCAGATGACAATCTGGCACCACAAAACGCGCATGTTCTGAGCTACATCGCCATTAAGATCACTTGTCACGTCGTTCATGACATTATAGGTGCCCGTTGTATAGCCACGCTTGATAATACCTATGTTTGTTATACCGTTGTCACCACAGTAAACGACTAGTGAACCAAGACATGCTTCAGGTCTGATTTTGTTTGCGCCCACCACAAGCATCCAACCGTCGTGCTTGCGGCCGTTTCTGATCTGCAACGCGAATGAATTCGAAGGTGTATCGTAGGGTGCTTTAAATTTGTCAGCTGCCTCAATATCTATCTGCACGAGCTCATTGCGTTCGTCAAGGAACATCGTCACAGGGACTTGTCGTACCTCGTCTTCAATGGGAGCGCCAGCACGTTTAAAAATCTCAATTGTGGTGACACCTAAGATATCAGCAAGCTTGACCGCGTCTTTGTTATGAATGGCGCGAATGCCACGCAACATCAGACTAACAGTCGATGGGTTGATTTCCAATAACTTAGCCAAGCCACGAACCGTAAGTTGCTTTTCTTCGAGCTTAGTCTTGAACCATTGAACATCTAAATTAGGGTTTTGTTTATTCAATGAAGGCATGACAACCTTTGTTTTATGTGCAAGAAAATCACACAATACTTTATATGTTCATAATATGCAAACTGTTTAGATTTATGTAATTATGTTTGCTGTTGATCTTCATCTATACAGTTGCTACAATTAATACGTTCATTCCCATAAACGAGCAAAAAAAACCTTAATCATTATGTGCGCCGCTGGGGCAATCGGTCCTAATAAAACGGAGTTGAAATGACAAGATTAACTTTACATAAAAGCCTTAAAACTATGCAAGAGCAGTGGGGAATAAGAATCATATTAAATGCCGAGGCAAGAAGGTATCAGTGATGCATTACTTCCCCTTTCACATTAACGACTTTAGGGCTGGCACGAGAGGCTTGAATCTTCTTGAAAGAGGCGTCTATGTTGAACTTTTACAGTGCTATTACGACACCGAAAAACCCCTACCTAAGTGTGTCGAAGCCATCTACTTTATGTTGGGCGCACACTCTGATCAGGAAAAAGAGATCGTGCAAAAAATACTTACATTAAAATTTAAGAAAAGTAGAAGTGGGTATGTGAACGCTCGCACAACTCGCGAACTTTCAAAATTTAAGGAATTGAAATCGTCAAGTAAGGCTGGTGGCATCAAGAGTGGAATAGTGCGCAGAGCCAAAGCTGATATGGCTTTAGCACTTGAAAAAAAATTAAAGGGTACTTCAAGTACTGATCAAGACCCCTTGAACCAATCAGTAACCAAGAACCAAGAACCATTAACTAATAAAAAGACATCAGCGAAACCCAAGTGCGATGAGTGCCCAATGTTTAATGAGCTTTGGGACACATTCAGTGACAAGCGAGGCAAGATGGATGCGATGAAGGCTTGGGCAAAGCTCAAGCCTGACCGATTGCTTGCAGACAGAATCATTGAGGGTGCTCGCCATTACGTAAAGACACGTAGCCTTGAAACCCAATACTGGAAACAGCTCAGCGGATGGCTCAATGGCCAACGTTGGCTAGACAGTCATGCCGATACTGTTGCCACAAGATCAACTGACAGGTTCGCTGGTGCGATATGAGAGGCACTCTATCGATCGTTCAAGCCAGGAGGATGAACACCCAGCTGTCAAACGTTTGGGTTTTCTTAACTGAGTGCCCGCAGCCAGACATCTACACCTTATTAAACGACCCAGACATGTGCCTACTGAACGGTTTCATGCCAGAGGTTCACATATATTCAACCGACAACCTACGGACTCTTGACCTTCGTTGCTTAACAGGTCTGATCGTCCACTTGGTTGGGGTTGACCCAACCAAGTTGGCCGTTGCTGCCAAGCAAATCAATCGTTTCAAGCCACACTCGATCTACGCATGCAACGGACGTGAGCTGATTGAGCACCACACAGAGATTGAAAATGATTAACTTAAGAACATTCAACGAGCAGGATTTCGAGCGTTACATGCGTGAGTCTGAGCCCATCGTGAAGGTTCTACCACCGCGTGCTTGGACCGATGAGATTGCATACATTTTAAAGAACGGGGTGACGCTCTCAGGGGCCACAATGCCTTGGCAAAAGACCCACAACTTAATTAGGTTTAGGCCTTGTGAGGTAACCCTATGGCAAGGTATTAGTGGTCACGGCAAGAGCTTGATGCTAGGCCAGGTGATTGCCGGCTTCATGAACCAAAATGAGCCTGCCTGCATAGCCTCGTTTGAGATGAAGCCGGCGATGACATATCTACGCATGTTAAGACAGGTAGCTGGGTGTGAGCGGCCCTCAATAGCATTTAACGAGCGATTGCTCGACTGGTTAGATCAAGACCGTATGTGGATCTATGACCACCAAGGGTCAGTCGCACCAGAACAGGTGTTCGCAGCGATTAGGTACAGCGCTCACGAACTAAAGGTCAAGCATTTCGTTGTAGATAACATCATGAAATGCGTTAGAAACGAAGACGACTATTCAGGCCAGAAGATGTTTGTAGACAGAGTCTGTGCTTTGGCACGCGAGAACTCGATTCACATTCACTTAGTGCATCACGTTAGAAAAGGCCAAAACGAGTACGACATCCCGGGCAAGTTCGATGCCCGGGGTTCAGGCACCATCGTTGACCAAGTTGATCAGGTAATGACTGTTTGGAGAAACAAACAAAAGTCAGACATCTTGGCAAAAGAACCAGAGAACGAAAAATTCAAGAACGAACCCGACGCTGCCTTAGTTGTGGCCAAGAACCGGCACGGCGACTGGGAGGGCAAGATATCGCTTTGGTTCCACAAAGATTCATTGCAATACACACCAGACAACAGATGCCTACCACTCACGCTGATCAGAGAGCTTGCATGAAAAGGCCCGACCAAATAAACCAGCTGTTCGTTTAAAAAAAAGAGGAGCAAGGCGATGTGTAAATCATGCAATACGCAGTCAAGGGACTACGACTGGCGCGGATGCATTAACTGCGCCGTGAGAGTAGTCAGGATGGCAAAAAAGACTCACGAGAAACAGCGCATGCTCGATTTCGTAGGCCAGTGGCACGATAAGGCCAAGGTCTTGAGCCGGGTCGCGGGGGCGAAATGATGACACCAGGTTTGGACTCAAAAAAAATGAGACATGGTATGGAAATGGGGGTTGATGGGCAGGGAGGCAGTCGAGACGCCCGACCCAGATCGCCATTGACTGGCGCCTTGACCCCAAATGGTAGACCAAAGGGTGTCCCAAACAAGATCACCCGGAACTTTAAGGCAGCAGCTGAAGAGGCGTTTGAAAAGGGGGGTGGCGTCGCATTCTTAGTCAAGATGATGCACGGCACAGCAAGCGATAGAGCAGCCGTACTGGGCCTATTTGGACGACTGATACCCCATCAAATGATCGGTCAAGTCGACCACAAGGTGAAGGTCGAGCTGTCGTGGCTAGGTGGCCGCACTATCGGCAAGACGTCGATAGATATGCAATCTCCCGCAGGAGGCACGCAGTGTCATATAGATCAAGATGTTATGGACGTTGAGGCCATCGATGTGGACGCTGAGAGACTGGCGAGAGACCCTTGACGACACAGGGTCCAACGGGGGCAAGGCGTGCCCCCCCGCGCTACCACCCCCCGCCCCCATCCGGTCGAGGGCCGGGGTCGTCTCTGTCGTTGGGAACCCTCCCATCGAAAATTCCCCAATCAACTCCATTTAACCGCCTTGCTCGCGCCATTTAACTTCCATATTGCCGCCATTTGACCTCTACAGCCCATATATTTAGGCGTCTTCGCCACCTAACCACCACATCGTCGCCAGTTTGTCGCCACATCCGCCATTAAACCGCCACATACACTCTTATTCACACTTAACTAGTATTTTTTTAAAGGTGGTGCTATGACAATGTCTCTCTCCGAGTACGTCCCCCGTGACTGCTTTGTCCCCCTTCACAAGCGCAGCAAAAGGTGGGCGGTGATTGTGGCTCATCGCCGGGCGGGTAAGACGGTGTCTGTGTGTGCTGACTTGGTGATCGGCGCTTTGGAGACAGCCTTACCACGGCCTCAATTTGCTTACTTGGCCCCATTACGGGAACAGGCCAAGAAAACTGCGTGGCAGTACCTTAAAGACTTAACTAAGCCCCACTGGGCCAAGAAGCCTAATGAGGCCGAGCTCAAGATCGAGATTGACAACGCTCACGGTGGCACGTCCATTATTTACGTCGGTGGTGCTGACAACCCAGACTCCCTGCGCGGTCTTTACTTTGACGGCATCGCGCTTGATGAGGCGGGTGACATGAGACCCAGCACCTGGTACTCGGTGCTCAGGCCTGCCCTGTCTGACCGCCAAGGCTGGGCTATTTTTATGGGCACGCCCAAGGGCCGCAACATGTTCTGGTCGCTGCGAGAAGAGGCCCGGATGAACCCTGGCACGCACCTGCTGCTTGAGTTACCGGCCAGCGTGACGCACATATTGCCCGAGGAGGAGTTAAGAGATGCCCGGGCTCAGATGACGCCCGAGACTTATGCAATTGAGTACGAGTGTAGTTTTGACGCATCAATTCCCGGGTCTTATTTTGCCCGCGAAATTGGTGAAATATACGGCAAGGGTCAGATCGGTACGGGGGCAATATTTCATCGTGACCCAGCCTTCCCTGTCTTCGTGGCGGGCGACTTAGGTTTCACTGACAGCTGCGCTTGGTGGGTCTGGCAAAAGACATCTGGTGGCATCAGGATCTTGGATTATTACGAGGAGAACTCGCAACCGATCTCGCACTACATCGAGTGGATTAAGAGGCTGGGCAACGTAGAGACGGTCTATCTGCCTCACGACGCTCGGGCAAAGAGCTTGCAGACAGGACGCTCTATTGTCGAGGTTTTTTTAAGTAACGGGATCGTGCCAGAGATTGTCCCCAAGATGAAATTTGCCGACGGGGTCGAGGCCGTGCGTCAGGTGATCCGTGGCTGCTGGTTTGATGAAGAGCGGGTGTATGCCGGGTTAGAGCACCTGCGGGCTTATTGTCGTGAGTGGGATGAGAAGGCGGGCACCTTTAGGGACCGTCCCAGCCACGACGCGCACAGCCACGGTGCTGACGCCTTTAGGTATTTGGCACTGTCCTGTGGCGAGTTCAACACGTCCATTTTGTTGACAGAAAGCGCAACTGATGCTAAAAACACAACACTTTACAGCTTCTCGCTGGAAGATCTGTGGGCGACTCAATCGCCCGCCTCGCGTAGGATATGAGATGAGCTCAGGCACGATAGATGGCGTTGAAGACTTGGGCACAGGCAAGGGCGCATCCGCCGCCCTCTGGTCGAGTGAGATCAAGGCCTCGCAAACATTTTTAGAGAAGTTCCATAGGTCAGCGACCAAGATTAATCGGCGCTACCTAGACAAGAGGGATGCTGGCCAACAGAGTGAGTTTAGGGTCAATTTATTTTGGTCAACCATTCAAGTCGTGATGAGCTTGCTCTATGCCCAGCCCCCCAAGGCTGACGTCAAGCGCTTATATGACGATTATTCAGACCAGCCCAGCCGAGTGGCCAGTGAGATTCTGGAGCGTATCTTAAATAACGACCTGCAGTCGGATCACGGCAGCTCTAGCGCCTCGATCAGATATGCAATTCAAGACTGGGTAACGATTGGCTTGGGTCAGATATGGGCCCGATACGATTTGCAGACCGCAGTAGATGACGCCCCCCCAGGTATAGACCCAATGACAGGTGAGCCCATAGAGGCCGAGCCTGTTGAGCGCATCGTCTCTGAAGATGCATTAATTGAGTACGTTCATTGGCAAGATTTTTTATATTCGCCAGCCCGAATCTGGGAAGAAGTGCGCTGGGTGGCACGCCGTGCCTACCTGACAAAAGAGAAGTTGATATCACGCTTTGGTGAAGAGGTGGCGGGTAAGGTGCCAATGACAGGGAACCAGACAAAGGACCCTAAAGAGGCTCAGGACAAGCCCAAAGACCCGTGGAACCGTGCCGAGGTTTGGGAAATATGGGACAAGAGAACCAAGAAAGTTTATTGGTTCAGCCCGGGCTGTGATTTCTTACTTGATGAGCGCGAAGACCCATTGGGCCTGTCGGCATTCTTTCCCTGCCCCCCTGCTCTTTTTGCCAACGCATCCACGACCGAGTTGATTCCGCGCTCTGATTACATCATGTCGCAGGATCAGTTCGAGCAACTAGACGAGATAAACACCCGAGTAACGTGGTTAACACGCGCAATGAAGGTTGTTGGCGTCTACGACAAGTCGGCAGAGGGTGTTCAGCGCATGCTGTCGCAAGGCGTTGAAAACCAACTCATTCCTGTGGATAACTGGGCGATGTTTGCCGAGTCGGGAGGACTGAAGCAAAAGGTTGACTGGATGCCGGTCTCTGAGGTTGCTTCGGTGATTGAGAGATTGGTCAATTTACGCGAGCAGGTGAAGGCACAAATCTACGAGGTGTTGGGCATTTCAGACATTATGCGTGGTTCGACCAAGGCCTCTGAGACAGCTGCAGCGCAACAAATCAAGGCTCAGTTTGGGTCAACCCGGATTCAGTTAAAACAGTTCTACATAGCCAAATTTGTACAGGCCGGCATGAGCATTAAGGCCGAGATCATTGAGCGTCATTTTCAGCCCGAGACCATTGCCAAGATGTCCAACATTATGGCTACCCCTGACGCTGAATTTGCGCAGGAAGCTATACGGTTATTAAAGACCCCAGATGAGTCGCAGTACCGGGTCTTAATTCAGGCCGACACCTTGGCTTACATCGACCGCAAGGCCGAGAACGACGTGCGGACGGCGGCACTGACCGCCATCGGCCAGTTTATTCAGCAGGTAATGGGCTTGACCGACAAGTTGCCGGGTGCTGCCCCTTATATGCTTGAGATTGTGCGCTGGTACGGTGCCGGGTTTAAGGGCTTTCAAGAGATTGAGGGCATTATGAACCGGGCAATCGATGCCGCGACCAAGATGCAGCAAGAGCCTGCCAAGCCTGATCAGATGTACGAAGCAGAAGTGGCTGAGAAACAGGCCGGGGCTCTTGAGCGACGTGCAAATGCGGTGCAAAAGTTGGCTGACGCAGGCCTAAAGACGGCACAGTCCGCTATGCCCTTCCCTGCCCCACCCGAGCAGTTTTTAAACGGTATGCAGGGCCAGCAACAGGCTATGGCGCAACAACCGACACGCGAGCAGATGATGGCCAGTCAGTCTCCTCCTCAACCGATGCCGTCAATGGGCACAGAGCCCAACGCTGGGGTGCCACATGACGTTACTCAGATGGGCGAACCCAATATGCCACCAATGATGCCAAGCATGCCACCCCTAATACCCGGTGCCGGACAATGAGCAAAAAAACCTACAGGCAGGACCGCGAGACGCTAGAGCTCGTTGAGATGTTTACCGAGGACTATGTGCCATCCAATTGCGACGCAGCGCTCTGGGGGGATCGCCATTACGACGGCATGAAGACCACCGAGGGCGTGGACATATCGAGTCGAACCAAGCACCGCGAGTACATGAAGAGGCACAACTTGGCCACCTATGACGACTTTGCTGGTGAGTTTGAGCGTCGCCAGCGAGAGCGTGATTCGTATCACGCGGGTGAGCACGGCTCAGTTAACCGACGCGACATTGAACACGTCATTGAACAATTGTCGAGGTGATAGATGGAACAAACCTTTTTCGGTAATGCACTGCGCAAGGGCAAGCAATACGGTGAGTCATTCGCACGTGGTGTGCCACAGATGGCCACTGGTTTTGTTGACCTATTAGGGTTACCCCTAACGATGTCAGGCGTATCAAAGCCAGAGGACATTTTTGGCAGTACTGACTACCTTACCAAAAAGGGTTTACTGCCACCCAAACAAGATGGCATTGATAACGAGACCACCGAGCTACTTTCAAGCGCACTGAGCCCCGCAGGTGCAGCAAAGGCCGGTATTACTGGGCTGGCAGGTCTGGCGGCATTGGGGATAAAGAGCGCGAGCAAGCTGCCAACTGCCGTTGCAGCTACGGAATTGACCGGCAGAAAATTAAGTTCAGCCTTGCGCAAAACCGGCTTACCAATAGCCAACGGTGATGTGGCTGAAAAACTGTGGTCAGAGGGTAAAAACATTTACGCTTTTCACGAGATGGACGGTAAACACATAAAGGTTGCCAACCGTGAAATGCTTAATAATTACGCGCCGGACCTTTTGATGCACTTGCCGGATGCAAACCCTGCTCCAGCCGTGGCGGCATCATCGGGGTTCAGAACCGTTGAGGCACCCAAGGAGGTCACCGTCGGCAAGCGGTTCTTAAGTGGTGACAACAAGGGTGACTATCGAGGCACAGAGGCATTTGGCGGGATTAACCCAACAAAGCTTGGAAAGATGCGGTCTGAGTACCTTCGTAAGATGGAGGAAGGCGCGGGTGGCAGGATGTGGTACGACGAGTCGAGCGATTACATCAATAAGCTTGTCGGTGGCGACAATCTGGAAGCAGACAGAATGGCCAATGCGCTTGCTATTACATCGAGCAGAACGCCCGTTGCATCAAACCTGATGTATGCCAATAAGGCTTGGAACCAAAACCTAGTAGGTGACAAAGTCCACTCAGGTGGCTTTCCATCTGTTATGGGAGAGGCAATGACCAAGGCATTTAACGACCCCAATGCTGCTGCGACTGGCTTAAAGCGTTCGCCATTCTCGGCAGGTCTTTCTGTAAATTGGATGGGACCTGAATTTGCAAACCGGCCCACGCACGACATACATGATGTCCGCGCTTGGGGCATTAAGGACCCAAAGACTGGGGAAGATTGGAGTAAAGGTGTTGGGGAGGCTGGTCACAGGTTCCTTGACGAGCAGGGTGAATTTGTCACCAAGGCGGCAAATGAAAAAACCCTTGGGGGCGCTACTGATTGGACCCCATATAGATCTCAAGCCGCTGCTTGGATTGCACAAAAAGCGGCCAGAGAAGGTGTACCAATAAGTGAAACAGCCAGACATTATGGTTCATACGCGCCAGATTATCAGGCATTGCTGACAAGGGAATGGGGCACGTTCCCCGGATCTGAGCACATCCCTGAGTCAGTATCTGCATCCAACAACCTTAAGCGCGCATTCGCTGATGATATGGAGCGTGTTGTCACGGGCTCTGAAGGCATCGACAATGTCGCTCGAGGGATGGGCGCACTTACAGATTCGACGATTCCAAACGTTGGTTTTTTTGAAGGCATGTCGAACCCCGGGTTTACTTCACGCATTAACGTTGGAAAGGCTGGCGGTTCACAAGATATTGACCCAGCATCGGCCAAGGTTGCCGACGCTATTGCCGCCTATCATGGCCTTGTTGGGGCGCAAAAGCAAAGTGCTTGGAATTACGCATCAGGCACTAAATCAAGCCTTCAAAATGCGGGTGGATTTAAATTTCAAACACCCGATGGTCAACCTATGAGTCCCGAGGCAATGACAGCACTAAGAGAAAAGATCGTTGCGGCAGGTGGCGATGTACCAATGGTCGACCCGGCAGGGGCACGGTCATTAATTTTTAACGAATCGGGTCCTGAAACGCAGAAGATTTCAAAAGCGCTTAGAGCCCTTGCAAAGAATGAGGGGCTTGAGGGCATGCCTTTAACGGTGTCAAAAAATATTTTTCCATCGATAGATGAGTTTGGAACGCCACCAGCAAAATGGAGCGCTCAACCCTTCATCGACAAAATTGAAGCCGGTGGTCCCAAGATGGTGGCTAATGCCGACGCTGTATCAAAAGAGATCGCACCACAGTTGTTGGCCACGGCACAAAAACACGCGCAGGCTAATGGCTGGACGCAAGCCAAATGGTACGAGCCGATGATGAAGGCCTTGGCTAATGGTGGCATTGCTGAATTAAAAGATCTTGTCAAAAAGGGTATTGTTCCAGTGCTCGCGTTGAGTGCTTTCGGGGCGATGTCCGGTGAAGAAGAAACCCAGCCACAAATTTAAGGAGCATTAATGAACATCAGCGCGGAAGCCACCACAGAAAACGACGACGACGACCTTCGTGCAACATTAGAGTCGTCAATTGAGCAGGTTCAATTAGACACACCTGAGTCGCCAGAGCCGGCATCTACAGACGGCTATGAAGCCCCAGTAGAGAGCGCCCCCGAATCTCGTGTAGTTAACCGAGATGAGACGGGTAAATTTGCGCCAAAAGGCACCCCTTCAGCCGACCCAAAAGTCACCCCTTCAGCCGACCCGGCACAAGAAGGCATTCAGGCCGCACCCAAGGCTGGACAGCCACCATCACGCGAGTGGTCAGCAGAGAAGGCCCCACAGGCGTGGAAGCCCGAGGCACGCGAGTACTGGAAACAATTGCCCGAGCCCGTGCGAAGAGAAGTGGTTCGACACGCTCAGGCAGCAAACGATGCTATCTCTCAAAACGTCGAGGCCAGAAAGTTCTCCGAGGCGGTGCAGCGCACCATTGCCCCCTTTGAGCACTTTATAAAGGCCGAGGGATCCAACCCAGTGCAGGCCATTGATAACCTTATGTCAACAGCAGCCCTGTTGCGCACAGGCACATCAGAACAGATCGCGCAGCTGGTGGCACAGATCACCAATCAGTTCGGTGTCGGCCGGTTCGGTAATGATTTTATCTCTCGATTAGATGGGGCATTGGCCGGGCGAGTACCGGCTCAAGTTAACCCAGAGGTCGCAGCGGTCAAGGCTCAATTTGAGCAAGAGCTGGCACCATTGCGTCAGATGCAACAACAAATTGCTATGCAGCAACAGATGGCTATGCAGCAACAAGATATGGCTGTCAATTCTGAGATCGACCAGTTCTCACAACAGGCTGAGTTTTTAAACGACGTCAGGCTTGAAATGGCCGATATTATTGATATGGCTGCCAATCGAGGGGTTAATTACAGCTTGCAACAAGCGTATGACATTGCTTGCCGTTCACACCCTGAGATTTCACGCGTTATGCAGCAAAGAGATCAGGCTCGATTTGCGCAAAGTACGAATCAGAACACGCGCCGGGCAAAAGCTGCCGCAGTAAGTGTTGGAGGCGCACCATCAATCGGTGAGTCGGGTCAAAGCCCAAACAACTTACGCGATAGCATCGAGCTTGCTATAGCGAAAGGTTCACGTTAATATCTGTGTACTTTCGAGAACAGTTGAGTTTTATGTAAACAACGCTGTTTTCGAAAATTGAAGGTTGTCTACGAGGCAACTCAAGTTGGGACTCCCTAGCGGGGGGGCAACCACATACTGAGACTTCTAAAGGGTGACGTTCAAAGAGATCTTTTCTTTGTTCAACTTTTGGAGGTTTTATTATGGCATTCGCCAACGGACAAATTAGCGACATTATCGCAACGACGATTCAAAATCGATCAAAAAGCATTGCGGATAACGTCACAAAAAATAACGCAATTCTCAGTAAGTTAAACGCTTCAGGCAAGGTTCGCACCATCAGTGGCGGTAACGTCATCTTGGAAGAGCTGTCATTTGCTGAAAACCCAAACGGTGGCTTCTACTCAGGCTATGACCTGTTGCCTGTCGCTGCCGCTGACGTGATCAGTGCCGCCGAGTTCCAAATCAAGCAGTACGCTGTACCTGTAGTGATCTCAGGCCTCGAGCAATTACAAAACTCAGGTAAGGAACAAATGATCGACCTTTTAGAGGCTCGCATCAGTGTTGCTGAATCAACAATGTCCAACCAGTTGTCGACCTCGGTTTATGGCGATGGCACGGCAAGTGGTGGCAAGTCCGTTACAGGGCTTGGCGCGGCAGTACCAACCGACCCAACTGTTGGCACCTACGGCGGCATTGACCGCGCAACGTGGAACTTTTGGCGCTCACAAGCATTTGACGCCAAAGTCAACGGTGGATCAACTACAGGCATCACAGCAGCAAACGTGCAGACATTTATGAACGTTCTTTGGTCACGTATGACTCGTGGCTCAGATCGTACAGACATGATTGTTTGCGACAACTTGTTCTGGTCAGCATTTATGGGCTCATTACAGCCACAGCAACGTTTTATGGACCCAAAGTCAGCAAGCTTAGGCTTCCCGACGATTAAGTTTATGGACGCCGATGTGGTTCTAGATGGCGGCATTGGTGGCTCTTGCCCCGCAAATACAGCGTTCTTTTTGAACACAAAGTATATGTCGTGGCGCCCACATAAGGACCGCAATATGGTTGCCTTATCACCCGATCGTCGTTACTCAATCAATCAAGACGCTGAGGTTCAGATATTGGCCTGGGCGGGTAATTTGACAACGAGCGGCAGCCAGTTCCAAGGTCGTTTGTTTACGACCTAAATAGTTGCTCTCTGTGGTGGTGGGCAAAACGGGGCGTCAGGTTTACCACTCCTTAATCTGACGCCCCACCTAATTGGAGATTTTTTAATGTCTACATATTCATCGGCACCGGCTGTAGCTGCGTTTGACACGAATGCCAGCCAGCCACTTGGCGCTTTATCCACCGGTATGGGCTACGCATTCGACAACCCCGTCGGATCAACCACAGCATCGACATATATCGGTGGTGCGGCGCAATCCATCGGGTATGGCCACGGCGTATCAGCAGAGTTAGCAAAGCCATCAAAGAAGCAAGAAACAAAATAAGTAAATCACAGCGGGGGACCTTCCCCCGCAAACCTTATTAACAGGAGCGAAAGTATGGAACTCACCACCGAAATGACCGCAGGTCTGACACTTGACCAGCTGCAATCAAACCGTTTTGAAGAAAAACTTCAGGAATACGGATCACCGGACGATGACAAGAAGTTGCATGTCCGTTTTTTCATAAAAGCGCTTGAGCAAACTGCGGACTCAATTAAGGCTGATCGTCGTGTCTTTGCAGACACCGAGTACATAGAGATTATGTGCCCCGGTGATAAAGGGTCAATCATCAAACGTCAGGTCTTTGATATGGACAGGAAACGTTTCCCGCAGCAGTACGCTCGTTTTCAGCAAGGAATTGCTGACCAGACAATTGGAACACCACTTAACGAACTCACTTTCATCAGCGCATCGAAAGTGAAAGAGTATGAGTTTTTCAACATCCGGACCGTCGAGCAATTGTCGGCAACTGCAGACGGCTCAAAGGCTGCTCAAGCGATGATGGGCTTTAACCAAGACAAGCAGAAGGCCAATGTCTTTCTTTCCGCCTCGGCAGGTATGGCCCCAGTGAATGAACTGCGAGCAAAAATCGATGAGCGAGATGCGGTCATTGAAACGATGCAAAGAACGTTAGCAGATATGAACGTCAGGCTTGAGAAGAGCACCAAAACTACATCGTTAAAGTAAGGGGCGAAAATGCCAATCTATGACATCAAGACCTACGCGAATCTAGCTGATACAGTTAAGCAGCTATCGATGATGGTTGGCATGCCCAAACCGAATGACACAGCAGGCTCTGAAGACCCTGCTGTGCAGCAGATGATCTCGGCCGTCAATCAGGCCGGGGCTGACATGATGAACCTCTACGACTGGCAGAACCTTTGCAAGCGCGGTGAGTTGCTCATTGAAGCAGACTTTGAGGGTCAGACAGAGAAAGGGTTTGATCTGCCTGCCGACTTCTGGTCATTCATCGATCAGACGCAGTGGAATAAAGATACCCAACTGCCAGCCCTTGGCCCAATATCACCTCAGGCGTGGATGCAGTTGCAGGTGCGTAACCCTAAAGTTGTTATGACCTTTTTGTGGCAGGTTAGAGAGGGTCAGCTCTGGATTCAGTCACCCCCTGCCCCGGGCAAAGGCCAGCGTTTTGTTTTTATGTATATCAACCGTGGTTGGGTGCGCGATGCCGACAACCCAGATCTGTATAAAAATATGGCCAGCAAAAACGGTGACCAGATCTTATTTGACGACTACTTAATCGTGCTATTAGCTCGCGTCAAATGGCAGAGCATGAAGGGCTTTGACTCAGCCGCTGCACTTGCGGATTTCAGACTGAACTACGAGAACCGTAAAGGCCGAAATAAAGGCGCACCGGTACTTTCAATGGTTAGCAACACCGGTGTCCCTTATTTAAATATGCTCACTAACGCACCCGATACCGGGTACGGCAGATAATGTCAGGCGACGCATTTGTCACAAATCTTCAACCGCCAACTGGTGGTTTGAACTTTCAACAGCCTGCGATCTCACTTGATGAGCGCAATGCTTTGGTTCTGGACAACCTGCTACCAAAGGGAAATTATGTAGAGCTGCGAGAGGGCTACACGCATCATTGTGAGAGCATACCCGGCCGAGTCA
>Ga0209390_10000239_pt1 | contig 102934 bp, 95 predicted proteins | sample BON01_FD_187212 | JGI IMG/M metagenome (GOLD analysis project Ga0209390, IMG submission 187212) | Freshwater microbial communities from Lake Bonney liftoff mats and glacier meltwater in Antarctica - BON-01 (SPAdes) (version 2) | ecosystem: Environmental > Aquatic > Freshwater > Ice > Glacier...
GATTTTCTTTGCTTCCATGAAGGGTTGACGCGCAATTAAGTAGCTATTGAGGCGGAAATACGCCCTTTTTTTGGTTGTCAAAATTAACAAAATAAAAACGGTTCCAAAGTATCGCGTAGAAAGCCATAGAAAGTTATCCCTTCAGAATTTTAAATCTTTATGAATTTATAGCTCAAGACAAACCAAGCGTACTATGCAATCGAAAAATTAGCAGCCAAAAACCTCTTGAGAACTCTACCGATAAAATTGATTCATCCTCTAGATTCATTCTTAAAAATGCCTTTGCTTTGGTAATCTCTCTCACCCTTCCTAATTTGAATCAAAATTATAAGCAAGTTCATAAATCTGCATTTTACCAAATTCTCCTATCCTTTTTGAAAATAAAATGTTCTATCTAGCTAAAATCACCTCCCCAACTCTTCTTCTTGACGAAAAAATCTGTCGAGCCAATCTGAAACGAATGGCTGATAAAGCAGCTCGACATGACATGAAGCTAATTCCTCACTTTAAAACCGCACAATCGCATCAAATCGGCAATTGGGCTAAGGAATATGGCATCACTGAAGTTGCCACGTCTTCCATCAAAATGGCAGAATACCTGTGCGGACAAGCCTGGGAAAATATCCATATCGCTTTCCCATTCAATCCACTCGAAATCCCAAAGCTCAATCAAATTGCAACGCATCAGTCTACCTCAGTACAGCTGATCAATGCCGCCACCGCTCAAATGCTGGTAGATCAGTTGGAGCAGAAGGTTGGATTCTTTATTGAAATCGATGCAGGTTATGGCCGAACGGGAGTTGAGGTTACAGATTTTGGGTTAATTGAAGAGATTTTAAGAATTTCAAATCACTCTGATAAGCTATTTTTCAAAGGCTTCTACATTCATGCTGGTCATTCCTACTACATGCCAGATATTCCGGCGCTCTACGAGCAAACTCGAAATGCGCTCTCGATGCTGAAGCATAAGTACAACTCTGAATATCCCGCTCTTGTCACCCGGACTGGAGATACTCCCGGCTGTGCGGTGATGGAGGACTTCGGAGATATTGATGAGATGGGGCCGGGTAATTTTGTTTTTTATGACTTGATGCAAGCCAAACTTGGTGGCTGTGACTTGTCAGATATCGCAGTAGCTATGGCTGTGCCCGTAGTGGATATCAAGAGAGATCGCAAGGAAATCTTAATCCACGGCGGTGGAGTACATTTTGCAAAGGACGTTTTGATAAATGAAGACGGGAGCAAAAACTTCGGAGAGGTAGTTTTATTGAATGAAAATGGCTGGACTATTCCAAACCATTATTCCTACTTGAAAAGCATTTCTCAGGAACATGGGATCATCAAAGCCTCCGATGAGCTATTGGCAAAAGTTAAGGTCGGAGACTTGCTTGGAATCCTTCCTGTTCACTCCTGCATGACTGCCGATTGTATGGGTGCTTATCTTGGTTTGGACGGGAAATGGATCGACCATGCTGAGGGAGTTTAGGCAGTCCTCAGTGAGCACTCGGCAGTATTCAGTGGGTATTCACCAAACCTTTGAAGTTTCCCGATAGTGATCTGAACTAACCTCGAAGGTTTGTTCAAAAGGTCAATAACTTTCAGAGATGTCGGATGACTGGTTTGCGACAAGCATCTCAATATCCAAATTTAAAGTAAACAAGTCAGGAAATTGATACCATATAGTAGAAAGCTGAATCTGGCTAGGATTTTATTCGGTGTAGATCTACGAGTGCGGATTTTTGCATACGTTAAATCTTATTATCCCTCATAAACAAAGACGTAAAAATCACCAAAACCGAAGTCCTTTCAGATAATTGGTACACGCTTCGCAAAATTACTTTTGGATACAAAAAACAGTGAAGTCATCATACAAAGCCGTGAAGCCTATGATCGGGGAAACGGAGCAACCATTCTTTTGTACAATCAGAAGAAGAAATCCGTCATTCTAACCCGTCAATTTCGCCTTCCCACCTATACTAAATGCCATGAATCAGGCATGATGATCGAAGCATGTACTGGACTTTTAGATCAGGACAATGCTGAAGATTATATTCGAAGGGAAACTGAGGAAGAAACAGGTTACGCTGTAAAAGACGTGAAAAAGGTATTTGAGGCCTATATGTCTCCTGGTTCAGTCACGGAAATACGCTACTTCTTTATCGCCGCTTATTCAAAAGACATGAAAGTAAGTGAAGGCGGTGGGGTAGATCATGAGGAGAAAAATATCGAAGTGCTGGAGATGCCATTCGATAAAGCGCTGGAAATGATAAGCAATGGAGAGATCAAAGATGCCAAGACCATCAATGCTGATTCAATACTTAAGATTGCATGGGATTCTTTGAAATTCAAATTAGTGACTAATCTGAAAAGTCAAAAGCACTAGCTTTATTAGGTAAACAATCAAAAAAAAAGCCGGAGAAATAATACGTAACAGTTTTGTCAATCCTCACGAAATTTAGGCAAAAGGGCCATCAGGTAATTGAAGACGAATATGAATTCGCTTTTATAGAAACAGAATTGAAAGCTGAGAATCAAAAATACAATTCAGGAAAAGTAGAATATTTTTTAAGAAGCAGTCGAGATAATAGAGTTACCTATCAAAGATTCAGTCGTAACACAAGAAAAAATCAGATAAATAACCCATTGGTAACCAATCCTATTGCTAAAAAACCAAAATTTAATTGTGCCCCTTTCAAAAAAAGAATTAGTGGCTTAAATTAATAATAATTTAGAGTATCTAAAAGGTTAAAATTCAGCACTATGAAAAAGTATATATTTATTATTTCGCTTTTCTTCCTCAACTCTTCATTGGCTTGGAGTCAGACCAAAAGTGGGGTTTCGACTTATTCATCCAAGTTTTTCCCTAAAAATCTTACAACTCAGCAAGCAGTCCCAAATAATACACTAATCATAAATGGACTTGAAATAGACAGCCTTTTTTTCAAAAAATTCGAATTTCCATTGTTTGATAGGGAAGGTCGAAATACGAAGATAAAGCCCTTTTTCTATGCTGGGATTATTTTTAACAGCCCGACTTTAAAAGTTTATTCTGACCCAATCGACAATATTCTGATCTACAAACCCGAGCTAATCTCACCAATCCCAACCTACAAGCCAGATTCAACAATTAACTTTACGATTGTTATAAAGGATTTCAAGTAGCAAAATTTCCGAAATCGCACCTTGGTCAAGAATTGAGTAGAATGAAATTTGAGGTTGATTTGATTTTTTTTGATTAGATGGATTTAAATCTAAGTTCTGAAGTACCATTCATTGAGGCTTTAAAAGACCTCATGAATAGCATTCTTCGCGTGCCTTTACTAACTCTTTGTGTGTCTAGTGATGGAAAAACATAAAAAAAGTCTGAGTTAATTTCTTAACCCAGACTCCCTATCAAACAGATTTTTCAATCTCAATAACCAAGAATTTCCATCATACTTTCCTGCGTTTGATCTTTTGCAAAAAGTCGATGAATTACATTTCCATCTTCATCCCGATCGATCAAGATGTGTTTTGGTGCCGGGACAAGGCAATGCTGTATTCCACCATAGCCGCCAAGTGATTCTTGGTATGCTCCGGTATGGAAGAAACCAATGTATTGTGTGCGTCCCGCTTCAATCTTTGGAAGGTAGATATTATATTGATTTGCTTCTGAATTATAGTAATCCATGCTGTCGCAAGTCAATCCTCCCAGGGAAATATTATGGTAGGTTTCATCCCAATTGTTGATGGCGAGCATAATGTATTTCTGATTTAATCCCCAGCTGTCTGGCAATTGAGTAATAAAAGAGCCGTCGATCATGTACCAAAGCTCCTTATCATTCTGAAGCTTTTCATCCAAAATTGAATACAACACCGCCCCACTTTCTCCTACAGTGTAACTACCGAATTCAGTGAAAATATGTGGTTCGACCGTATTATTTTTCGCACACATCCATTTTATGTTTTTCACGATCTGATCCGCCATATATTGGTAGTCATAATCAAAAAACAGATTGGTTTTGATCGGCCAACCACCGCCAATATCCATAGTGTCTAGCGAAGGTGCGATTTTTTTCAAATCCACGTACTTTTGGATAAAACGAGTCAATTCTGACCAATAATATGCTGTATCCTGAATTCCAGAATTGATAAAAAAGTGAAGCATTTTTAAGCTCACCAATGGGTGATCCTTAATCTTTTCCTCGTACAATCTGATAATATCATTGTATCGAACGCCCAGTCTTGAGGTATAAAAACCAAACTTTGGCTCCTCATCTGCTGCAATTCGAATCCCAACTTGAAACGGGACCTTGACGTGCTCCAGGTAGTAATCGATCTCGGAGATATTATCCAAAATCGGAATACAATTCACAAAGCCATCGTTGAGCAATTCAGATATGTATTGTTTGTAAAGTGTCCGCTTAAACCCATTGCAGATGATGTAATTATCTTTTGTAATCTTTCCTTTTTCATAAAGACTTCGTACCAAAGGAATGTCGAAAGTGGAAGAGGTCTCAATGTGAATGTCATTTTTCAAGGCCTCATCCAGCACAAAGCTAAAATGCGAAGACTTGGTGCAATAGCAGTAAGTATAGTCACTCTTGTAATCGTATGTCTTAATTGCATTATTAAAGAAGGACTTAGCATTCTGAATACTTTCAGAAATTTTTGGCAAATAGGTCAACTTTAAAGGAGTACCATAGGTATCGATTATCTCCTTTAAATTAATTCCATTGAAGAATAATTGATTATCCGCTACATGAAATTCTTTGGTCGGAAAATCGAAAGTTTGTTCTATTAGCTCTTTGTATGAATTCATTCGGTTCTGTTTACAGTATTAAACGCGATGCAAAAATTGCTATTTTATTAAGTTAATTCAAGTCAATCAACACAAATACTGAAAGTCTGTTCTCTTTTTATCAAAAAATTTACAACTACCTACTGTACAAAAACTTAGCTTCCATCAATACAAGTTGCTAAAATCATCAATCAAAGTGATTTGATTAGTGACTTAGAATCTCAGTTTTAAAAAATTCGATCCTTTAAGAGTCGATTTAATCCTTCAAACAACTCTGAATCATTTTTTGCAAAGCAGAACCGTAGGATCTTATGATCCATTTTATCTTGAAAAAAAGCCGAGATCGGAATACAAGCCACTCCATAATCAATGGTCAATCGCTTTGCCAAAACCAAATCTGATTCATTGGAAAGATGCTGATAAGATACCAACTGAAAAAAACTTCCCTGAGCTGGGGTAAAGGTGAAATCTGAGGCTTTCAATCCTTCGCAAAACAAATCACGCTTTTGCTGATAGAATTTGGAGAGGGATTGATAAGTCGAAGGATTTTGGATGTAATCTGCCAAAGCATATTGGAATGGCGTCGGCGTACTAAATGTGACAAATTGATGGACTTTTCTTAGTTCTTCGGTCAGCTTTTTTGGAGCCAAACAGTAACCCACTTTCCAGCCTGTTATGTGAAAGGTCTTCCCAAAAGAACAACAGACAAAAGTTCGCTCTCGCAAGACAGGATGGGTCATCAGGGATATATGCGGCCGCCCGTCAAACGTGATATGCTCATAGACTTCGTCAGAAACTACCAGAATATTTCTCATTTCGATCAGTTCAGCCAAATTATTTATATCCTCCTGTGTCCAAACATAGCCTCCGGGATTATGAGGTGTATTGACCATAATCATCCTGGTTTTCTCTGTTACAGCTGATTTTAGCTTTTCCCAGTTCACAGAGAAATCCGGCATATTCAGTGAAACGAATACTGGGGTTCCACCGCAAAGCTGAAGGGCGGGAACATACAGATCATAAGCCGGCTCTAGGACAATCACCTCATCTCCCGACCTGATAGTAGCTGTAATCGCAGCAAATATTGCTTCAGTAGCTCCAGAGACGACGGTAATCTCTTCTTCTTCATTGTAGCTTATTCCAGTTTCTGACTGGACCTTCTCCGCTATTCGCTGTCTCAAGATCGGAACTCCGCTCATCGGTGCATATTGGTTGTTTCCTAGTTGCATATGCTTGCTGACTAAATCCAGTAATTCCTTGGGTGAATTAAATCCGGGAAAGCCCTGCGAAAGATTAATCGCATGATGATCCACTGCCAGCTTGGACATGATGGTAAAAATAGTAGTTCCTACTTCAGGCAACTTGGATTCAATCAACATGAGTTTAATTTTTTTTAGTCTAGGATTAAAGTACAATTTAAAAACAATCCGAATTCATTCAAATCTCATCTTTTGGTCAAAGTTTAAATTTTTTAATCCTTTTACCTTATAATCGACGATAGCACGATTCCTGAATTTCAGCCAAATTTCCCTACTTTTGCACCATAAATAGACCCAAATTTAACTTAAAAGAGCCCCAAATGCGTGATATCAAATTAGTGGAAGTACGATCCGAAATTGCTGCCGGAACACGGGGAGCAAGCTTGGGAATCGATGCTTTAAAAATTGCCAGTTTGGATAAAAAATCAAACTTCTTTACTCAGTTTGATCCAATCAGTGTGCCTGATGCCAATAATTTCCTTTGGAAAGGAAATAAATTTCCAAATGCAAAATACATAGATGGGGTATATCAAGTGCTAAGAAATGTCTACTCCACAGTGGAATCTCTTCGGATGGAGAAGAAATTTCCAATTATTTTAGCTGGAGATCACAGCACTGCGGCAGGTACTATCATGGGCATTAAGTCTGCAGAACCAAAAAAACGGTTAGGTGTCATATGGATTGATGCCCATGCAGATTTTCATACGCCATATACAACACCCTCAGGTAATATGCATGGCATGCCGCTGGCCATGGTCACTCAACTGGATAATATACACTGTAAAGTGAATGAGCCCTCAGAGGAGACTATTACCTACTGGGAAAAGATCAAAACTATCGGAGGGGATTTCCCTAAAATCCTTCCAAGCGATATTGTCTTTATCTCCGTTCGTGATACTGAAGAGCCTGAGAATTACTTGATCAAAACTCATGGAATCAAAAACTTCAAAACAAGTGAAGTTCGAACTAAAGGAATCAGTCAGATCGCAAAAGAGACTTTGGATTTATTAGGAGACTGCGATCAAATCTACATTTCATTCGATGTGGATAGTTTAGACAGTTCTATTTCTATGGGAACTGGCACTCCGGTACCGGATGGCTTGACATTGGAAGAAGCAATTCAACTGAATGCTGAATTGATCATGGATAAGCGAGTCTGCTGTTGGGAAATCGTAGAAGTAAACCCAACATTGGACACAGAAAACACCATGGCTGAAGCGGCGTTTGAAGTCCTGGAAATTACAACCAATTCATTGGTCGCAAATTTTTAAGATTTTACTACTTATGATTTCAACCGCAGAGAGCGCAAAGAAGACACAACGCTCACAATGAAATTCAAAGTGTTCTTTTAATTGGTCATCTTGCTTTTTACCATCGAAAAAACTTGAGATTATGGGACATCATGAATTGCTATTGGAAGATGCGTACGCCACGAAAGTTATAGGGATTTCCCTAGATATTCATTCTCAAATGGGTCCTGGACTTTTAGAATCAGCCTACAAAAAAGTACTCGCTCATAAATTACAAGTTGCTGGACTTTTCATAGAAGTTGAAAAGAAAATGCCTTTGGTTATTGATGGAATAGAAATTGAATCAGGCTATTTCATAGATATCTTAGTTGAGAAAAGATTAGTCTTAGAGTTAAAATCTGTTGAATCTATTTCGGAAATTCACTTTGCACAAACTCTGAATTACCTTAAACTAGGAAAATTCAAACTGGGGCTACTGATCAACTTCAATGTTCCAAAACTTAAATATGGAATTAAAAGAATAATTAATACAAAATAGCACTTAAATACGCTTTTGTGGGCTCTGTGCAAACCTCTGTGTCCATTGCGGTAAAAATATGAACATTCAAGAATCAATCATTTCAGGCGTTCAGCTTGCTTTTCAGAATATCTTCAATGCCGATATCTCTTTGGATCGATTGGCCCTAGCTCCTACTCGAAAGGAGTTTGAAGGAACCTACACGTTTGTTGTTTTCCCTTTTTTGAAAATTTCTAAGACCACACCAGAGAATACCGCAAACCAAATAGGCGCATATCTTAAAGACAATGTCGCTGAAGTCGCTGGCTTCAATGTGGTCAAGGGCTTTCTGAATTTGGAATTAAACAATCAGATTTGGCTAGGCGTGTTTCAACAGCTTTTTGACAATAAAAATATTGGACAACTTCCTGCTAACGGTCAGAAAGTAATGGTAGAGTATTCCTCGCCAAACACAAATAAACCCCTTCACTTGGGTCATTTACGGAATAACTTTCTTGGCTACTCAGTGGCTGAAATCCTCAAAGCCAATGGCTATGAAGTAATCAAATCCAATCTGGTCAACGATCGCGGCATTCATATCTGTAAATCTATGGTTGCTTACCAGCATTTTGGAAATGCCGAAACTCCCGTAAGCTCCGGATTAAAAGGTGATCACTTGGCTGGCAAATACTATGTACGTTTTGAGCAGGAATACAAAAAACAAATCGCTGAGCTAGTTGCTTCAGGCCAATCTGAAGATGAGGCAAAAAAAACGGCTCCTGTCATTTTGGAGGCTCAAGAAATGCTGCGTCAATGGGAAGCCAATGACGAGGAAGTAGTATCACTTTGGAACCGGATGAACGAATGGGTCTATGCCGGATTTGAAAAAACCTATGAACGAATGGGGGTTGATTTCGATAAATTTTATTACGAGTCAGGCACCTATCTTTTAGGAAAAGACATTGTTGAGGAAGGTCTTTCCAAAGGTATTTTCTTCAAAAAAGAAAATGGTTCTGTTTGGGTCGATTTGACAGACGAAGGACTAGATGAGAAATTAGTTTTACGTGGTGACGGTACTTCAGTATACATCACACAAGACATGGGTACAGCAGATTTGAAATATGAAGATTTCCAAATTGACAAATCCGTATATGTGGTTGGAAATGAGCAAGATTATCACTTTGATGTGCTGTATAAAATCATGCGCAAACTAGGCCGACCTTATGGCGATGGACTTTATCACCTTTCCTACGGCATGGTCGATCTTCCTACCGGGAAGATGAAATCCAGAGAGGGAACCGTGGTGGATGCTGATGAATTGATGCAGGAAATGGTTGATACCGCTGAAAGCCATACCAAGGAACTAGGAAAAATTGAAGGATTCAACCCTGAGCAAGCCAGTCAGCTTTACGAAATGATTGGATTAGGTGCCTTGAAATACTTCTTACTAAAGGTAGATCCTAAGAAACGGATGCTTTTCAACCCCCAAGAATCAATCGAATTCCAAGGTAATACCGGCCCTTTTATACAATATTCGCATGCTCGAATAGCTTCGATCCTCCGGAAAGCCAGCATGATTGGAACAGATTATTATGCAGTGGATTTCAGTAAAATGACAAAAATCGAGGATTCTGAAGCAGCGTTGATCTTTATACTAAATGATTTTGAAAAGAAGATTGAACTGGCCGGACAGGAGTATTCCCCCTCAGTATTAGCGCAGTATTTATTTGATTTGGCCAAAGAATACAACCGTTTCTATGCCGATCTACCGATTTTTCTTGAAGACGATGAAGTTATTTTAGCATTTCGGGTAGCACTTTCTGATCTTACCGCTAGAACAATAAAAAAAGGCATGAGTTTACTCGGTATTAATGTCCCGGAAAGAATGTAATATGAAAAATCTAATCCTCATTTTCTCAGTCATTTTCTTTGCTTGTCAACAATCAGCCACTCGTCCGGATGGTCTAGAATTAGCGAGCCTAACAAATCAAACAAACTTAATGGAAAACACTTTCTACGATTTTAAAATGAAGGATATCAACGGAAAAGAAGTTGATTTTAATAATTTTAAAGGTAAAAAAATTATGATTGTCAATGTCGCATCCAAATGTGGCTACACCAGGCAATATGCCGCACTTCAAGAATTGAATGAGCAATATGGCGATAAAATCGTCATACTGGGATTTCCTGCAAATAACTTTGGCGGACAAGAGCCGGGCTCTAACGACGAAATCAAAGAATTCTGTACGACAAAATTCGGAGTTACCTTCCCTATGTTTGAGAAAGTTTCGGTGAAAGGATTTGACAAGCATCCACTTTATCGCTGGCTCTCTGATTCTAAGTTGAACGGTTGGAATAACGAGGAGCCAGGTTGGAATTTCTGCAAATACCTCATTGATGAGAAAGGCCAATTAATCAAATTCTTACCTTCATCTGTAGCTCCGCTAGATGAGGTAATCCTCAAATTTGTCGGAGTCTGAGACTCCCTGCAATTCTGTGAAATATAGTATTCAAACAAAAAGAGAAGCTTGGTTGCACGCAATCAGGCTTCGAACTTTACCTCTTGCCTTAGCCAGTATATTTGCTGGATCATTTTTGGCGGCAAGTACAAATGTTTTTCGCTGGGAAATTTTAGTCTTAGCTGCTCTGACCACTATATTTCTTCAAATTCTGTCGAATCTCTCTAATGATTATGGAGATACCGTGAACGGTGCTGATCATGCTGAACGGCAGGGTCCAATCCGAGCAGTTCAATCCGGCTTAATTTCATTGCTTGAAATGAAAAGAGCCATGTATGTTTTTGGGTTTTTATCACTGGTATCAGGCTTGATGCTACTTTTCGTTGCGCTGCAAAGCATGACCCTTTTCCTCATCTTCCTCGGTTTGGGATTGGCTGCAATCTGGGCTGCAATCACCTACACTTCAGGAAATAATCCTTATGGCTACGCAGGATTGGGTGATATCTCAGTGTTCCTTTTTTTTGGTATTCTGGGTGTATTTGGCACCTTCTTTCTTCACAGTTTGACATTGAATCTATCTGGTATCTGGATAGCCATTGCACTGGGACTATTCAGTACTGCCGTGCTTAACATAAATAATATTCGAGATATTGAATCTGATTTGTCAGCTGGCAAAAAGTCCATCCCTGTTCGGATCGGTAAAAAGGCCGCGGTTCAGTATAATTGGTTTCTGATTATCGGTGGAAACTGCGCCTTAATCATTTTCGTATTGATCAGTAATTCTTGGAGTTCTCTTTTAGCCTTACTTGCCATGCCGATAATGATTGCTGTAGCTTTGGGTGTTCAAAACGGAAAAGAATCCAAAACCATTGATCCGTACCTAAAAAAAATGGCCTTGAGCACCCTTCTGTGGACAATTTTATTTGGAATAGGATTGGTCTTTTTATGATGCGCGGTACTGTCGTGGTCACAATCAATATAGCAGGACCTATTTTGGTTTAAATTTTCAGACTTGAACCTTCCAAACACTTCAAAAGTCTTGTACCTGGATTTTCAGCTAAAACCTGACACTAGTCCTTTTTTTCTTTTCCTTTTTAAGGTAATTTGTAACAATAAAATACTAAAACTATGACCAAGATTCTCGTTCCATTCGACTTTTCCGAGCAAGCTCAAATTGCCCTTGACTTTTCTACCGCTATTGCTGCCAATTTTGGTAAGGTCCATATCGCAGTGCTCCATGTAATGGAAATCCCAGCATCATCGAATATGGGTACCATGGGAGGTGGAGAGATGATGCCTAATATGGAAAACCAGATTTTCTTTGTCGAATTGATCAATAGAAGAAAAAGCCAGATTGAAGAGTTAAAAGAAAAATATATAGCGGCGGATTTCACTTTCTCAGCGACGATCAAGCTGGGAAATGCCTTCAAAGGAATTTCAGAATCCATTGTTGAAGAGAATCCTGATATGGTGATCATGGGTTCCAAAGGCTCCAGTGGTATGGAAGAAGTGCTGATCGGGAGTAATACCGAGAAAGTCGTCCGGACTGCAACTTGTCCGGTAATTACTTTAAAATCAGCTGTCGATCCACAGGATTTGAAGAAAATTGTTTTTGCCAGTGATTTCCGGGACGATAATGCGGAGATAGCGAAGCGTATAAAACACCTGCAGGAGTTATTGGGAGCTCACCTTTATTTTGTGGTAGTCAATACTCCGGGGAACTTTGAGACCAGCCGAGAATCAATTAAGCGAATCAAGGAGTTTTCAGCAAAATATGATTTTAACAATGTCACGGCAGAGATCTATAATTCAAGCTCCGAGGAAAGTGGAATTATCGAATTTGCTGAAGATGTAAAGGCTAATCTAATCGCTATGACTACCCATGGTCGTACAGGGTTTCTACATCTGATCACAGGCAGTATTGCTGAAGATGTTGTAAATCACGCCGTTCGTCCCGTATGGACTTTAAGAACAAAATAAAAATCAACTAATAAATTTATATCTGATTTTGTAGAAGGTAAGTTTATCGCTATGGCAAAAAAAAATAATGACTGGAAAAAACGGGATGGTATGGTGTATTCAACCAGTGATAATTTTGAATTTCAAACGAACTCCTCGGAAAACTTAGAATCAACAGCTCCAAATCAACAGAATCTAAAAGTAATGTTGGATAAAAAATCAAGGGCTGGTAAAAAAGTCACGCTGATTGAAGGGTTTATAGGAACTGACATTGAATTGGCAGTCTTAGGGAAATTGCTGAAAAATAAATGTGGAGTCGGCGGCTCGGCAAAAGACGGAGAAATCTTGATTCAAGGAGATCAGCGGGACAAAGTTGTGGAACTCCTCCAATCAGAAGGATACAAAGCCAAAAAAGCGGGTGGGTAATGGTGAAAATCAATCCTTCCTATTTGCTTTTTAAAACATGTCTTTATCCCCTTCTGCCCTATTTAGCCTACGAGGCTTCGAAGGTTAAGAAGTCAGCGTCTGCTTTGCCGGCAATTTCAGAGCGCTTGGTTCTAAAAGGAAAAAAATCGGAACTCTTACTTCTCGGTGAGTCGACTGCAGCTGGTGTAGGTGCAACTTCAACTGATTTCACGCTTGCGGGACATATTTTCAATCTATTTAAAGGGGAATTTACCGTTTCCAATTTTGGGAAAAAAGGAATTCGAATAGCCGAAACACTCCCGTTTTTTGAGGCTGAGTTAGCAGAAATTTCAAAGTCAAAAGAAGGAATATTTATTTTTCTTGGAGCAAATGATTGTTTTCAATTGACAAATCCGAAATCATTTGCCAAATCATTCGCTGGATTGATCGATAGACTAGAGCAATTATTTCAACCCAATTGGATATATATGGCCGATATTCCGCCAGTCCAACTCTTTCCAGCTTTTTCCCCGCTCATGAAAAGCTGTCTTCATCGACAGCGGGAATTTCTCAGAAATGAGATGAGGTTAATTTCAGCCAATCGAAACAACGTTATTTTTGAAAAAATCAAATTGGAATTGAAGGAAAATTTTTTCGCTTCGGATGGGATTCATCCATCAGACTTAGGATATCAACTGATTACTGAGTTCGCTTTCGAAGGAATCCAAAATCATATGAAGCAGAGAAACCCTGAGCGTTCGGGGCTCCAGTGAGTTAATCTTTTGGGTCTGATTCATTTCTTGCTGAAATCTATTTTAAGAGGGACATTACCACCTATCCAGGTCTACTAAAGCAAAAGCGTTCCAAAGATAATTTTTTAGGTTTGCCTAGTTTAGTTGTATTATAGGGCCACAAGATGTTACTAAGACTTTGTGTTGGAATGAAAATTGAATTGGGATTTTTAGTAAAGTTCGATTTCTTACAAAGTATCGGATGAATAGATTTGTATCTTTTACTACCATCCCTATCTTTGTGTTCAACAATGGACAATACAACTAGAAATAGTGAATTTTTAACTAAATGTAAGCAACTGCGCTTGCTGCATCAATTCCATCATTCCGTCTAGGGAATGCTTTTTACTACCCGGTGACGTTGATGACAAGGATTCTTCGGCTTGCCAAAATTTATTAATCCTCTTTTAATTCGTAGCGTAAAAGCCCTAATGGAAAAAATAATTCGTATTGCCGTGCAAAAAAGCGGTCGACTATCCGAAGATTCACTGAGCCTCATCAAAGAATGTGGCATCAAATTCTACAATGGGACAGGCAAACTCATGTCCACTTCCACTAATTTCCCCATCGAGTTCTTATTTCTCCGTGATGATGATATTCCAGGCTATGTGGCTGATGGAGTAGCTGATTTGGGAATTGTCGGAGAAAATGAATTGGTTGAGAAGGATAAAGAAGTGATTACGCTCAAAAAATTGGGTTTCTCAAAATGCCGACTTTCTTTAGCCATTCCAAAAGGTCAAGAATATGTTGGCGTCTCCTATTTCGAAGGAAAAAACATCGCTACCTCCTACCCAAAAATTCTAGGTGACTACCTGAGGAAAGTAAAAATCAATGCTGCTATCCATGAAATAAGTGGTTCGGTTGAAATCGCTCCCAGCATCGGTTTAGCGGAAGGAATCTGCGATATCGTCAGTTCAGGCTCAACGCTAATGATGAATGGCTTGAAAGAAGTTGAGCAAATCTTCAAGTCAGAGGCTGTTTTGATTGCCAATAAAGATTTGGCAGATTATAAGATGGCAGTTGTTGAGAAACTACTTTTCAGAATTAATGCCGTACAAAAAGGTAAAAGCAATAAATATGTTTTGCTAAATGCCCCAAATGAGTCTTTGGAAAAGATCGTGAGCCTGATTCCAGGTATGCGTAGCCCAACTATTCTTCCTTTGGCTCAAGAAGGTTGGTCATCTGTGCACTCAGTGCTTCAAGAGGATCAGTTTTGGGAAAATATAGAGGAACTTCGTGCCGCCGGAGCAGAAGGTATTCTAGTTGTGCCAATAGAAAAAATGATTATTTGATTAACCCTTACATTGAATTTATCTGAAAGCTATCCTAATGAAAATTTTAAATAATCCCAACAAATCTTCTTGGAACAAGGAGCTTGCAAGGCCAGTATTCAAAACCAAGGCAATAAATAAAATTGTAAAACCAATCCTTAAGAAAGTTCAGCGATCCGGTGACAAAGCACTTTACAAGTATGCCCATGAGTTTGATCATGTAGAACTCAATTCCTTGGTAGTGTCTAAGGAGGAGATTGTAGAAGGCATAGCAGCAGTATCAACAGAATTGAAAAAAGCGATCGAAGTTGCGAAAGCGAATATCGAGCGATTCCATAGTGCTCAAGTTTCACCCGAATTGATAACGGAAGTGATGCCAGGTGTGGTTTGTAGGAGGAAGAGTGTGGCTATCCAAAAGGTGGGACTTTATATTCCAGGTGGAACAGCCCCACTGTTTAGTACTGTATTGATGTTGGGAATTCCTGCAAAACTAGCCGGATGCAGTGAGATTGTGCTTTGCACCCCTCCTAATCGTCATGGGAAAGTACACCCAGCAATCTTATTTGCAGCCAATCTGATCGGGATTACCAAAATTATCAAATCTGGTGGTGCGCAAGCGATAGCAGCAATGACTTTCGGAACTGAATCTGTTCCTCAAGTAGATAAAATTTTTGGTCCTGGAAATCAATTTGTAACTGCAGCAAAGCAAAAGGCTACAAAATATGGCGTCGCAATCGATATGCCTGCAGGGCCTTCTGAAGTATTGATTTATGCAGATGGTACTGCTATTCCGGCCTTTGTGGCTTCAGATCTACTTTCTCAAGCAGAACATGGCGTGGATTCACAGGTGATTTTGGTGACCGATACAGAAGTATTTGCCAAAAAAGTAATCAAAGAAATCAATATCCAAATCAAAAATCTTTCTAGAAAGGATATTGCAAAAAAAGCGCTCAGCAACTCTTGCATTGTTATTCTATCTGAGCAGGAAAAAGCTGTTGAGCTGATCAATTTCTACGCACCTGAGCATTTGATTATTGCAGTAGCTAATGAAGATGAAGTAGTGGACGCTATTTATAATGCAGGTTCGGTTTTTATTGGAAATTTCACTCCTGAATCTGCTGGAGACTATGCATCAGGAACCAATCATACACTGCCCACTTATGGCTATGCTCGAAATTATAGTGGTGTCTCTATGGACAGCTTTGTAAAAAAGATCACCTATCAGAAGATTTCTGAAGAAGGATTGAAGCTTTTAGGACCTACAGTTGAGATCATGGCTAAAAACGAATTATTAGACGGGCACGAATACGCAGTGACAATTCGTCTTAATTCACTAAAGTACAGCCAGGTATGAGCTTCAAATTAGAGAAATTACTTCGACCGCATATCGCAAGCCTAAAAGCTTACACTTCGGCCAGAGATGAATATACTGGGAAGGAAGGCATTTTTTTGGATGCTAATGAAAACTCTTTTGGATCGATTACTGAACAAGACTTTAATAGATACCCTGACCCATATCAGATAGCACTCAAAGCGAAAATAGCCAAAATCAAAACGGTTAAAACCTCCCAGATCTTTTTGGGAAATGGTTCGGATGAAGCAATTGATTTACTTATCAGAGCTTTTTGTGTCCCGGAAAAAGACAATGTCATCCTGCTTCCTCCAACCTACGGGATGTACGAAGTAAGTGCTTCCATAAATAATGTAGAAGTTCAAAAAGTCCCGCTGACAGCAGATTTTCAACTCAGAACTGACAATATACTTGAAGCTGTCGATAAACATACCAAAATCATTTTTATCTGCTCACCCAACAATCCAAGTGGGAATAAAGTGGATCGTGATGATATACTACATATCCTGAAGAAATTTAAGGGAATCGTAGTGGTCGATGAAGCCTATATTGATTTCAGCGACGAGCCAAGTTTCACCACAGAGTTGAAGAATTTCAAAAACTTGGTAGTCATGCAGACATTTTCAAAAGCTTGGGGTTTAGCATCCCTCAGACTCGGAATGGCATTCGCTTCCAAAGATTTGATCAAGATTCTCAATCGAATTAAGCCACCTTACAATATTTCTGGCCTGACCCAAGATACTGTTTTGGCGGCTATGGATAATTATGGAAAAGTGAAGTCGATGATTGTAGAAATCCTTTCAGAACGTGAGCGCTTACAATCTCAACTGGAAAGCTTTGATTTTATAAATAAAATTCATCCATCTGATTCAAATTTTCTTCTAGTCAAACTGCCTAATGCAAATCTGGTATATGATGAGTTGATTGATAAAAAAATAATTGTGAGAAATCGATCAAAAGTAATTCTCTGTGAAGATTGCCTTCGGATCACTGTAGGGATACGCGCTGAAAACGAGCGCTTGGTAGAGGCACTTTCTGAGGTTTTTACTTCAAAAAATTAAAAAGTGATGAAAAAGAAAGTATTATTTATTGATCGTGATGGCACGATCATTAAAGAACCACCGACCGATTTTCAAGTAGACAGTTTGGAGAAATTAGAATTCCTTCCCAAGGCGATCTCCAATCTTCGGAAAATCGCTGAGGAAACGGATTATGAATTGGTAATGGTGACGAATCAGGATGGTCTGGGAACCAGTTCTTTTCCCGAAAAAGACTTCTGGCCAGCACACTATAAAATGCTCAAAATACTCGAGCAAGAGAATATTTTTTTCAAAGGGATTCATGTGGACAAGACTTTCGAACATGAAAATGCGCTGACTCGAAAGCCAAATACTGGATTGCTGACAGAATACTTTTCTGAGGCCTATGATCTTGCCAATTCATATGTGATTGGAGACCGATTGACAGATGTGAAGCTTGCAAAAAACCTAGGATCTAAGGCTATCTTTATTGGAAATGAGGCCGAAGAGGCTGACTTGGTGACAACTGATTGGGATGAGATCTATAAGTTTCTGAAAATGCCCCACCGGACAGCTGAAGTGATCCGAAAGACTTCTGAAACAGAGATTTCAATCAAATTAAATCTAGACGGAAGTGGCCAATGCAAGATCTCAACAGGTTTACATTTCTTTGACCACATGCTCGAGCAGCTGGGTAAGCATGGTAGTACCGATTTGGAAATTAAGGTAAATGGTGACTTGCACATTGACGAGCATCATACCATCGAGGATACAGGGTTAGCACTTGGAGAAGCTTACTTAAAAGCTTTGGGAGGCAAAAAAGGTATTTATCGCTATGGATTCTTGCTTCCAATGGACGATGTCCTGGCACAGGTTGCAATTGATTTCGGTGGCCGACCCTGGATTGTTTGGGATGCGAAATTTGATCGGGAGAAAATCGGAGACATGCCCACCGAGATGTTTTTCCATTTCTTTAAATCTTTCTCAGATACTTCAAAATGTAACCTGAATATCAAAGCAGAAGGTGAAAATGAGCACCACAAGATTGAAGCTATTTTCAAAGGTCTGGCGCGCGCCATCAAAATGGCGGTAATGATTGACCCCAAGAACAGCAACCAACTGCCAAGTACCAAAGGCGTACTTTAAAACACTGAGGCTCAGAAAATTTAACACAAAATATTTTTTCTGAGCCTTATTTTTTGTTTTATTTAGTTATGAAACGATTTTTAAATACAACAACTACTCTTCTGATACTATTTGGTTTTTGTTCCTGCTCAGAAGATTTGCCTTCTATCGAGCGTATTTATGAGAAAGGAAACTATCAAGAGGCGATATCGGCATTGAATGGTTACCTGTTTTTTCATGTGACTGATCTCAAAGCGCTTCATCTCAGAGCGCGTTCTTACGAAGAAATAGGTGAAATCCGAAAAGCCAGAGCAGATTATGAACGAATAATTGACTTTGATCAAGATTATGCTCAGGCCTATGCTGGACTAGGCAAAATTCTTTTTGAAGAGAAAAAATATATAGATGCAGAACTCTATTTACTTCGTGCGGCCACAATCGATCACGAAGACTTTGATATTCTATACTTGGTTGGCAGGACACAGCTGATGCTCCAGAAATATGAATCTGCGGAGCAATTTCTCGAGATGGCCAAGGATCTCAAGCCCACATTTGCCAAAGTATATTATTATCAAGGTATGGTCAGAGCACTTCGTGGAGATGTTTTAGGCTGTGCAGCTTCTTTCAATTCTTATGTCAAGTTTGAGCCAGATCATTATCTTGGAAGATATAACAGAGGTTTTGCATTGATGAAAGCTGGGTACTTCGAATGGGCTTTGGAAGATTTTGAATCAGTATTGAAAGCAAACCCCAACCATGTGGAGGCACTGGCGAAGAAAGGCTATTGCATGGCTAAACTGGGCAATGATGAAGGCTGCCAAATTCTCAAGTTGGCAGCATCCAAGGGTAGCCTTTACGCTCAAGACCAAGCCGAAATCTGCGTCTAATCTAAATGCTATTTCAATCGAGCTTTCAAAGCGGCCTTATAATTGGGAATCGCTTGATCCGCTAATCCCAAGAATAGATAAGGTTCGATCATCTCTAGCTCCATCAGATGAAATAGTCCATCAATGACTACTCCATCTACTCGGACATAAAGACTTTCTGAAGCAAATTCAGTCACTAGGTTTTGACAAGATTCCATCAACTCAGGACTTGGATCAATTACTGAAACTGTTCCTCCAAAGTAATGTTGCACCCTGAAATCCTCCTTTGCAGGGGTTTTTAGCACTGCATGAGAGAATTTTGCATTGAAGAAAATCAACGAGTACTCTCCTACTTCCTGTACCTCTTTGATAAATGGTTGAATCAAATAATCTTCCTGCTCCAGCAATTCATTGATTTTGGTACTTTGATTTTGCCAAGAATCGACGTGGATTTTTATGGTATTCTTGGATCCACCACTCACTAATGGCTTTACCACCAATGTCACAGCGTTGCTATATGATGCGATTGAGTCTCCGTCAAAATGGGATCCTTTTTTCAGTAATTTTCCAGCGATTACAGGAAAACCTTTTTCCTCAATTTCTAATAAGTAGGTTTTTGAAGAATTCCATCGAATGGTATCCAAATTATTCAAAACGGGGGTTCCTTCTGACTTTCGATCAGCTATCCATTGGAGAAACTGCGGATAGAAATCAAAGTAATCCCAAACTGATTTGACCAATAAGTATGAAAATCGAGTCCAGTCTTCGTCTGTAACGGACCATGGTATGATTTCATTGGGAATCTCTAGCTCGCTGAGAAGTGCTGATAGAATTGCGTCTTCATCGATGTCATTGGAATCGTAAGTGCCAGTGGAAACATAGCTCACGATGGCAACAGGCTTTTGCATAGTTTAAATTTTGTCAAAAATAGGAAAAGTGTAAAAATAATAGTTGCCATTCTTCAAAAATGAACGGTAAACCTTACTTTTGGGCTTTATCAAACCTATGGATCACCGTAAACTTGTCATTATACCTACGTATAATGAAATAGAAAATATTCGTGACATTACTCATGAAGTTATGAATCTTGACGGTGATTTTGAGTTGTTGGTGATTGATGATGGAAGTCCAGACGGTACTGCAAGGGCTGTAATAGACTTACAGGCTGATTTCTCCACTAGACTTCATCTGATTCAGCGTAACCAAAAGATGGGGCTTGGGACTGCTTATATCAACGGTTTCGAATGGGCTCTTGCGCATGACTATGATTATATTTTTGAAATGGATGCAGATTTTTCACACAACCCTAACGATTTGATTCGCCTGTATGAGGCATGTGCGCTGTCGGATTATGACCTCGCTATTGGTTCTCGGTACATCACTGGAGTAAATGTGGTGAATTGGCCGATAGGTAGAGTTTTGATGTCATATTTCGCAAGTGTTTATGTGAAATTTATTACTGGACTTCCAGTGAAGGATGCGACTGCAGGTTTCAAATGTTATCATAAAAGCGTCTTGCAGGGAATCAGGTTAGAAGAGGTCAAATTTATTGGCTATGCTTTCCAAATTGAGATGAAATTCACTGCCTGGAAGCTTGGATTTAAACTAATAGAAGTACCAATCATTTTCACTGATCGAACGAAAGGAACTTCAAAAATGAGTAGCAGCATCTTCAAAGAAGCAGTAATTGGAGTGATCTGTATGAAGTTGCTAAGTATTTTCAAACCACACAAACTCAATCAAACTTAATTGATTTGATAGGATCTATTTTGGTGATGACCATGACCGGAATCCATAGAATAGCAGCCGTAAGGATTATTATTCCGCCATTGATGAAAAGAATTATTGGCCAGTTCCAATCGATCGGTACATAGTTCATATAGTAACTTTCCGGATCAAGAGGAATAAATCGAAATCGGTCCTGAAGAAAACCAATTCCCAGTCCTACTGCATTTCCTATCAAGAGTCCACGGATAAGAATATTTATTCCATTCCAGAAAAAGACCTTTCTGATTTGGGAATTTGATGCACCAAGCGCTTTGAGCATTCCAATCATTTGAGTTCGCTCCATAATTAAAATGAACAGAATCGCTGCCACATTGAAGATGGCCACAAAACCTATCAGTCCTATAAAAACATAGACATTAGTGTCCAGAAGTTTGAGCCAATCAAATATCTCCAAGTACTTTTCCCTGTTATCAATAAGTTTCAGATCATAATCGATAATTGACTCTGTTTGGAAGTAATTATCCTGAAGATTTTTAGTGTTTTTCAAAAATACTTCCAAGCCTCCAACTTGGTCGCTTGACCAACCATTCAGATTGCGAATAGTCTGAAGCTCACCCAACATAATTTTTTCATCAAAATTCTCTAAGTAAGTTCGAAATATGCCGACAATTTGAACACGTCGATACCGTGGAGGCTCCTGCACAAAATATAAGGTAATCTTATCACCCACTTTAAGATTTAATTTATTGGCAATGAAGGAGCTTAACATGACCTCGTTGGAGGTGCCCTCGGTAGGAATCTTCAATAATCTACCCTCGATTAAGTAGGGTTTGAATCGCAGACTGTCAAAATCTTGCCCGACTCCCTTCATTAAAACGCCTTGTACCTCTTCCTCTCCTTTTATTAAAGCTGCCTTGTGTGCAAAAGACTGGATACCACTTATAAAATCAAGCTTGGTGTGATTTTGAACAAAATCCGACTTTAGAGAAAAAGGAGATTCCTCAAAGTCATTGCTCATTGTAAAACGTTGGACTTGGAAATGTCCTGTAAAACCGTAAATCGTATCAGAAATCGTCTTTTGAAACCCTCCTAAAACCATGAAGGCTATAAGAGAAACCGCAAGGCCCAGCGCTAAACTTCCAACCGCGATTTTATAGATAGTGACCGAAAACCCACCGGAGCCTTTGAAGCTGATTCTTTTAGCAATGAAATAGGAAAGGTTCAATTGACTGCGTTAATTTGTTGAAATACTCTGCAAAATAGCATGAAGCAAATGAAACTCATCTCCTTTATTTTCATTTTCGGTCTATCCCTGTTCCTGATCTTCCCTGCCGCTGAGCTAAAGGCCCAGGAAACGACAATTCTTACGGCAGCTGACCAGCCTGAATTATATCTTTCAAAACTAGCTGGGAAATCCATTGGTATCGTAGCTAATCAGACAAGTATTCTTACCCAGAGCAATCAGCAGCATGTGGTTGATTTTTTATTGGAAAAAGGAATCTCGGTGAAGAAAGTATTTGTCCCCGAGCATGGCTTTCGTGGAGTGGCGGATGCTGGTGAGAAAGTGGATAGTACGATTGATTCCAAAACCAAGCTTCCGATAATTTCACTGTACGGAACTAACAAAAAGCCCACAGCCGACCAAATCAAGGATTTAGATCTGATCATTTTTGATCTTCAGGATGTGGGAGTGAGATTCTATACGTATATCTCAACAATGCATTACGTGATGGAAGCTGCCGCAGAAAATGGTATTTCTGTGCTGATTTTTGATCGCCCAAATCCAAATGGAGACTACATCACCGGTCCGGTTTTGAAGTCTGGTTTCGAAAGTTTTGTGGGCATGCACCCCATTCCTGTGGTACATGGCTTGACTGTAGGAGAATTAGCAAAGATGATCAATGGCGAAAAATGGCTCAAAGGAGGTCTTCAAGCCAATCTTGAAATAATTCCCGTTGGAAACTGGACACATAATACCCGATACAACCTCCCGGTAAAGCCTTCTCCAAATCTCCCAAATGATCTATCCATCCGGCTTTACCCTAGCACCTGCTTTTTTGAAGGTACGATTGTATCACTCGGCAGAGGCACGCTTTTCCCATTTCAGACTTACGGCTATCCAGATCCTGCTTTTGGAAAATTCACCTTCACACCTGTCTCCATCGAGGGCATGTCCAAAACTCCGCCACTACAAGATAAAGTCTGCTATGGAGTTGACTTGAGAAATGAATCACTCAATCACCAGTTCACTTTGAAATACCTGTTGGATGCGTATCAAAAATCTGGAAAAGGGAATGCTTTTTTCACCGATTACTTTAACACATTAGCAGGTACTGATCAGCTGAGAAAAATGATACTAGCAGGGAAAACTGCATCAGAAATTGAGGCTTCTTGGCAATCAGACCTTGAATCGTATAAGAGGCTAAGAGAAAAATATTTGATTTATAAATAATTCGAGTTGAATGTATCGAATAATGCCGGCAACGATACTTCTTCACTTTTCTGGAACAAAGACTGCTGCGACCATTTCGATAGTTCGTCATGGCTTTATAAATTCTAAAATTGGATACGGCTTTTGTCTTTTATTGACAGAAAAGTTGATGCATGTAGCTCTTAATTACGGTACGCTAGGCTGTACTTCTAAAATCAATTGTTTAAACAAAATTTCTAGTCAACAACTTAAAAAGTATGTCAAAATCACTTCGAATCATCTATATGGGAACGCCAGAGTTTGCTGTTCCTGCCCTTGAGTTATTAGTCCAAAATGGCTGGAATGTAGTAGGCGTAATCACAGCTCCAGACAAACCAAAAGGTCGTGGACAAAAATTGATCCCTTCCCCAGTCAAAGAAGCTGCGGTGAGACATGGTCTACATATTCTACAACCGACCAATTTAAAATCCCTTGAATTCCAAGATGAATTGCGGGCTTTAAAAGCAGATTTACAAATTGTAGTTGCTTTCCGGATGCTTCCTGTAGCAGTCTGGGATATGCCTCCTATCGGCACATTTAATCTCCATGCATCATTGCTTCCCAATTACCGTGGGGCAGCTCCGATCAACTGGGCAATCATCAATGGCGAAAAAGAAACTGGAGTGACTACCTTTTTTCTCAAGCATGAAATCGATACCGGAAGTATTATCTTCCAAGAAAAAGTAGCAATCCTTCCTGAAGACAATTTAGGTTCGGTCTATGAAAAATTGATGGAACTGGGCGCAAAACTGGTTTTGAAAACAGTGGAATCGATAGCAGCAGATAAGGTAGTTGCACTTCCACAAGACGAGTCAGAAGCAATGCATCATGCTCCAAAAATCTTCAAGGAAACAGGAGAAATCGATTGGGCGAATTCTGCTGAATCCATTCATAACTTGATTCGTGGGCTTTCACCTTACCCTGCCGCTTGGACCGCTTTGGATGGGAAGTTTTGTAAGATTTTTAAAACTGATATCTCTGAAGAAAACTTGTCAAACGTAGCTTTTGGGAACTACAACTCGGATGGAAAAACATTTTTGAAATTTCAAACCGGAGCTGGAAGCTTAGAAATTCTTGAACTTCAACTTGAAGGCAAAAAACGGATGAAGATCGGAGACTTTTTGAGAGGGTACAACTTTTAAAGATTGGAATTAAAAATTATGTTCATGCTGCTACGTGCACGTACGGAATTAAAAGAAAATCTTGATCGGAATCGGATCAAATTCCTCTCCCGATAACCAGCGCAATCAAAGGGGGCAAAGTCTGTCCCAAATATCGGGAGGGATTTTTCAAATTAAATCAGTAACAAATTTGGCTGAGGGCATCTTTTCGGATGTACCTACTAAGAATTGATCATTTTCTGACGATTCTAATCCATCTGACTTTATTGACTATTTTTATTACTGGTGATATGGTGGAAAAGACGCCAGCGGTGTCACATACAACCAGATAAAGGCCTGTGAACAGTAATCACCACGCCGGAGCTCAGGACAAATTTAATTTGGATATTTATGGCGGGCCACCACAGAATTATAATCAAGTGACTTTCACTCCAGACCAGTGGAACCACTTTTAGAGTAGGATACCAGTTCAAGTCCTTCAGTATAGAAACAGGCTACAGTACTTTTGATAATGCTACACGTGTTTCGCTACCCAATATTGGAACAGTAAATTCCATCCAGAATGAAAATATAAATGCGATTCCGTTGACTTTGAAGTATGATTTCTTGATCGGTGATAAAAGTCGACTCCGAGTTGGACCAACTTTTTCTGCCTATTACATCATAGCTACCAATATGGAATACAGTAGAAGTGGTGGTCTTGGTAGTGGTGGAATAGATTATCGATTAAACTACACCATCGGGGATTTGGATATAAACGGTAAGATATTTTTCAATGCATGCGTATATGCCGAGTTACCCATTTTCAATTCCAGTTTGATTAATTTCAAAATCTCTCAGAATTTTGGAAGTCCAAAAGTTGGAGTACTTGATATTACAGGAGAGGCAGACGGAAATCCAGTCAGTTTCGAATCAGCGGGTACATTAAATGGTTTTATGCTTGAAATGGGCTACAAGTCACCTCTGAATCTCCTCTTAAAATCTGGAAGAAGCAGTCAATAAGTATCCGTTTAAAAACTTTTAACGAAGATTTTTTTGGTCTTATGTGAAATGAGTTTTTCCATTTTGCTTAAGACCTATTTGTGTGGTCTGAGATTTTTCACTAATTATTTTAATTTCCGATTGATTTTTTCGAACTTCTATTTTAAATCACTTTTAAATCAATCCATTATGAAAGACTTAGGATTAAAGTTCTTATTTATTTTTTCGTTGGTATCCATCACAAGTACTAGCGACGCACAATTCATCAAAAAACTGAAGCAAGCCGCTTCTTAAGGCATGGAAAGCGCCGTAGAAAGGAAAATGTCCTGACTGAGGATTCATATGTATTCACAGGGTTTGTGGTAATGGAGTTCCAAACCAAAGACGAGAAAGGAAAGTCTGGAGACCCGATGAATATCAAATCCTATCTCAGCAATTCAACAGAGTATACAGGGATGGAATTGGTAGAACCTAAAAAGCCTGAAGCGGTCACCTACATGATTTTTGACGCTGAAAACAAGGCTTCGATGCTCCTCATGGAAAGTGAAGGAACAAAACATAGCTTTGCTTACAAATTAAATTTCGACGCAATAGTCGAAGAATCTGAATCCTCAATGGAGGAGAGTGAAATTGTGGTAAAAAAGACAGGCAACAGCAGAAGTATTTTGGGATATGAATGCGATGAATATTCTGTAAAAAGCGATGATGGACCCAGTACCTATTAGATTACAGATAAGTTAATTGTTAGCACCAATTCATTCCGGAGTGGTAACAGTCTATTCTCCTCCCAGAAAATGCAAGAGAAATATGCCGACCATTTTTCCAACATGCCAAAGGGTAATTTTATGGAAATGGACTTTCAATCAGCTAACGGTTCTGACGTACAAGTGAAAGTAATTGATATTCAAGCCTCTTTGCCTCAGATATTCTTAATGAGTGCGTATCCAAATATGATGCAGGCTATGAAGCAGCAGTAATTATGTTACTAATAGTTTTTTATCAGATTGAGGGCTGTTATATTCAAGCTAAACACTATTGAAAATGAAGATTTCCCTGATTGCAGCCGTAGCAAAAAATAATGTTATAGGCAAAGAAAATGACCTGACCTGGCGATTGCCTGTCGACTTTAAGCGATTTAAATCCATTACCTCTGACCACTATATCCTTATGGGGAGAAAAAGCTTTGAGTCACTCGGCAAGCCGCTTCCCAATCGAACTCATTTGGTGATTACACGAAATCCCTCCTATCAAGTACCGGAAGGTCACTACGTCTTTGATTCGGTGGAGTCGGCACTTATGTTCTGTGAGAAAATTGAAATCGATTCACTTTTTATAATCGGCGGAGGAGAAATCTACACACAGACTCTTCCTTTAGCCGATGAACTTCTGCTGACTGAGGTGGAAGCTAGTCCTGATGGAGACGCGTATTTCCCAGAATTTGATCATAGCGATTGGGAAGAAACTTTCCGGGAATTTCATCCTCAGGATGAAAAACACGAACACGCTTTCTCTTTTGTGAATTATACCCGAATCAAATCCTAACATGTCGAAAAAGACCATTTGGATCACTGGAGCATCTTCTGGGATTGGAGAGGCAGCAGCCTATTTCTACAATGCAAAAGGGTACCAAGTGATTCTTTCAGCACGGAAAGAAGAGAAGTTGCAACAAGTGAAAGCCCAGAGTATGCATCCTGAAAGTTGTTATGTATTGCCTTTGGATTTAGAAGCCATTTCATCTTTTGAGCAAAAAACAGCTGAGGCTATCCAAGCTTTTGGGAGAGTGGAGGTTATGCTTCATAATGCAGGCATGAGCCAGCGTTCACTGATTTTTGAGACTCCGCTAGCTGTAGACCGAAAGCTGATGGAGGTCAACTTCTTTGGAACAGTAGCATTGACCAAAGCTTTACTCCCACACTTTGTTGCAAACAAATCGGGGCATTTTGGAGTCATAACTTCATTAGTAGGAAAATTTGGAACTCAATTCCGATCTAGCTATGCGGCATCAAAACATGCACTTCATGGCTTCTTTGAAACCTTGAGGTCGGAGCATTTCAAGGATCAAATTTACGTTACTCTGATTTGTCCTGGATTCATTCATACCAACGTGTCCATAAATGCATTGACTGCAGATGGAACTACACTCAATGAAATGGATCAAGCGCAAGCAAACGGCATGAAGCCTGAAAAATGCGCGACAGAAATATTTGCTGCGATGAAGTCAAAAAAAGAGGAAGTTTACATCGGAGGAAAAGAAACCTATGGGGTATATCTCAAACGTTTTTTTCCTACGGTATTCTCGAAAATTCTTCGAAAGTCAAACGTTCGGTAATAAAAAATCATGATGAAAGTAGTAACAGCGGAGATAATAACCATAGGAGATGAGTTGCTTTATGGACAAATAGTAGATACCAACAGTCATTGGATCAGTCAGGAACTTGATCTGAAGGGTGTGAAAGTGGTACGGAAAACGACTGTAGGTGATGATCGGAAGGATGTTTTAGCCGCATTTGAATCTGCGGAAAAAAGAGCTGACATCATACTGATTACAGGTGGACTTGGTCCGACAAAAGATGATTTGACCAAGCCATTGCTCGCCGAGTTTTTCGGTTGTGAAATCGTAGAATTCCCAGAAGCCGTCAAGGCAGTCAGTGACTATTTTTTACGAAGGGGAAGAGAAATGACTCCATTGAATATTCTTCAGGGTCATTTGCCTACTTGCTGTACTTACGTGCCGAATGAGGTCGGGACTGCACCAGGAATGTGGTTTGAGCAAAATGACAGGTATTGGATGTCAATGCCTGGTGTACCCTATGAAATGAGAAAACTTATGAAGGATTTTGTCCTTCCAAAGCTTCCAGAGATTTTTGCTCTCCCGGTAATCCACCATAAAGTCATTAAAACTGTGGGTATAGGCGAAAGCTGGCTTGCTGATTTGATTTCGGATTGGGAAACATCCCTGCCACATTCGATTCGATTGGCTTACCTCCCATCGCTGGGCCATGTAAAACTTCGGTTGACAGGTTTTGAGAATTCGAAAGAAGAGTTAGTAAAGGCCATCGATGAGCAAATTGATGCAGTGATGCCTTTGATCGAAAAATATGTTTACGGATTCAATACTGAAACTTTGGAAACAGCAATTGCCAAGCTGTTGAAGGCTGAAAAGAAAACCATAGCTTTAGCCGAGAGTTGTTCTGGTGGTTATGTTTCGCATTTGATCACCAGTGTCCCAGGAAGCAGCGCTTACTATCAAGGCGGAGTGATTCCTTATCATAACCAGTTCAAAAATGAGATCTTGGGTGTGAATAAAGATACCCTGAGCGGATTTGGAGCAGTAAGTGAGGAAACGGTTCGAGAAATGGCGATAGGTATTCGAACGCTTTTCAATGCTGATTTTGGATTGGCAAGTAGCGGAGTTGCGGGTCCTGACGGAGGTACGAAAGAGAAACCGGTTGGAACAGTCTGGGTTGCCTGTGCGATGAATGGACGAGTTGAGACCAAAAAAGTGCAACTCACCCAAGACCGAATGCTGAACATTCAATTGACTGGTATCACAGTTCTTAACATGTTACGAATTTGTATTTCTAAGAAATAGTAAATAATATTTCACTTGAAACATTTGTGATAGTATATGATAAAATTTAATTTTGAATATAAACCCAATTAAATCATAATGGCAAGTGTAGAAATGCTAATGCCCAAAATGGGCGAAAGTATCACAGAGGGTACTGTACTCACCTGGCTTAAGAAGGAGGGGGATTCTATCGAAGAAGATGAATCCGTGCTAGAGGTAGCTACTGATAAGGTGGATACCGAAGTCCCGTCCATCCATGCAGGTATCTTGAAAAAGATTTTGGTCAAAGAAGGTGACGTGGTAGCTGTTGGAGCGCCTATTGCGATCTTAGAAACCTCCGTTGCTGAAGCTGAAGAGTTACCGGCAGTACAATCAGATGCTGAAGAAGAGGTAGTCACAGCTGCTCCAGTTCATACTGATTTATTGGAATCGGATAAGGAGCCTAGTACTACCGATGATTCAAGATTTTATTCCCCACTCGTACATAGTATGGCAAAAGAGGAGAAAATTTCGCTAAGCGAACTGGCTGAAATTCCCGGTACTGGAAAAGAGGCTAGAGTGACGAAGCAGGATATGCTGACTTACCTCTCAAATCGAAATGTGAAAAGCCCAGCACCAGTGGTAGAAGCAATTCCACCTAGTTCCCCACCGAAAGCTCAGGTAAGTACTGCTGCGACTGACGAGATATTCGAAATGGATCGCTTACGGAAAATGATTTCACAGCGAATGATAGATTCACAGCGAATATCTGCTCACGTGACTTCATTTGTGGAAGCAGATATGACAAATATCGTGCTTTGGAGAAACAAGCATAAAGATGCTTTCAAAGAAAAGTACGGAGAGGGAATCACATTTACTCCTTTCTTCATTCAAGCAGTTGCAAAAGCAATTCGCGATTTTCCAATGATCAATATTTCCGTAGATGGAGATCGAATCATCAAAAAGAAAAATATAAATATAGGAATGGCGGTAGCACTACCGAGTGGTAATCTCATCGTTCCAGTAATTAGGAATGCTGATCAGTTAAACCTCGTTGGCATTTCAAAGAAAGTTAACGACTTAGCTAATCGTGCTAGAATAAATAAGTTGTCTCCAGATGATCTAGCGGATGGAACTTATACGGTATCGAATGTAGGGTCCTTTGGAAATGTGATGGGAACTCCTATAATTCTCCAGCCTCAGGTAGCTATAATGGCTATTGGAGCAATAGTCAAGAAACCTGCTGTTGTCGAGACAGCCACCGGTGATGTGATTGCTGTTCGTCACAAGATGTTTCTTTCGCATTCCTATGATCACAGAGTTATAGATGGATCTTTGGGGGGAATGTTTGTAAAGAAAGTCGCTGATTATTTAGAGGGCTTTGATCTAAACACTTCACTTTAAAAAAAAGACCAGCTAAAAAAGCTGGTCTCTTTACTTAGCTCCTGTTACCAAACTAGTCGAATAGAATTTTAGCTTTGCAGCTAATGCTGCAAGCCGAATCGGCTTAGTCAAATAATCATCCATTCCAGATTCCATAGCTTTCTTTTGGTCCTCGTCAAAAACGTTCGCAGAAAGTCCTATAATGAAAACACTGTTGTTTTCCGGCATTTTACGAATGAGTTGTGTCGCTTCCAAACCGTTCAGGACTGGCATTTGAACATCCATTAAGATCAAATCGAAATTATATTTTTTAGCTAGATCGATTGATTGCTTCCCATTCTTTGCCACTTCAAATGAATAACCTAATTGTACAAGCATAAGAGTCATCAGCTTAATATTAAGGTCATTATCTTCAACTAGCAGGATTCGTAGCGGAAATTCAGAAGCCATCCCGATCCAGCTTTGTCTTTCTGGTTGACTGGATACCACAGTTCTCACATTCTGGTTCATTGCCTGCTTGAGTAATGCGGTAAAAGTAAAAATTGAGCCCTCATTTATTTTACTTGAAATCTTAAGCTCTCCACCTAGGAGCTCAATCAATCTTTTGGAAATCGCTAAGCCTAGCCCCGTCCCTTGATAAGGTCTAGAACTAGTGCTTTCCACTTGGTAGAACGGATCAGCCAATTGAGGTATCAGCTCCTCAGGAATTCCTATACCTGAATCTTTCACACTGATTGTTAGTTGAATTAATTCATTTGCGATGTTTTCGATAGTGGCATTAATACGAACTTCCCCATTCTTTGGTGTAAATTTTATTGCATTTCCCACAAGATTTAAAAAAATTTGCGTCAATTTTTCTAGATCGCCTTCTACTAATTCATCTGTAATCTCAGCGAATTCGACAATCAGGTTGATTTTCTTTCTTTTAGCTAATCCTGACAAAATTGAAACTTGTTTTTGAAACTCGATTTTGGGAACAAAAGTGCTAGGATGCATCTCAATCTTTCCGGCCTCAATTTTTGAATAATCTAGAATATCTTTAATGATCGCCAATAACGAATTTCCAGAGTTCTTGATAATATCCATGTATTCACTCTGAACTTCATCCAAGTCAGTTTGCTCCAATAAATCAATAATTCCCAATAACCCATTCATAGGAGTTCTAATCTCATGGCTCATATTTGCCAAAAACTCTGACTTTGCTTTACTGGCTTGGTCAGCGGCATTCATCGCTTGTAAGAGTCCTTTCTCCCATATTCGCTGTGCAGTCACATCCTTTGATATCGACATAACTTTATCTTTATCCAAGGGAAAAAATCGGACCTCATAATACGTTACATCGCCCATAAAAGTTGACTGTAACTCTACAGTTTGAATTTCACGGGTTTTACTGGCTTTCTTAAAACCCTGAACTATGGTTTCAGATTGCCCATCTTCAATCACTTCAGAAATATTTTTACCAATTAAATCCACATTTGGATCGATCCCAAATCGAGCAGTTTTAATTTTGAAATCTAAAATGTAACCTTCATTATCATAGATAAATAAGATATCAGGAATATTTTCAATAAGCGTGCGAAGTCGGTTTTCGCTCTGTATAAGTTCCTGTCTTCTTTCAAATTGATTGGTAATATCTGTACAAATACCAATGCCTCCACTAAAACTACCCGTAGAATCAAAGACTAGCTTTTCGAAAATTCTCAAACGTATATTTTGTTTCTCAAAGGAAATAAAATCATACTCAAAATCGATATACGTCTTATTTTCTTTTAAAGCTTTCCTAACTAAACCTTTAATTTTTATGGCATCCTTCTGATTTTTGGTATGTTCAAAATCTTTTATGAACAGACGCTTTGGAATGCCCAAAACTTCACTCACTTCATCTGAAATTCTGGTGATATTACCTTGGGCATCATGAAAATATACAAAGCCCTTGAGTTCTCTTAAAAGTAAATTTTGCTGATCGAAAAGCGTTGAAATCTCATCTGCATTTTTTGAAAGCAAACGCTGAGATTCCAGATTATTTTTCAATGAAAGTGCAAACAGTATAATCGTGCCAATAATCAAAACAATCAATCCGATATAAAGCAAAAAGTAGGTATTGTGAATACCAAGTATAATAGATTCAGATTCCCCAATAAATAATAGAGCCGCTTGATCACTAATTGATCCAAAATTGAAAGGATACTGAGTTAGTATACCTTTAATTGATTTGCCATTAAAATTCCAGTCTGATTCATAAACTCCGAATACACCTATTTTCAAATCAGTTAAAATTTGATTTGAAACTTTAGATTCTACAGTCAGAAACTCGTATTTTTTTCCCACACTCAAATCCCAAAATTCACCTTTGAAGTAAAGTATTTTTATCGCTTGTGGATCGATATAGAAGTTTTCAACATAGTCCTTTGTGAATGCAACAGGGTTGAGATAAAAAAAAATTCTAAATGGATGAATCTGTCCTTGGATCCAAAAGATAGATCGGGAAGGATTCAAATCAGGAAATTTTGCTGAAGATTCCTTCTGGATGAAATCGTTTCTGGGAGTCTGGGTAAAAAAGATAGTGGAATCCTTGAGATCGATATATACCGTATCAATTAAGCCGGGATAATTTTTAAACACTCGCTTCACCGCGTCAGTAAGTTTCTCCCTATAATCCTCCTCGTCTAGATCTAAATCTTCCAAATAGTCCATAAGCAGTGCCGAAGATTCTTCAAATTTATTCAGTTCAAGGGCTAATCCATTGGAAGCAAGCTCAGTCTGCTTCATCAAGAACTCTTTTTTAGAGGAAGTTTCTGTGGATATTATGGCCTTGAAAAAACTCACACCGAGGAGAATAATAAAAAAAACTAAGGTTACACCAATTGCAAGTGTAGCAAAAAAATCTTTCCGATAATTCGTGAAAAAATTCATTTCTTCAAATATTAACTTCGATAAGTACCCAATCTATCAACTCAAAATAGACCATCCGCGCGGATTTAGGGCTATACTCCTCATTAAACTCAAAAGTTGATTTTTTTTTAAGCAAAAACTCATTCGCCATGATCCGAACTTCTTGATTTTTACTGTTGAAAAGATTATAGTTTGAAATTCGAAAATTATCCTCCATAATAATATCTTTATAAATATGGTTTTTCAACGGAGGGAAGCTCAATACTTCGATTACCGAAGCACCCGCTGCGACTATATCTCCATTTTTCGTTGCAATTATAAGGTGTTCATCCTCAGGATTCAGATACCGGGCGATTATTTCGTCTACCGTAATGTCAATTCCTACCACAGCAAAAAGCTTTTCTTCAGTATAAATGGGGTGAATTAATGATAAAATCCAACCTCTTCCAGCAGGGTCTACATAAGCATCTGGAATCCAAACAGGTCCTTTTGAAGGATTATTTTCCCCATTTGCTTCATAATAAAAATTATATCTCGTCAGATCAATATCCTCTGCAACCAATTCTTTTGCATCGTAAGCCGGAAAAACCCGAGAAACCTGCATGGAAGAGTTGGAATAGACCTGAGCTACAAAACTATATTTATTTTTGATAGCTTTAAAGACTGAATCCAATGAGTTTGTAAGCTCAACCTCTTCCAGGGCTTCTCGAAAGCTAGGGGTCTTTTTTGTAATGACAATAGAGCTTAAATTAAAGTTGCTACCTGGATTATTCGTCGAAAACCCACCTTCAAATTCATAAGGGTAAAGCTCTCCGTTTAGAAGGATACTTTCCCGCCTAGCGAGAAGTCTTTCGTTGTAATCTTTCAAAAGAACGATTTCACTATTGAGTAATGAAAGTTCAGATTCGATTTCTTTGACAATCTGAATTAAACTGCTGGAATCATTTTGATTTTTGGATGAGTTAGACCGCTCACAAGAAGAGAATAGCGAAATCACAACAAGTAATGTTAGACTTTTCCCTTTCATAGCTAAATTGATTTTTGAAAACTATAAATTTTCCACCTGAGTACGAAATGAATTCCCCATTTCTATAAATCTTATTTTTACTTTATCAAAAAACTCTCCGGACCAAAAGCTTTCCAAATCAGACTCCTCCAGGACATCCATTTCGCTGACCTTGAAGGTCTGTTCCATGGGACCAAGCTCGTATTTGATAATATATTTATTGTTCCAGGAGAAAATACTGATTCGTATTTCCTCCTGGATAAATTCCTTTACAACTCTCATTCGGATCTTTTTACTTCAGCGGAGAAACTGACTTTCGACTGCAATGATGAGATTACCGAGCAATATTTCTCAACCGAAAGTGCTACTACTTTTTTAAACTCGTCTGATGTTGCATCCGGTGAAACTAACGTAAACTTCAATTCAATTTCAGTATAATAAGCTGGTACTCCATCATTTCGAGTTCCTTCTACCTCCACATAGAAATCAGTTATCGTCTTACGTTTCTTACGCATCATCAATACCGCGTCCACAGATGCACAACTCCCAACTGCTGAAAGCAATAAATCCATAGGTGACTGCGCTTTTTTCTCAAGCGCATCGTACATATCAATATGCACTACATTTCCTTGTGGATTGACTGCTTCGTACTCGAAGTCCGCTTTCATTCGGACCGTTACATTTCTTTTTGACATTGTTTTCAGTTTTTAATTTTGATAAGAAAGAATAGGCCTTGACGACACTTTTTCTTTCTCCTTTTTTCTTTTCAAATTTTTTTACTCACATATTTCTTCGGTACTGCCCTCCTACTTCATAAAGCGCATTGGTAATCTGACCTAATGAGCAATACTTCGTAGCCTCCATTAATTCGGAAAAAACGTTTTCATTCTTTATTGCTGCAGTTCTGAGTCGTTGCAGCTGATCGGATACTCTAGCAGGATTTGAAGCATGGAGATTTTTTAGGGTTGTGATTTGAACTTCTTTCTCAATTTGTGTTGCTCGAATCACTTCGCCAGGAGTGACAGTTGGCGAACCATCGGAGGAGAGAAAAGTGTTTACCCCAATTATTGGATATTCTCCAGTGTGTTTGAGCATTTCATAATGAAGGCTTTCTTCCTGAATCTTTCCACGTTGGTACATAGTTTCCATTGCTCCTAAGACTCCTCCTCTTTCAGTGATTCGATCAAACTCTACATAGACAGCCTCCTCTATCAAGTCTGTCAATTCCTCTATAATAAAGGCACCTTGAATCGGGTTTTCATTTTTTGTAAGTCCCAATTCCTTATTGATAATCAGTTGAATAGCCATTGCGCGACGGACTGACGCCTCGGTTGGAGTGGTGATGGCCTCATCATAAGCATTGGTATGCAGGGAATTGCAATTGTCATAAATCGCGTAAAGTGCCTGAAGTGTAGTACGTATATCATTGAAGTCAATTTCTTGCGCATGCAGCGATCGACCTGAGGTCTGAATGTGATACTTCAGCATCTGAGAACGCTCATTTGCTCCATATTTTAACTTCATTGCCTTCGCCCAAATTCTTCTTGCTACTCGCCCAATAACTGCATATTCGGGATCAATTCCATTCGAAAAGAAAAAAGAAAGATTTGGAGCGAAATGATTGATATCCATTCCACGACTCACGTAATACTCCACATAGGTAAATCCATTGGAAAGTGTCAGCGCTAACTGGGTGATCGGATTTGCTCCAGCCTCAGCAATATGGTATCCTGAAATAGACACAGAATAGAAATTGCGGATGCTGTTCTCAATGAAATACTCCTGCACATCGCCCATCAGACGAAGCGAAAACTCAGTCGAAAAGATACACGTATTTTGTGCTTGATCTTCTTTTAAAATATCCGCTTGAACCGTTCCCCGAACTTTTGCTATGGTTTCAGCTTTGATTTTGGAGTAAACCTCCTCAGGTAAAACCTGATCACCCGTCACACCAAGAAGCATTAAACCTAACCCCTCATTTCCTACTGGAATTTCGGCACTATAGGTAGGTATTGGGATTCCCTTTGCAGCATAGATGTCATTAATCTTTTGATTGATCTCATCTTCCAAACCATTTGCCTTGATGTATACCTCACATTGTTGGTCAATCGCAGTATTCATGAAAAATGCTGTCATCGTGGCCGCTGGGCCATTAATAGTCATAGACACCGAAGTCATTGGATCTACGAGATTGAACCCTGAATAAAGCCTTTTGGCATCATCCAGGCAACATACATTCACACCCGAATTCCCGATTTTCCCATAGATATCCAGCCGGTAATCCGGATCTTCGCCATAAAGTGTAACCGAATCAAAAGCTGTAGAAAGCCGCTTAGCCGCCATGTCTTTGGACACATAATGGAAGCGCTTATTGGTCCGCTCCGGTCCACCCTCACCTGCAAACATCCGAGTAGGATCTTCTCCTTCTCGTTTGAAAGGAAAAACTCCAGCTGTGTACGGAAATTTACCAGGTACATTTTCCCGAAGTCCCCATTTCAACAGATCACCCCAAGCCTCATATTTTGGCAGAGAAATTTTCGGAATACGAGAATCTGAAAGTGACTTGGAATAGGTCTGAATCTTGATTTCCTTATCTCTTACTTTGAAGACAAAAAAATCATCTTGGTAGCGTTGTACCTCTTGATCCCATTCATCAAGCCATTTCTTATTTTTTGGGTCTAAGCCAAGTGCTACTTGAGCATAGACTTCCTGTAGCGCTTTGATTAATAGATCTTTATCTTCAATTTTCAACCTTTGAATTGCTTCGATTGATTTGGAGATACTGTAAAGTTGCTGTGCAATATCCTTTTGTACTTCTACCCAAGAGTCGTAGTTCCGATTTACCTCAGCAATTTCAGAGAGGTATCGAATTCTAGCGGGAGGAATGATATAAATCTTTTCTGAGGTTCCGGCTGTCAATTCAAAGCTACTCTCCCAACCGGGATGTTTCTCGTTAATTTTAACTATTAATGCGCGATATAGCTTATTCATTCCTGGATCATTGAATTGCGAAGCGATCGTTCCAAAAACCGGAATATCCTCATCCGCTATCTCCCAAAGGTTATGATTCCGCTTATACTGCTTCTTGACGTCTCGGACTGCATCTAAAGCCCCTCGTTTGTCAAATTTATTGAGGGCAATCACATCGGCAAAATCCAACATATCAATCTTTTCTAATTGTGATGCTGCTCCATATTCAGGAGTCATTACATAGAGTGACAAGTCAGAGTGTTCAATAATTTCTGTATCAGATTGCCCAATTCCGGAAGTCTCCAAAATCACCATATCAAAACCAGCGGCCTTCACCGTATCCACTGCATCCTGCACATATTTGGAAAGGGCTAGATTAGACTGACGAGTTGCTAAAGACCGCATGAAAACGCGGGGGTGATTGATGGCATTCATGCGAATCCGATCTCCAAGAAGTGCTCCGCCAGTCTTTCGCTTTGATGGATCCACAGAAATAATGGCAAGCGTCTTATCTTCAAAATCCATCACAAAACGACGCACCAACTCATCTACTAAGGAAGATTTACCAGAACCACCGGTTCCAGTGATTCCCAAAACAGGCACTTTAGAGATTTTGCTTTCCTTTCTTACTTGATCTAAAACAGTTTTAGAGTTTTCCGGAAAATTTTCAAATGCTGAAATTGCTCTTCCCACGTGCTCCTTATGATCTCTACCTAATATAAAACCCTCAGGCAATTCATCCCCAATAGCAAAGTCGCATTGACTTACCAGGTCATTAATCATACCCTGTAATCCGAGAGCACGTCCGTCATCAGGTGCATAGATTCTATTGATCCCGTAGGCATGAAGCGCTTTGATTTCTTCAGGAAGAATAGTTCCCCCTCCCCCTCCAAATATTTTCACATGGCCTGCGCCATTTTCATTGAGCAGATCATACATGTACTTGAAAAACTCTACGTGACCACCTTGATAGGAAGTGATGGCTATTGCTTGGACGTCCTCTTGAATTGCACAATCAACGATTTCCTGCACGGACCGATTATGTCCAAGGTGGATCACTTCACAACCAGTTGCTTGGATAATTCGACGCATGATATTGATTGCAGCATCATGCCCATCAAAAAGTGAGGCAGCTGTGACGATTCGGATATGATTTTTGGGTTTGTAAATCTCTTGAGTAGTAGTCATTGATTTGGGTTAATCTAATTGGTTTAGAAAATGAAATTCATAGAAAGAATTTAGTTCTCAAATTGCTTTGGTAATATACAGAATTCGATAAAGATGGGCCTCAGCCAGTCGCAAGAAAACAAACTAATATTTACTGGTCAGTCAATTGATTCTTCAATAAAATGGATTTGTTAAGAATTAATAGGAGTCACAAAAGTACCATTCAGAACTTTATCATTAAAAAGTAGAAATATATTCTTAGGAATGTCAAAAAAATGGCTTCAATTCCATTGATAGCGTCTCAAAGAAATTGAGTAAAGGAGATCAAAGTTATAGCTGTACGGATTATCTACTCTTTTAAAATAGGAGATTTCGACTGGAAGGTGTTGTAGTATCCGGGATCTAGTTAGTTTAGCCGTAACTAAGCCACCCAAAATTCATGTCTTCAAAAAATTATGCGTTTTTCGTCTCCATAACCGCCGCACTTGGCGGCTTTTTATTTGGATTTGATACTGCTGTCATCTCTGGTGCTGAGCGAGATATTCAAGAAGTCTGGCAACTGAGCGACTGGCTACACGGATTGGCGATTGCCTCGGCTCTCTATGGTACAGTCATTGGGGCGCTATTTGGTGGATTTCCTGCAGATCGATTTGGTCGAAAGAATAGCCTACTTTGGATAGGCGTACTTTATTTCGTGTCTGCCTTTGGTTCTGCCATAGCTTGGGATGTGACGTCGTTTACCATTTTTAGATTTATCGGGGGATTGGGCGTTGGTGCTTCCTCAGTAGTGGCACCAATGTATATTTCTGAGATCGCTCCAGCAAAAAACAGAGGGCTGCTCGTGGCACTTTACCAGTTCAATATTGTCTTCGGAATTGTCATCGCCTATGTATCGAACTATCTGATTGGAACTGCGGAGCTCGCTCAACAATGGCGCTGGATGCTGGGTGTAGAAGCTATTCCTGCACTGATTTATTCTGCTATGATCTTTAGAATTCCAGAAAGTCCAAGATGGCTTATCGGAAAATTCAATGATCTGGCTCAGGCAAGGACCATTCTTACCAAAACTGATCCTGAAGGCGCAGAAGAAGCGATTCGATTGGCTGTAGAAGAAGGTAAAAAAACAAAGCGGAAGGGTAGTTTCTCAGCCATTTTCGCTGAGCGTTTTTTGCCTACCACGAGCCTCGCAATTATGATTGCCTTTTTCAATCAAGTATCTGGAATTAATGCCATTATCTATTTTGCTCCAAGAGTCTTTGAGATGGCGGGAATATCGACTGAAGATGCCTTGATTTCTACCGTCGGAATTGGTGTAGTGAATCTGTTAGGCACTTTCTTGGGCTTGTATCTGATCGATCGAATAGGGAGAAAAAAGCTGATGTATATTGGATCACTTGGCTACATCATCTCGCTCTCTTTGATGGCTTATAGCTTTCTTGGACCTGGAATCCCTTCTTTCTGGCTCCCAATCTTTGTTTTTGGATTTATCACTTCCCACGCTATTGGACAAGGCTCAGTGATCTGGGTATTTATTTCAGAGATGTTTCCAAATGACCTTCGTGCATCTGGGCAATCGATCGGGTCTTTTACACACTGGATTTTAGCAGCACTTATTGCTAATGTCTTTCCATTCTTTGCCAACGAATTTGGCCCCGGCTACATCTTCGCATTTTTTGCTGTTATGATGGTCTGGCAGCTCTACTGGGTACGATTCAAAATGCCGGAAACCAAGGGCAGATCGTTAGAGGAAATTCATCAAAACATTAATTCATGAAAAATAAGGTAGTTGTATTTGGAGAAATGCTTTGGGATTGCTTGCCTGCAGGAGCTGTTCCGGGCGGTGCGCCGATGAATGTAGCATTGAATCTACATCAATTGGGTTTGGATTCTAATTTGATTTCTGCTGTTGGAAAAGACAGTGATGGGAAAAATCTTTTAGACTTTTTGAGGACTTTCAAACTGCCCTTGAACTTAATCCAAGAAAGTTTAACCCATAATACCTCTAAAGTATTGGTGGATGATTCCGATAAAGAAAATATCAAATACACTATTCAGTCTCCAGTCGCTTGGGATTTTATTCATTGGAATGAAGAGCTGGATCTAGCGGTAGCAGAATCAGACATATTTATATTTGGCTCACTTGGTGTTCGCCATGATGAGAGTTTAAACACACTAATCAGATTACTTCGCCATCAAGTGATTCGAATATTTGATGCTAATTTGAGACCTCCATTTTACGATTTCGAAGTGATCCACACTCTTTTACAACACGCAGATATTCTTAAAATTAATGATGACGAATTAATGATTTTTGCCAATCATTTTGAGTTGGCACCAAATATTGAATCAGTTTGTGCTTACCTAGGTCAACATTTTCCAATGGAACTTATCTGTATTACGTTAGGCTCGAAAGGAGCTGTGATCTATCAGAAAGGCGAAATGATAATTCACTCAGGATACAAGGTACAGGTGGAAGACAGCATAGGAGCCGGCGATGCTTTCCTAAGTGGCTTTGTAAAAAGCTATCTGGAAGAAAAAAGTATGGTAGAAACTCTTGACTTTGCCTGTAAACTAGGCGCTTTTGTCGCAACCAAAAAAGGAGGAACGCCTCACTATTCGATTTCAGATATATAAGGAAAGCAGCGCTTAAAACCCTGCTCTAATTGCATTTGCAATCTCAGCAAATTCTTCTTTACTGAGTTTTAACTTCGCCCGAGTAAAATTTATATCATCCATGGTTCGCAGCGGTACGAGATGAATATGCACATGGGGAACTTCCAGTCCAATCACGGCCATACCGATTCTGGTACATTTTATTGTCCGGTCCATGACCTTCGCAATCTTTTGGGCAAATAAATGAAGCCCTGTGAGTGACTCCGCGTCAAGATTAAAAATATAATCTACTTCCTGTTTTGGAACAACGAGCACATGACCTCTGACTAAAGGCATACTATCAAGAAAGGCAATGTAATCTTTATCCTCTGCGATTATTTCTGCGGATAATTCTCGAGTGATGATCTTTGTAAAGATTGACGCCATAGTATTAAAATGAAAATTCCCGGTTTCCCCGGGAACATAATTAATAAGAAATGTCTAAAACTTCAAACTGAAGAGCTCCAGCTGGTGCAATTATTTCTGCGACTTCTCCTTTTTTCTTCCCTGCTAGCCCTTTGCCAAAAGGTGATGCCAAAGAAATTTTACCAAGTTTCAAATCAGCTTCTTCCTCTGAAACTAACGTGTATGATACTATCATACCGTTTTTGACATTCTTAATTTTTACAGTACACAGAATCCCGACTTTAGATACATCTATAAGTGATTGGTCAAAAATACGGGCATTCCCCACAACAGCCTCTAGTTTTTTAATTTTTAGCTCTAAGTGACCTTGAGCATCTTTTGCTGCGTCATATTCAGCATTTTCACTGAGATCACCCTTATCCCTTGCTTCTGCAATTTGCTTGGCAATATCCTGACGGCCTCTTCCTTTTAGATCCTGAAGATCATCCTTCAACTTTCGAAGCCCCACCTCTGTATAATACTGTATTTGTCCCATATAATAAAATCTATTAACTGGCCATTAAAACAAAGTAACGGTCTCATTACGGGACCGTTACTTTGTATTTGACCTTATTTTGTAAACAAAAATATAAAATATCACTCCATAAAACAAAGCGTCAGTGAATTTTAAAGATTCTTAGAAAGTATAGTTGTGCTGTTGCATCAAAATCAAAGAAACCAGAATATTTCCCGCAGCTAGCATTTTGATACTTATTTTGAACAGTCTAGTTGAATGATTTTTTAATGTTTTCAACCAAAACTTTGTTGATTTTTTCATAGGATTCAAATGTCCATCCTGCCACATGCGGAGATAAAAGAACATTTGCTTTAGTTGCTAATTGTTCGAACTCATCTTTTTGCTTTTCAGTGAATTTTTTAACTTTTTCATTTTCTAAGACATCTAAAGCTGCTCCATTTAAAATTCCTCGATCCAATGCTTTATTTAATGTATCAAAGCTTATTACCTCGCCCCGTGCTGTATTAATTAGCCAGATTGAATTTTTGAAACTTGCGAGTTCTTCAAATGTCAATAGATTTCTGGTTTCGGCAGTTAAGGGCACGTGAATACTCAAAATATCAGCTTTTGACTTCAGCTCATCCCAGGATACCTCTTCAATCCTCTTACTTCCAAAACCCTTTTTGTATTTGTCATATGCCACTATTTTTACACCAAATCCTTGTAGTCGCTTTGCAAATGCCTTCCCCATATTTCCAAAGCCAAGGATGCCAACTGTTTTTCCCTTTAATTCAACTCCTCGATTTCCTTCACGGTCCCAAATTCCATTTCTCACTTCGGAGTCAGCTTTTTTCAACTGATTAAACAAAGCCAGCATCATTCCTAGGGCATGCTCTGCAACTGAATCTCTATTTCCTTTGGCTGCGTGGAAAAGCTTGATGTCGCGATTTTTAAGATATTCCAGATCAATTTGGTCAAGCCCTGCTCCTGCTCTTGCTATAAATTTCAATTTAGTAGCCAAGGATAATAATTCCTGATCCATAGGTGTCTTAGATCGGATTATTAAGCCATCGAACTGACTTACCTGCTCAAGTATTTCTGCTCGGGTAATAGCAGGGGTATAAGTAACGGAATGTCCTAGATTTTCAAGCATAGGAATAATGCTCTGGTGCATTTCGTCTATTATCAGAATTTTCATTTAAATCAATTAGATATTTAGTAATGACATTGCTATCAGAAAGTAGACGGCAAGACCCAGTAGATCATTGGCGGTGGTAATAAATGGACCGGAAGCAAGGGCCGGATTAATACCCACCTTGTCCAAGACAATCGGTATAATTGTACCCATAAAAGAAGCTAATAAAACAACAGAAAATAAGGCAATAGAAACGACTAGTGCAAAAGCTACTTCAGTACGATAAAAAAGCACTACTACTCCAAAGACAAAAGTTGCGAGGATTACACCGTTTAAAATTGCTACTAAAAACACTTTGACAAATCTCTTAGAAAGTGAGTCATCGAAAATTGATTTGTTAGCAAGGGATTGAACGACAAGGGAGGAGGATTGAATCCCAACATTACCACCGGTTGCAGTAATTAACGGAATAAAGAATGCCAGCGCAGTGACCTTGGTCAATCCCTCTTCAAAAAAACCAATAAATCCAGCTCCCAACAGGCCTCCCATTATTCCGACCAAAAGCCAAGGAAGTCTGGCTTTTGAAAGCTTGATCACTGAGTCATATTCATCGACAGTATCTGAAATACCTGTCATAGCCTGCATATCTTCTTCTGCTTCGTCCATGATCACATCCAAAATGTCATCAATGGTAATCCGACCGACCAGCTTATTCTTAGAGTTTACCACTGGAACAGATTCTAGATCATACTTAAGCATAATCTCTGCTACTTCCTCTTGATCCATAAAAGTCGGAACAGAAATCACTTCATCTTCATAGATATCTTCAATTTTAGTCCCTTCAACGGCTAGGATGATTTTTTTTAGAGAAACCCGACCCAAAAGCTGTTGTCTATTATTCACCACATATATGGAAAAAATTTTGTCGACATTTTCTGCTTGCCTTCTTATCTCATTGATAGTCTGAACTACATTCCAGTTTTTATTGGCTCGAATATATTCTTTTGCCATAATACCACCGGCTGTATCCTCATCATATCGAAGGAGTTCAAGAATTTGATCTGACTTTACCTTATCCTTGAAATAGCTGATGATGTCCTCGCGTTCTCTTTCTGCATATAGATTGAGAATATCCGCCCCATCATTCGAGTCCATCATCTCGATAAATATGGCCAGCTCAGAGGCTTCCATTTCTCGTAAGATTTTACGTAGCGTATCATCCTCTAATTCGATTAGAACATCAGCTGCCTGCTGTATTGCAATAACACGTAGTACATAAATAGACTCATCAATGGTGAGCTCCTCTATAAGAGCTGCTACATCTGCTTCATTGACTCCATCGAAAGATTCCTGGATAAACACACGATCTTCTGCTTCGATAGCATCTTGGAGACTTTCCAAGTATTCCTTGGACAGCTCAAATTGCTTATTAGTTTGCACGAGAGGCTTCGATAGTTTGTGATAGAAACACAAAATCGGCAACATCGAGCTGTTCAGCTCTCTTATCCAATATCGGATGCGTATTGAACTCGGGAGGTAAATTAAATGGCTTCAAACAATTACGAAGTGTTTTTCTTCGATTACCAAAACCTGCCTTTACGACTTGTTTGAATAACTTTTCATTACAGTCTAAACTTTTAACATTATTACGCACAAGTCGAATTACTCCTGAATTGACCCTGGGAGGTGGATCAAAAACTTGAGGAGGCACAGTGAATAAGTAAGAAATATCATAAAAGGCTTGAAGCAAAACTGAGAGGATACCATACTCTTTACTTCCTTTTGGAGATGCAATGCGCTCTGCCACTTCTTTTTGAAGCATACACACGACCTCAGTGACTTGATCTTTGACCTCAAGCACTTTGAAAAATATTTGAGATGAAATATTGTATGGGAAGTTTCCCGTGATGCAATATTTACCCTTAAAGTATTCCTCGAGATTCATTTTCAAGAAGTCCCCTTCTGTGATTCTGTTGATTAGGTCAGGATACTTCTTTTTTAAGTATGCAATAGACTCCCTATCAATTTCGATTAGGTGTAATTCTAATGGCCTGTTCAAAAGGAAGTCAGTTAAGACTCCCATACCAGGTCCTATTTCTAGAACTTTTTCAGCACCATGATGCCCCGTAACAGCTTCCGCTATCCGCTCAGCAATACTGAGGTCATTCAGAAAATGCTGTCCCAAGTGTTTCTTAGCTTTAACTTTTTCTATCATCTCGCTCCGATAAATTTTTTATAAATTGCACCTAAAATTAAGGGAATATTCTTAAAGGTCCATCCAAGATCTTTAGTAACAACCAAACGAATAAGGCTTTTTTAAGCTAACCAGTATGAATCAGAAAAAGAATAGGTCAATAATGGGAATTAGTATAGGGGACTTGAACGGCATAAGTATGGAGGTAGTCATGAAAGGTCTATCTGACAATCGTACGTATAAGTCGATCACTCCGGTAATTTATGCCCACGGAAAAGCATTTACTTTTTACAAAAAATTATTGGATTTGGAGCAATTCAACTTTGTCCAGATCAGAAGTTTAGACGAAGCTCAGCATAGAAGAATCAATGTGATCAATGTGACCGAACAGTGTCCCGAGATCATTCCTGGGGCAGAAACCCAAGAAGCAGGAAAATTTGCATTGGAAGCAATTCGAATGGCTGTCAATGATTTGAAAGAGGGAAGAATTCAAGGCTTAGTGACTTGTCCAGTGAATAAAAATAATGTCAATTCGAAAGAATTGCCATTCATAGGTCATACTGAGTTTATCACGGAGGCCGTTGGGAAAACAGAAAGTTTGATGCTTATGGTGGCTGATCAGTTTAAGGTCGGATTAGTGACCGGACATATTCCCCTTAGCAAAGTTTCAGAATCAATCACCAAAGCGCTGATTATTCAAAAGGCAAATCTGCTTTTAAAATCGCTTCAAGATGATTTCGGGATTCACAGACCGAAAATCGCTGTATTAGCGCTGAACCCTCACGCCGGTGAAGACGGCTTACTCGGTACTGAGGAGGAAGAAATAATCAAACCTGCTATTCGAGAATTAAAGGACAATAACAAATTAGTTTTTGGTCCTTATCCAGCGGATGGATTCTTTGGAATGGCTCACCAAACAAAATTTGATGGGATTTTGGCAATGTACCATGATCAAGGACTCGGTCCATTCAAAGCAATGGCATTTAGCACAGGCGTTAATTTCACCGCCGGACTTCCTGTTATTAGAACCTCCCCAGATCACGGAACGGCCTATAATATTGCTGGTAAAAATGTAGCTGACGAAGGATCAATGCGTGCGGCGATTTTGTTGGCAATAGATATTATTCGACAGCGTCATCCTGAGAAAGAGGAAGATTAAGTATTTTCGTAAGTATCCGCAATTATGCCACTAACCTAATTTTCTTTGCTCGACTTGCAGGCAAGCCGATGACGTTCCGATAGCCATCGGAAGAAGTACTAGTAATACCAGTATCTACCGCATATTGAGCTGCTTTTTGATTTTTACTGGTGAATCTTTGGATTCCCGCAAATATTTCAAAAAGAAGTGTAAATTCTTTTTGAAAGTAGAATAATTCAAATTCTATCATACATTTCTATAAATTTTCCCTAATTTTGCGCACTTAAATCAACATGAGATATCATGAAATTCTTAAGATCATTTGACATAGAGGTCATTAAGTTTCTAGAAGGCAAGCATGAGATTGATTTCGAAGTTGGAAAAGAATTTTTTCTCAATTTTGAAGACAACGAATTGCTTGAAGAAGGGCTCTTGAGTATAAGAGTTTTGATGGAGAAAGGGGCGAATCTGATAACAATGAGTTTTCTTATCTCAGGCGAAGTTAAACTCACTTGTGATAGAACTCTGGAACAATATTTCGAAACGTTGAAAATCAACGAGAAGATTATTTTTAAATATGGTGAGGTCGAGGAAGAAATTAACGAAGAAGTATATATGATCACACGTGACACCGCTACAGTCAACGTTGCTCAGTTTATTTATGAGTTTATTTTGCTTGGTCTGCCTGCTAAAAAAATTCATCCTGATCATCGAACTGAATTTGATGAAGAAGATTACGAAGCAGAAGGAACCTACGCTTACATTGATGGAGATTATGATGAGGACTCGGAAGAAGAATCACAAGCTAGTGGCGATAAAAAAGAAGAAATTGCTGATCCACGATGGGAATTATTAAAAGAGTTAAAAAATAAAGAACAATCATAAACCACATATAAGATGGCACATCCTAAACGAAAAATCTCGAAAACCAGAAGAGATAAAAGAAGAACTCATTACAAGTTAGAGGCTCCAGGTTTCGCAAAATGTCAGACAACTGGCGAAATACATTTACCACACAGGGCATTCTGGCTAGACGGTAAGCTGTATTACAAAGGCCAGGTAATTATCGAAAAGGAGATGTCAGCCTAATCGAAATTTCAGATACTATTAGGGAATCCATTCGAATAAATCGAATGGATTTTTTTTTGATTAAGGTATGAAAGCCAATCAGATTATACCATAATTAATATGCTGTTACCAAATTGTTTTGGAGGTGACTGACAATTATAATATTTTTGCCTTCATTAAAAGATAAAAAACATTCCTAAAACCTAGTTAAAATTGAATCATACATGAATTCAATTTGACATAAAACCTCCAAAATGGACAAAATTAGAGCCATGATCACTGGGATCCAGGGATACGTACCGGATTACATCTTGACTAATAAAGAACTTGAAAAGCTTGTAGATACGAATGATGAGTGGATATTTTCCCGCACTGGAATAAGAGAACGAAGAATTTTGAAAGGAGAAAATCAGGGAAGCTCGGTGCTCGGTGCAGCAGCAGTTAAGGGGCTACTTGAAAAAACCGGTACTGATCCTTTAGATATTGACATGATCATTTGTGCAACTGTCACTCCTGATATGCCATTTCCTGCAACAGGCAATATCATAGCTTATGAGGTTGGTGCAAAAAACAGTTCTAGTTTTGATGTGGCAGCAGCATGCTCAGGATTTCTTTTTGCATTAAACATCGGAAGTCAGTACATCCAATCAGGAACTCACAAAAAAGTAATTGTGGTTGGAGCTGATAAGATGTCATCTATAGTTGATTACACTGATCGTACCACCTGTATTTTATTTGGTGATGGAGCAGGTGCTGTGTTGCTCGAACCTACCACAGAAGAATATGGAGTTATGGATACTATATTGAAAACTGACGGATCAGGAGCGCCATACTTACACATCAAGGCTGGTGGAAGTGCTAGACCTGCAACCATTGATACTGTACTGGCTAGAGAACATTATGCTTATCAGGAAGGTGCAACGGTTTTTAAGTTTGCAGTTACCAATATGGCCGATGTCAGTGCTCAGGTAATGGAGCGCAACGGACTAAAAGGTGACGACGTGGCCTGGCTAGTTCCCCATCAAGCAAACAAGCGAATCATTGATGCGACCGCCAATCGAATGGGAATCGGCCAAGAGAAGGTGATGATGAATATCGAGCATTACGGAAATACTACTGCAGCTACCATCCCCCTATGCCTATGGGATTATGAGCAGCAGTTGAAAAAGGGAGACAACCTTATATTGGCAGCTTTCGGTGGAGGCTTCACTTGGGGTTCAATTTATTTAAAGTGGGCATACGATCCCAAATAATTCATACTTAAGAAAAGAAACTATGGCAAGTACTGCAGATTTTAAAAACGGACTATGCTTGGTGATGAACAATGATATTTTCACAATTGTGGAGTTTCAACATGTCAAACCAGGTAAAGGCGCAGCATTCGTAAGAACAAAAATGAAAGGATTGACCAGTGGTAAAACTTTGGAGAAGACTTTCAACGCAGGAGAGAAAGTAGAAACTGCACGTGTGGAAAAGCGTCCGCATCAATTTTTATACAAAGATGATTTTGGCTATAATTTCATGGACACAAGTACATTCGAGCAAATTTCCATTGAGGAGAAATTGATCGAAAGATATGATTTGTTGAAAGATGGTCAGCTGGTAGATATCTTAATTCATGATGAGACAGAAACTCCACTCTCAGTAGAGCTTCCTCCATTTGTAGAGTTAATGATTACCTATACGGAGCCCGGTATGAAAGGAGATACAGCCACCAATGCAACTAAACCAGCGACATTAGAAACCGGAGCAATCGTGATGGTCCCGCTGTTTGTGGAACAAGACATCATGATCAAGGTAGATACACGAGATAAATCCTACTCCGAACGCGTAAAATAAGTTCGAAAAGCCTGTCGATTTACTTAAACTTCCTGGCTTCGTCATTTTTCAACCTAACCTGTAATTTGCCCCGAGCAAACAAAAAACATAACTTATGAAAGCAAAAAAGATTCAAGAATTGATCGATTATATTTCAAATTCAGGCCTTGCCGAAGTCAAAATAAAGACTCAAGAATTTGAACTTTCCGTCAAAAAATATGCAGATCAGTCTGGTACTAGATATGTGGAATCAGTTCCTTCCCCTATCGCGGCTCCTGCACCGCAAACTTTTGTGTCGGCTCCAGCTACTCAGGTGATAATTCCTGCCACAGCAAGCAATCTAGTTGAAATTAAATCTCCAATGATCGGTACTTTTTACCTAACCGCAAATCCAGAGTCTCCAGCCTTCGTCAGCGAAGGTGACATGATAAAAGCTGGACAAACAGTTTGTATCATCGAGGCGATGAAACTATTTAATGAAATCGAATCTGAAATCTCAGGTAAGATTGTGGAGATCCTAGTGAACAATGCCACACCTGTTGAATATGATCAACCCTTATTCTTGGTAGATCCAGCAGGTTAATTTTCAATTCTAAATCACATATCGTGTTTTCAAAAATATTAATTGCCAACAGAGGTGAGATCGCACTGAGAATCATTCGGACCTGCAAAGAGATGGGGATCAAAACAGTGGCAGTCTATTCAACAGCTGATAAGGACAGCTTGCATGTCAGATTTGCAGACGAAGCTGTTTGTATTGGTCCAGCACCAAGTAAAGAGTCTTATTTAAATATTCCCAGAATTATCGCAGCGGCAGAAATCACCAATGCGGATGCAATACATCCAGGTTATGGGTTTCTTTCAGAGAATGCTGAGTTTTCTAAAATTTGCGAGGAATATGGCATAAAATTCATAGGAGCCAGCCCAGATATGATTAACAAAATGGGAGATAAGGCAACCGCCAAAGCAACCATGCGGGTAGCTGGTGTTCCTACCATTCCTGGCTCAGAAGGATTATTAGCATCACTGGAAGAGGGAGTTAAAATAGCAAGTGAAATGGGTTATCCAGTGATCCTAAAAGCAACCGCTGGAGGTGGTGGAAGAGGAATGCGGATTGTCAAAGAAGAAGACGGATTCAAAAAAGCTTGGGATGATGCCCGAATGGAATCCGCAGCTTCTTTCGGAAATGATGCGCTTTATTTAGAGAAATTTGTGGAGGAGCCCCGCCACATTGAAATTCAAATTATTGGCGATAGCACAGGTAAAGCATGTCACCTATCCGAAAGGGACTGCTCCATACAGCGAAGACATCAAAAGCTTGTAGAAGAAACTCCTTCTCCATTTATCACCGATGAACTACGAGAGGCTATGGGTAAAGCTGCAATCAAAGGCGCTGAAGCAATCAAATATGAAGGAGCGGGTACAGTCGAGTTTTTAGTGGATAAAAATAGAAACTTCTATTTTATGGAGATGAATACCAGAATTCAGGTGGAGCATCCGATTACTGAAGAGGTAACTGATTTTGACCTCATTAAAGAACAGATCAAAGTAGCGGCAGGAAAACCAATAAGTGGGGAAAACTATTATCCAAAGCTATATGCGATGGAATGTAGAATCAATGCAGAGGATCCAACTCACGGTTTTAGACCAAGTCCTGGTAAGATCCAAAACTTGCATATCCCCGGAGGAAGAGGTGTTAGGGTAGATTCACATGTGTATGCAGGATATGTGATCCCGCCAAATTATGACTCTATGATTGCTAAACTTATTGTAAGTGGTCAATCACGTGAAGAAGTGATTGTTCGAATGAAAAGAGCTCTGGAAGAGTTTGTAATCGATGGAATCAAAACCACAATCCCATTCCACATTGCGTTGCTGGACCATCCAAAGTTTATTGAAGGAGATTTCACTACCAAATTCCTAGAAGACTTTGACTTTTCAGTTATCAAAAATTAAATCTAGGCAAGCATGTTGAAATTTGTCTTTTTTAGGAAATAAATTTTATTACTCGGCTGCAGTTATTTCCACTTCCCAATCTCCTTGATCTAGCTAGGCACATGGTTTTATTTAATTCTAAAGTAGACCGGAAAGATTGAAATAATGCGCTACTCCAGGCTTTGTCGGGGGTAGCGCAACTAGAATAAAGAAGCAGCCACTAACGCGTAAGGGATTGTAATTTATCCTTGTTCCTGCGCGGTATACCTGGTTATGAGTCGTTTAGTTCGCTTTTTATAGGTACCCACGCCGATCTACTGAAAAATGAGATTTTGAAATTTTATGGCAAGATTAATTTAAATCAAACTATAATTTTGTTTCATTTTGACAAGGGTGCGCTTACGGTTGGTAGTATATTTTTTTATGTATGTCCGCTATTGCACCAGTGAAAATCAAAAAGCAGCTTACTCTATGGTAAACACTAGCACCGTACTTCGTTCATCGGCTTGCCTCGCTGTGGCGGGCCTGCCTCGCTGTGGCGGGTTTTTCTGCCAGTTGAGCAGAGAAAATTAGGTTAGTGGCATAATTGCGGATAATCATATATTTTTTTATTTATCCGCAATTGTACTGTCAAAATACAAACAGCAACTCAATAAAGGATATGCATTAGCATCGCCAGTACTTCTTCCGATGGCTATTTGTGCGTCATCGGCCTGCCTCGCTCTGGCGGGCCTACCGAGGCAAGGGGGATATTCACACCGGTCAAACAAAAAGAACTAGGTTATTGACATAATTGCGGATAATGACATGAATTTTTGCGGTTATCCATTTTGTTGCCACATGGAAGAAGGTGCCGGATTACAATGTACTTAAAATCGAGGATTGGGTATTTCGGTATGCTATCCCAAAACCGAAGAAAATATGGCTATCAGTAGCATTGTAGCTAGATAAAATTCTTGTGGAAAGAAAATGACTTATCTTTTAAAATATTTCGTCAACAAGTGTCATTTTATTTTAAATAAAACTTGTTTTAAATAAAATAAGAATAGAATTCAAACTTTATTGAATTTTTAGGCTAATACATGATTGGATTACTTATAATTATACTTATATTTTGTGAGCTGTTTTCAATAAAAGAAATGAAATCAATCCTAAAAATCAGTCTCGTTTTACCATTATTTTTCCCCTTGTTGGTATGGAATTGTACCTCTGAAAAAGGCGATTCAGTTCTTTTGGGCAAAGGAGAGCAGATAAGTTATAATTTTCATATCCGCCCTATTTTATCTGACAAATGCTTTGCCTGCCATGGTCCGGATGCTAACAAGCGTGAATCTGAGCTCAGATTAGATACGGAGGAAGGCGCTTTTGCAGCCTTGAAAGAATCAAAAGGACAATTTGCTTTGGTAGCTGGGAATGTTGAAGAATCAATCGTTTACCATCGAATGATTTCTGAAGACCCAGGAGAGCTGATGCCCCCACCAGAATCTAATCTTTCACTTTCATCATCTGAGATCGAATTGATCAAAATCTGGATCGAGCAAGGAGCCAAATATGAACCCCACTGGGCATTTGTGAAGCCAAAGAAGCATCAACTTCCTACTGATCGGTCTTGGGGTGCAAGTCCAATTGATTTTTTTGTCGCTAAGAAAATGAAGGAAAAAGGCTTAAAGCCCAATCCTGAAGCAAAATCTCATGAACTAATTAAGCGAGCAAGTCTTGATTTGACCGGTCTCCCTCCTAGTCCAGAATTATTAGCCCGATTTGGAGATTTCAAAGGCGAGTTGAGTTACGAAGATCTGCTTGATGGGCTTTTAGCAGAACCTTCTTTTGGCGAAAAGCTTGGCGTACTCTGGATGGATGTTTCAAGATATTCAGACAGCTATGGCTATCAGGATGACAATATCCGAACTCAATGGCCTTATCGAGACTGGGTGATCTATGCATTCAATCAGAATCTTCCTTATGATCAATTCATTACTTGGCAGCTTGCCGGGGATCTTCTACCCAATGCTACCAAGGAGCAAATATTAGCTACAGCTTTCAACCGCAATCATAAATACACAGAAGAAGGCGGAGTAATTGATGAGGAATATCGAATCGAATATGTGCTGGATAAGACAAATACCATCAGCAAAGGTCTTTTGGGTATCACCATGGAATGTGCGCAGTGCCATGATCATAAGTATGACCCATTTTCACAGAAAGAATATTACCAGTTTTTTGCTTTTTTCAATAATAGTCCAGAGAAAGGCTATGAAGGAGATGTCAGTCAGTCCAAACCTGCTAAAACTCCAATACTTTGGGTTGATCAAGAAGATCTCAGTGGGGTGATGAGTTTTATCAATCATCAAGACACTACCAAACTAAGTGTGTCTGTAATGGATGAGTTGGAAGGTGATGAAAGTCGTACAACTTTTATCCTGGACCGAGGAGCCTATGATGCACCGACTATTCCGGTCAATCCCGGAACACCAAAATCTATTCTTCCTTTTCCGGATAATTTAGAGAAAAACCGACTTGGCTTAGCCAAATGGATTACAAACAAAAATAATCCACTGACTGCTCGCGTATTTGTCAATTTAATTTGGCAGGAGCTATTTGGACAGGGAATAGTGAAGTCAGCAGGAGACTTCGGTATGCAAGGTGACTTGCCAAGTCATCCTCAATTACTCGATTGGCTGGCTGTTGATTTTATGGAGAATGACTGGGATATCAAGCGGTTGCTCAAGCAAATCCTCAGCTCCTCCACTTATAGACAGTCTTCAGTGATCACCGAAAAGCATTTAAATACCGACCCTGACAATATCTACCTATCTCGGGCATATCGTCTGCGCTTGCCTGCCGAAAATATTCAGGATTTGGTACTTACAAGTAGCGGACTTCTTCACCAGAAGATTGGCGGGCCTAGTGTAAAACCTTATCAGCCTAAAGGAATCTGGGAATCAGCCACCTCCGGAAGAGGCGTTTTGGCCACTTATGTTCAGGACAAAGGGGATGATCTCTATCGGCGGGGAATTTATAATTTCATCAAACTTACAGTACCACCTCCTAAAGCTATCATCTTCGACAGTAGCAATAGAGATCGCTGTGAGATTACCAGAGGCCGGACAAATACGCCACTTCAAGCATTGGTCATGCTGAACGATCCTATGATCCTGGAAGCTTCACGTGTATTGGCGAGTAGTCTGCTGGAAGAAATGGATGCCAAAAAATCCATTGATCAGGCTTTCACTAAAATCGTTTGCCGACCGATCAGTTCCAAGGAAAAGAGCTTATTGGAAAACTACTACGAAGATCAATTAAAGCGCTTTCAGTCCGACAACAGTCAGATTGGGCCAACCTTGGCCGTGGGTGAATATCCGCTGAATCCCAAATCGATTCGCGCTGAGACAGCTGCTTTGATGCAGGTGATAGTTAGCATTTACAATCTGGAAGAAACCATTACAAAAATATAAGATGGAGAAGGAAGAATTTGAACATGGGTTGAATTTCAACAGAAGAAAATTTCTCTCTCGATTAAGTTTGGGAGTGGGAAGTGCCGCATTGGGTTCTTTATTGATTCCAGACTTATTTTCTGGCAAAGCTGGAGCGGAAGATGCAATTATGGATGCCCTACCCCATTTTGCTCCAAAAGCTAAACGGGTAATTTATCTGTTCCAAAATGGCGCACCCAGTCAATTGGAATCCTTTGATTACAAGCCATTGCTCAATGAAAATATTGGGCAGGAACTGCCTAACTCTATCCGTGGAGATCAACGATTGACAGGAATGACCGCAGGTCAAACTTCATTCCCACTAGTTGGCTCCTACTTTAAGTTTAACCAATACGGACAATCCAGAGCTTGGATTTCGGAAATATTTCCTCACACAGCCAAAATAGTGGATGATATCTGTATCGTAAAATCCATGCATACAGAGGCAATTAATCATGATCCTGCCTTGACTTTTTTTCAAACAGGAGCACAAGTAGGGAACCGTCCCAGTATGGGGAGCTGGCTGAGTTATGGATTAGGCAGTGAAAACAGTAATCTTCCTGCCTTTTGCGTATTACTGAGTAGAGGAAGTGGAAATGGACAAGGAGTTTATTCCAAGCTTTGGAGCAATGGATTCCTAGATGCCACACATCAAGGTGTTCAGTTTTCCAATTCTGAAGATCCTGTTCTTTACTTGAAAGACCCCGAAAAAATGAACCGTGACGAGCGTCGTAAAATGCTTGACCAAATCGCCTCAATGAATGATTTGAACTATAAAGAGTTCAATGACCCAGAAATTACTGCAAAAATTCAGCAATATGAAATGGCTTTCAGGATGCAGACGGCGGTACCTGAAATGACCGATGTGTCTAAAGAACCTGACAGTATTATCAAACTTTACGGACCGGACTGTCTTGTACCAGGAACCTATGCCGCCAATTGTCTTTTAGCACGAAAACTTACAGAAAGTGGCGTCAGATTCGTTCAGCTTTATCATCAGGGATGGGATCAGCATGGGAATCTTCCAAGTGAAATGGCACTCCAGGCCAAAGATGTGGATCAAGCGTCTGCGGCTTTGATTACTGATTTAAAGCAGCGTGGATTACTGGATGAAACATTGGTGATTTGGGGTGGTGAATTTGGAAGAACAAATTACTGTCAAGGGAAGATTCTGGCTGATAATTACGGACGTGATCATCATCCTCGCGCTTTCTCTATTTGGATGGCAGGCGGTGGAGTCAAGTCAGGAATGGTCTATGGTGAAACAGACGAATTTGGCTATAATATCGCAGAGAATCCTGTCCATGTCCATGACTTTCAAGCTACCGTGATGAACCTGATGGGAATTGACCATGAGCGAATGACTTACAAGCATCTTGGAAGACGGTATCGATTAACTGACGTGTCCGGTAAAGTGGTAAAAGATATCATCGCTTAAGATACTATGCTGAGAACTTCCTCGATCAAAACTCTCCTGGAGAATACACTTTTTGTCTGGATGGGCTTAGTGCTAGTGTTAGCGATTGGCTCGGACCTGATTTTACTCCCTAACTGGATTCAAGTCATTGGCAGAAGTCATCCACTTCTATTACACTTTCCTATTGTTTTGCTTCTTTTGGGGCTTTTGTTTGTATGGATCCCAGGATTAGACCAAAAACCAGACGTCAGGTCAATCTTCGAATTAACGCTGTTGGCTGGATGTAATTTCGCAGGGTTAACGGTCATTGCTGGTTTGATTTTGGTAAATGAAGATTATGATAAAGATGTGATTTTTTGGCACCAATGGTCTGGAATAGGTATTTTCTACCTTTGTATTACCATCTATTTCTTCAGACATCTATCCAGATCATTGTTGAAACCAGGCAGTTTGATCTTAGCCGTAGGAATAATGCTAACTGGGCACTGGGGTGCAAGTATCACCCACGGTGAGGATTTTCTACTAGCTCCCATGCAGGAGAAAGAAAGCAAAATTCCATCTTTAGCCGAGGCAGAAGTATTCAATGATTTGGTGCTGCCGATCTTAGAAAGTAAATGTATCAGCTGCCACAAAGAAGGGAAAATCAAAGGCGAACTTCGAATGGATCTTATTGAAGGCTTAAAAAAGGGGGGAAAATCCGGTCCATTCGTACTGGCAGGAGATTTCGAAAACTCACATATGATTCAGCGAATCGGATTACCGATGGATGAGAAAAAGCATATGCCTCCAAAAAATAAAGCGCAATTATCCGAAGATGAATTGGTCATTTTGAGAGAATGGGTAGCAAATGGAGCCTCATTTAATCAAAAATTGAAGGAAATTGATCCAGAAAACAAACTCTTTATCCTAGCTTCCAACAAGTTTGAAGCGAAAAAAACCTATAATTTCGAAGCAGCTGATGCTTCAGATGTCAACTCACTAAATAATTTTTTTAGAACGGTAGATGCTATTTATCCAGGGTCTCCAGCCTTGGAGGTATCCTATTTTAGTATTGCTGCCTTTGACCCAAATTCACTGGGAGAGCTGAGAAAAGTGAAAGATCAGGTAGTCAAATTGAACCTAAATAAAATGCCGCTTGCTGGAGTTGACCTATCGGTACTGAAGGAAATGGCACACTTAGAAGAAATTCAGGTAAATTTCACCGATTTGGACTCCAAACAAATCCAACTGCTATCCTCAATGGAAAATCTGAAGTCTCTGGCTATTTCAGGAAATCCAATTGATAAAACGGGTGTTCAAGCCATTTCAAAAATGAAGACTTTGATCAATCTTTACCTCTGGACTCCTAGCCTGTCGGATACTCAGAAAAAGACTATACAATCAAAACTACCAAATACAACCATTGATTTTGGCTTTGAAGGAAGCGAAGCCATTTTCCCTCTAAATTCTCCTGAGATAACTTTTGATAAAATGATGTTTCGCGACAGCATGGAAATAGTGATTTCTCATCCCATCAAAACTGTGGACATCCGATATACATTAGATGGATCAGAGCCCGATAGCTTGACTAGTCCAGAGTATTCTGAACCAATTTGGTTCAGAAAAACAGGGACAATTAGAGCCAAAGTGTTTGCAAAAGATTGGATTGGATCACCAGAAGCTAATTTTCAGTTCTTAAAATCCGGTCTGACTCCAACTAATTATCAACTTCTAAGCAAACCCAATAAACAATACAGGGGTAAAGGAGTGGAAACACTTTTCGATCAGATCAAAGGACAAAATAATCACACAACTGGTGAATGGCTCGGCTTCCAAGATGAAGCGATGGAATTGGAGATGAAATTGGATCCTGATGCAGATTACTCAGAGTTAGTTATCGGAATGCTATATCATGAAGGCGCCCACATATTCCCCCCTGCTTCAGTAGAAATCAAAGGACTTAAAAATGGGAGTTGGAAAACTATAGTGAGCAATATCCCGGCACAATCCAAAAAGGTTGATTTACCAAGATCAAGATTTCTCAATTATGATCTTTCGGTCGGTGGATATGAATCGCTCCGCATCAAGCTAAACCCAGTAAAATCGCTACCAAAATGGCATCCTTCCTCTGGATCTAAAGGCTGGGTATTTGTGGATGAAATCCTACTTAATTAACGAGATGGAAGCTTTTGAAAGCTATTCGCAAGCTATTTCAGATAAGCTGATTGCTGCTTTTGGTCAAAAATCAAAAATTCAAACGGCCTCTAATTGGGTAGCAGACTCACTAGAAGCTGAAGGTTGGATTTATACGACAGGGACTGGGCATTCACATCTGCTTGCCGAGGAGATTTTTTATCGGGCGGGAGGTTTTGCCAGAGTTATTCCTATTCTTGACCCAGCCCTGATGCTTCATGAAAATGCCTCAAAAAGTACGGAAGTAGAGCGAATCGAAGGATATGCTGCAAAACTTTTATCTGAATACAGGATAAGCTCAGCAGATGTATTCCTCATCAGTTCAAATTCCGGGAGAAACTCAGTATCCATTGAAATGGCTCAGCTTGCAAAAGCTGCGGGAGCTAAAGTAATCTGCATTACCAATATCAAACATAGCAAAGCTGTAAGTTCGAGACACTCGTCGGGCTTGAAATTGTATGAAATCTGTGACCTCTATTTGGATAATTTTGGAGAAATCGGTGATGCAGGTATTGCATTAAAAGGATTAAATACCAAAGTCGGAGCTACTTCAACGGTCATCGGGGCAGCACTTCTCCAAGCTATTATGGTTCAGTCTGCTCAAAATCTGCTGGACAGGGGAATAAAACCTGAACTCTTTTCTAGCTCCAATGCTGATGAAGGTGAAGAATTAAACCAGGTCTTAACTGAAAAATACCGAGCATTGGTTAAATCAATTTAGCAGAAGAATACCGCTCTTTTAAAAGAAATTTGTAAGATTTATTTTCAATTCAACTCACAATCACTTCTCTTCTTTCAATTGAGCTCGATAGAAATCCATATTCTCTTTTACTTTATGATCTAGCTCTGGATTTTTTATGTCATTCAGCTTATTCATCTCCTCCAATATGGTTTTGGCTACCAAGACAGGAGCTGTCTCCTTATTATCCGAGGGAATGATCTACCAAGGGGCATTAGGTTTCGATGTTCAATTGATGGTTTGTTCATAGTAAATCTGATATTCTTCCCAATGACTACGTTCTTTAAGATCCCCCGGGGAAAATCTCCAATTATGCTTCGGCTCGTCTAACCTTCTAAGCAACCATTTTCGCTGCTCTTCCCTGCTTAAGTGAAGGTAAAATTTCAAAATAACTGTTCCATTCTGCTGAATATGTTTTTCAAAATTGATGATCTGCTCAAATCTATTTTCCCAAAATTTTAGGGGTAATATCTTCTACCTTTTCAATCCCTGGAATATTTTCCCCAAAAATATACTCAGGATGCACTCCTGCCACCAATACATTTTCATGATGGGTTCGGTTGAAAACTCCATATTTACCATGCTCAGGCAAAGCAAGCTAGTGTCTCCAAGGGTAGTCGTGCTCAAGTTCCCGATCAGACGGAGTCTTGAAACTGTGAGCCACCACAGCTCTTGGATTAAATTCTTTGAAAACCTCACGAATCAAACTATCCTTCCCGGCAGTATCCATCCCCTGAAGACAAATTAAGACAGTGTACTTGTTGTGGGCATACATCAGGTCTTGATGATCGCTTGGTTTCTCTCGGTACTTGCTCAAGACTTTGTCTTTCTTCTTTTCGGAGCATTCCAAGCCGATGAAAGTCGCTTGATCTTTCAGACTTATTGGACCAACTACTTTTAGTGATTCTACAGGGATATCTTTCAAAACTTTTGAAAATAACTAATAAGCAGACCCATTCTCTGCCGTTTTCTGGAAAATCAACTCCTGTTTATCAATTGAAATGAGATTTTCTTCACGTAAATTGAAAGTACTTTGATTCAATATTCATCTATTTATTCATGATCATTGCTGATCCGCTCGGTAAAATCAACTGTAGAAACTCTGCCAGATCTACCAGAAGCATCAAAAATCGCAGCTTTTACAGTTCCCTGTCTGGGAAATGGAGCTTTGTAGATCACTGAGGTCAGATTGGGTTCTGATCCATCTAAGGAATACCTGATCTCCATACCGGGTAATTCACTATTGAGGTAAATCAAACCATTGTCGCTTCTGATACCGGGAATTGGGATTCGGAAGTTGAATCCCTTGCGAGTCACGGCTAGCCGTGACAGTTCTCTTTGTGATACCACATTTGAAAAAACATTCCATTCTATCACTCTTTGAGCTTTCATAGCAGTCTCTTGATCGGGCTGAGACCAAGCTGGATCCCCATTCCAAGCACGCTCTACATAGCCCAGCATTTTAGGAAACAGATAATATTCCATCATCTCACCAGTTCGTATCGTCTCGGTCCAAAGTTGACCCTGAACCCCTAATATATTTTGCTTTCCTAGTTCACTAAGCGGTGTAAATCGCTCCTTAGCTTGATCCCAATCCCAAAGTGCGCCTTCCATAGTTTGGTCGTGTGACAGGTATAGTTTTCCTGGTACAGCCTTCCAACTTTGATACAGATCCGATACTCCAGACCAAGTATGGCCACGCTCCTCTGGATCAAAGTTGTACGCAAGATCAAAATAAAAATTCGAACTTGGGCTCAAGACTACCGGAAAACCTGCATTGGCCAATCGATACGCCATATCCTCGCCTCCCCAACCCGCTACGGCATTCCAGGCATAGAGATTCCACCCTTTTGCCGCAAAGTCCACATTCGGGATGACTAGTTCCTTGCCATTGGATTCGATGTGACTTTGTCCTACCTCCTCCCAGCCTGCCATCTTCAGACCCTCAGATTCGATGAGTTCAGATAGTCTTACTTTCAGATAATCACCCAGCTGCTCTTGAGAAATGCTTGGATTAGTTCTCAAAAACTCTTCACAAATCGGAGATGCTGTCCAAACTCCTTTTGGGACTTCATCGCCTCCTGTATGCCATACTTGGAGTGTCGCACCCGCATTTGTATACATTGCCTTTATTTCATGGATCACTTTTCGATAAAAATCATAAGTGGATTCCTTACAGATACAGACCGTATTATCCCTGAAGTTTTGTGCCGAAAGATAGCGTGACTGATCGTCTGGGTCGGCCAATCGATATTGAGCGGCAAGCGCTTCTTTGCCATCTTGCATCAGACGATGGTAGCGGTATTCCATTGCTTTGATCGCAGCACGGGAGTGCGCTGGCATCCCAAACTCCGGAATCACTGCAATATGATGCTCGTTGGCGTAAGTTAAAATCTCCTCAAAATCTGCCTTCGAGTAAAATCCAGATCCTCGACTACCTGGTATAGATTCTGAGCCAGATGCATAAAATGGCCACTGCATCGACTGCTCATCTTCAGAAAATCCTCTTTTGGCTCCGTATTCGGTCAACTCTGACAATCCCGGTATTTCGATTCGCCAGCCTTCATCGTTGACCATCTGAAAATGAAAAGTATTCAACTTATACATAGCCATTAGATCCAATACTCTGAAAATTTGTGCCTTGGGTAAAAAATTTCTTGCTACATCAAGGAAAAATCCCCGATATCCGAAAGTCGGAGCATCTTTGATTTTGATTTGGGGAAAGGAAATGACTTTAGCTTTATCCGCTCGATCTTGAATGACCAAAAGTGCCAATAAGGATTGTACCCCATAAAAAGCCCCTTTTGGAGTAGATGCAATAATTCGGATGGCGCTTTGATCAATTTCAAGTTCATATCCCTCCACGCTGATTCCTACTTTTTTATAAATCAGGATTTGCGGATTTTCCGGATCAAGTTCAATCGATCCTTCAAATACTTTTAACAAGCTTTCCTTCAAGAAAAGACCTGTTTCCATAAACTCTGAATCCACCTTTAGATTGATTTTTTTTTCAAAAGTCAACTCATTTTCTCCATAAGAATACCGCTTGGGAATGGGAAGGAAAGGTGGTGTTTGATCGGAATTCAATACCGAAATCGACTCGTTTTTCAGATATATAGACTCCGGAGAAGGAATTGGCATATTGGTTCCTTTTGCCATTTCCTGAAGATTCTCCGATGAAAGTAACGCCGATTGGTACGATTCCACCTCGAAAGCATCTCCAGCTTTTTTCTGAAAAATAAGTCCCTCTGGAGCATGGCTGTTTTTGAGAAAACCATCTTGAGCTCGATAGGAGACAGTGAGACTTTCTCCGGGAAGAATAGCCAAGGTTTCCTCATTACTTTTCAAAACAAAAAAATCCCCCGCCAAATGCTCGATTTCAAATCCCTCAGTTTGCATTTGAGGATGGATCGAAAGGAATACAGTATTAAAGTAAAGCTTCCAACCTGGTTCCAATTGCTGATTCGAATCATTTTGGATTTTAAACGAAGCCAGATGGTTAGCGGGAAATTTCAACTGGTTTTCAGCCAGATTCCAAGTGATGCTCACTTGAGCTGAGCTGGTGAGACTGTAGAGTAGTACGATTACTAATAAACTGTTTTTCATTTTAATGATTTTTTGAGCTGAAGTTTTGGAAATCGATTTTGTTTCTGAAAGATTCTAATTTGACTCAAACACAGGAAAATTCCAGCTAAAAATTGATTTTAACTATCTAGTACATTTTCATTACCCAGTATCGTCTTGCGTTTGATCCCTTCATCAATATAAAATGAATCTATTTAAGAGTGAAACAGGATAAAATTTTATCCTAAATTGAAAATTAAATTTCCGTCCAATCCCATTTCAAATGATCCAACCCACCATTCAAACATCACTAAGCGAAAGATATCTTGCACTTGACGTCCTTCGAGGAATGACCATCGCATTCATGATCATCGTCAATACGCCTGGAAGTTGGTCCTCGCTATATGCTCCACTTGCGCATGCAGATTGGCATGGATTCACTGTGACTGATCTAGTTTTTCCGACTTTTCTATTTGTGGTTGGAAATGCCATGAGCTTTGCCATGAAGCGATTGGGAGAGATGTCTGCCAGTGATTTCTTTAAAAAAGTGGGGAAGAGAACACTTTTAATCTTTCTTATTGGTTGGCTTTTGAATGCTTTCCCTTTTTTTGATTATAATGAAGCTGGAAAGATGGCATTTATCGATTTGACCGAAGTACGCCTATTTGGTGTGTTGCAGCGGATCGCTTTAGCTTATTTCTTTGGTGCCTTAGTGTTATACCTTGGGGGACCAAAGTTGGGCTGGATATTTTCAGGAATTGCGCTTCTAGGCTACTGGGCGATTCTTTACTTTTTTGGTGATGGGGCAGATCCCTATGGTTTGGAAACCAACGCAGCCATCAAACTCGATTTAATAGTAGTCGGAGCAGAGCGAATGTACACTGGAGAGGGAATACCTTTTGATCCAGAAGGTATTCTAAGTACGCTCCCTTCTATAGTCAATGTACTAGCAGGTTACCTAGCAGGAGTTTTCATTCAAAAGAATGGAAACAGCTTTAAAACAATCGGAACTTTATTGACCTGGTCTATTGGACTAGTGATTCTCAGCTCCGTCTGGGATATTGTATTTCCCATAAATAAGAAAATCTGGACCAGCTCCTATGTGCTGCACACCGTGGGAAGAGACTTGTTGATCCTAGCAATTTTGATCTGGCTTATTGAGATCCGCAACTGGAAAGGCTGGACTTATTTCTTCGAAGTTTTTGGTCGAAATCCTTTAATACTTTATGTTGCTTCAGGAATTGTAATTTCTATTATTTCCATGATTCCAATTGGAGAATCTAGCTTAGAAGGATTTATCTACGAAACATTATTCACCAGTTGGTTAAGTCCAAAGCTGGCTTCATTCTTATTTGCTATCTGCTATATGTTGGTCATTTGGATGATTGGTCTGTGGATGGACCGAAGAAAAATATACATTAAAGTCTAAACTTGATCCCACGATTTACAGAACTTTACTACACTCTTTTTAAATTAATATGTACGTCCGCAATTGCACCGGTAAAAATCAAAAAGTAGCTTAATATAGGGTAAACACTAACATTACCGGTAATTCTTCCGACGGCTATCAGAACCTCATCGGCTTGCCTCGCCGTGGCGGGCCTGCCTGCAAGTTGAGCCAAGAAAATTAGGTCACTTGCATAATTGCGAATAATCACAAATCGATTTATCTTTTTATTTAAATCCAAATTTTTATGAAACTGAAAATTGCAGTTTACAATGTCGAATGGATGCGAAATCTATTTGAAGCGGACGGAAGTCCAACCACGACTGGTAAGGATGGTGAACGGAGCAGACAACTTGCGGAAATCATTGATGCCATGGACCCTGACTTTATGGGAATTGTGGAAGGCCCCAACACACTAGTCAGTGGAGCAAAAACAGCTTCGGCTCAATTGGAAAATTGGACTCAGCATTTTCTTCCTTCCAAAGTTTATAAAGGAATCCATGGCTTTCCCTCTGCCGGGCAGCAGGAACTCAGTGCGATCTACAAACCAGACAAATTCAAGGTGCTCTTCACACCCGTCACAGCGCTAGGCAAGCGTTTTGATGAGCCTTTTCTAGTAGATACTACTAACCGACTGATCAAAGAGCAATACGAGCATTACCGACCCCCATTGGAGTTGAGCCTTTTGACTATTGAGGATCAGTTTGTCTCCAGAGTCATTGTAGCACATACCAAATCCAAGGGAATCTTTGATATGGTGGATTATGCAAGGTTCGAGCAGATTTCGGCCAGAGATCGATTGAAGCTATTTGCGGAGTGTATGTCTATCCGAGAGCGATGTGATACTTACCTCCTCAAAGGACAACAAGTCATCGTCATGGGTGATATCAACGATGGCTTCGACTTAGATTTTTACGAAAATAAATTCAGTAAAAGTGCCGTTGAAATCCTTTTAGGGGATACTTGGTATCCCGAGTTGATTTTAAAATCAGTTCTCCCCAAACCCAAGTTGGGTTCGTATGGATACACTCCCAACTCCAGCAGATACAAAGACCGGATCACAGGCGATAAGATCAATGTGTTGATCGATCATATTCTAGTCAGTCAAGGACTCAACATTTCAAACGGGAAAGTATGGAATCCTTACTTGGAAAAAGACAATCCAGTAATTCAGGGACTTAAGACCCAATTGATAAATGGCTCAGATCACTTTCCCCTGATGATGGAACTTGATTTGTAAACTTGAGAAATATGGAAAGACGCGGCACAGACTATGATCGCAAATACGGAAAAGAACTCAGGTAAAACGCCAGATCAATGGATCGAAATAGTTCAAAAAGAAGGTTTTCAAAAGTATGGGGAAATCGTAAAGTTCTTAAAGGAAAATCGCGTATCACCTATGGTTTTGCGCAAAAACTGCCTGAACGCATAAAAATATAAGTGTTGCCAAGTATAATTCTTTTCATTTCTCTTACTTATCAAGATTATTTTTAACTAGCATCAGAAGTAAAAGATGAAATTTAGACTCATAAACCTCATTTAGATTAATTTTAAATAAATAGCCATCCTTTCTGTAAGCTAAATAAAAGGGAAAAATTAACTGACTTAGATATGCTTTCCCATGAAGATCTTTGGATAAAACTCACCCACCATAAGATTTAAAATAGATCCGCCGTAATTCGAAACTAGTTAGTTCTAAACAAAAAAATGAGGAATCCAAAACCCCTTTAATTACCGCTCCAAAGAAAAAGGATGTTTTGCGACTCGTACCCTATTTCACCACAGACACTTTTTCCAAAATGTAATTGCATTGGTAAATATCAACCGCGTTTAACTTAAGGACACCTTTGAAAGTGACGACCTGATCCATTTTAAAGCGTGGATGATCCTTTGGTAATTTGAGCTCCACAATGGATTCTGGTCCGGCACTTCCACAGAAAAAGCAAGCCGCAAAGGGATTGGCAGAAAGTATATACACATCATTTCCACGATCAATTTCCAATACATAACCTTTGATTATCACTTCCCTATTATTTAAAGCAAGTACAGAAGGTCCAAATCTCGGGAAATAATAATAAGCTTTAACCTCTTTAGAGTATTTATCAGTGAAAGACACATCTTCGAGGGTCTCCCAAGTTATTTTGGTTTGAGAACAGGAAGAAAAAGTAATGAAAATCAATAGGATAATAAGTACCGCCTTAGGCATCTGCAAGTGTTTTTGAAAGATTGATATTGAAAACTTTAAATGCGGGAATAAGTGACGCAACAATACCGATGACCAAGGTGATTCCTGCTAAATACCACTCTTCGATAAGTATCAATGCCCAAGGAAGTTCATACAAATAATCTGACTTCAGCAAAATTGAAATTAGGATTAAACCAACTCTGCTCGCTACCATTCCCAAAAGGAATCCGAATACGGAAATAAATAAGCCCTCAAGTAATACCAATTAGCATATACAAAGCCGTATATAATTTATATATTCGAGCATGGGAAAACGGGTCAGCAAAACGATACATGAAAGTCTGTCTGCACTTAAATCGTTAAGAAGAAAGCAGACCTCGCTGCAAAAAGAAAAGCGTATCTACGCCTTGATTTGTGTGAAGGAAAACAGATTCGGCACACGCCAAGAATTGGCCAAATCACCTGGGCACGCACATCAGAAGTCTGGAGAAATGGCTGGTGCAATACGACAGGCATGGCATCGAAGATCTAGTAAAGATCAAGCCCAAAACGAAAGGATCAAGAATCATCACTGCCCAGATCCACGAAGGGCTCCGCCAAAGCGTGAACGATGCTAAAAACCCCTTCATGGGTTATTGGGATGCGAAACACTGGGCAAAGGAGCAGTATGAGGTAGAAGTGAGCTAGCATCGGATCAGAGCATACCTAATCAAGCATTTCAAAACGAAGGTAAAACGGCCACGCAAGAGCCATATCCAAAAAGACCCCCAGGCTGAAGAAGCCTTTTTTAAAACTCCCAAGCACATTCAGGGAGCTTAAAACAGGTCTGGATAAAGCTGAGTACACCGGCGTCAACCTGTATTTCCAGGACGAAAGCAGATTTGGACTGATGAGTCACATGGGATCATGTATCAGTGCCAAAGGAGTAAGACCTGTAATCAGCTAGGGGCATAAATTCTCTTCCACCTAGTTATACGGCAGTTATTCACCCATCGATGGGGACAGTTTTGTCTGGGAGGTTGAAGGAGTGTCCACCAAACTATCTGAGGCTTATCTCGACGGGTTATCCCAGCATCGGCCAAAAGAATTCAAACTAGTCGTAATCGATAATGCAGGGTTCCATTCTACTAAAAACATGACCGTTCCCGCGAATATTTTCCTGCTCAACATTCCCGCCTATTCTCCGGAGCTCAGCCCTTGCGAACAGGTCTGGGCATACATGAAAACGAGATTTAAAAACAAGGTGTTTACCACCATGGAAGACTTGAAGGAATGGCTGTATGAAAGCGTGAAGAATTTATCTAAAGCAACAATTTTATCAATCACTTCAAATCACCATTTTCTAAATGAATTCAATGCAGTGTTTAAAATGTAAATTGGTATAAGAGAGACCTAATTTTCTTTAGGTGTATTTGGATAATTGCAATCGCCAATTAAAATATTGAAAAATCTTCAATTTCAGCTTAGTTCGACATGCTTAGACAAGCCCGGTACAATTGCTCACGACTAGTCGCCCAAGAGATGGCGTTATTTGAAAAGGGAATGGGGAATCGGATACCGTCAAACAAGGCTTAGTGATTCCTGTTTGACACCCATAAAAATTAAATAAATCAGTGGCCGAACGGATTTAAAGCCAAATTGAGCTTGCTTCCAGTTTTGCGTAAACTGTAATTTTTCTAAAAAAAACTTAAACCTGACTCATACGCAAAGTAAATTATACATCCATCGAAAGAGAGCTGCTTGAATTTATAGGGTCTGCCGAAATGCAACCTACTGATTATACAGCCGATTGTACAGACGGTTGAAAAGAGATGCGTTTTACAAAAAACCCAACTAGAATAATTGCTCAAATCTCACTCCCAACCGACAAATTTTTTATAAAAGTGTCAGATCAAACGGAGTAAAGCTTCTTCAACACTTTAGACACAGTTTGCCTCGTCAAGCCTGTCAAGTCAGCAATATCTTGTAGCGTAAGCAGCTTTTTTAGCGCTTTGAAATCCCGGATTTCATCCATTTTATAAAAATCTGTCAACACCTTTTTCACCTTTTCTTCCACATCCAAGCTCCTGATTGAATAAAGTCTGTTTTCCGCCTTCCACCACCTCATGACCACCTTTCTATGAAACCACTCGGAGACTTCTGGAATATTTATAATAATGTCTTTGAAGTAATCGATTTCATTCACCCGAAGCTTGACCTGAGTGAGAGTCTTTGAAAATTCAAAAAATTGCCCATCTAAATAGTTGAGATTTCCAAAAAACTCGCCCGGCCCCAGGATATCAAAACAGACCTCCTCCCCTTCTTGAGAATAGGATCCAATTTTGACTATGCCAGAAATGATCTCGTAGATAGGCGTAGTTTTGACCGGTGGTTCGTAAAGATAAACCCCTCTTTCAACCTCTTTGATTAATACATCTTTGGGACACAAACCCCTCGTAGGGTAGGCTACACTAAAAAAAGGACTGGATTCCATTTCAAATTTCATTTCGTGAGAAAAACAAATTTCAAAGGAATTCAGTCCTATTCCACTACCAAATTTTAATCTTAACAGATTGGTAACATGGTCAGTACTTTTAAAACCTCCTAATGAAGTCTTCTTTAAGAAATAGTGAATCTAATTCACCACGAACCTCGATTCCGACTTCAACTTGATCCGCCTGCCAGTCAAACTTTAATATCCCAAAGTTCAATTTTGCAATCAAATCACCCGTTCGATATTGATTTGGCTCCTCTTTATACTCCCTCCAAGTATGTGTCAATCCACTGGAAGTAATCTCGAAAACTGGATGGGAGATTCCTTTTATTTGAATTTCACTGATCTCTGCAATGTGTCGATCGCCGCTTAGGAAAATCAGCCCTTCTACCTTGTATTTTCCCACCAGATTCAATAGCCGCTCCCGCTCGTAGGGGAAATTTGCCCACTTTTCAAATTGGTGATCCTTGGGTACGATTTGGATGCCCGAGCCAATGAGCGTTATTTTCGCTGTATTTCCAGCGAGCTCCTTTTCCAACCATTCCCATTGTTCTTCGCCTAGAATAGTTCCGCTTTCATTAGGCAAATACGTTCGGTTTTCCATTCCTAAACTGTCTCTGAAATATCTGGCATCTAATAAAATCACCTTTATCTCCTTATCTCCAGAGCCATACGAGTAGGCACCATAAGCTCCTTCTTTAGCTCTGAGTGGACTGTTGGTCGGGACGTCCAGAAAGTCATACATCAAATCTCGGCTGGCTTTTTTATACGGGTATTCTTTTCCGGCATCATTCTTACCAAAATCATGATCATCCCAGATGCCAATAATTGGGGTCTTTTCTTTGAGTTTTTGATATCCGGCGTTGGAATCCTGCAATTCATACTTCGCTTTCAATACTGCCATGGAGTCTGTATCGCCATAGATATTGTCACCTAGCCAAATAAATAGCTCTGGTGAATGGCTTATGATCGGTTCCCAAAGCGGCTGAGGGCTATCCTGCTTGTTACAGGAACCAAAAGCGATGATTTGCAATCCTTCCTTTTCCAGCTCTTGAGGAGCGGCTGAGACTTCTTTAGTATTGCAAGAAGCGAGACTGGAAAGTGCTAAAACTACAATCCCTAATTTGTAAATAGTTGAGTTTTTCATTTTTCTATTAATTATTTAAAATGCGTAGCGAAGGCCAAGTTGTACTCTCCATGGGGTCCCGTTGATAGGCTTGGCTCCTACCCCACTTTCTACCCTATAAATATATTCCCCTCTAGATTGGTCAAAGCCCTGAATATTGTACAAATTTCGGGATCTCCCCAAATTATTATCCACTCCCCACTCCTTATTAAGAAGGTTTGCCAAGTTAAAGATATCTGCAGATACCTCTAAAGATTGCTTCCTGAAGGTTTTGATTGACTTTAAGATCCGTAGGTCAATGGTAGCTGCGAATGGATTGACTCCTCCATTTCGCTCGGCTACTTTTCCAAAACTTTCCCTCAGGTATTTCTTGGTACTTTCTGAGGTATTTGGATCCTCGAGAATCCCATTTATTCCGGCTCTGATATTCTCGGGTGTTTTAGGGTCGTTTGGATCAAAAACAAAAGCTAATGCATTATTCAGTGGAAAATCCCCTTGTAAACTTCCATTCGTCACCAAAAAGGAATACCTGCTACCTCCGTATCCGATCAGAGATGCCCCCAGCATAAATCCTTTCCAAGTTGGAGTAGCCCCATTCACAACTATTTTATCTTTAAAATGAAAATCCGAATAACCCCAATTCAACACCCGACTATCGTCCACCACCGGTAGGAAAGTGGAAGTATTGGCCACACAGCAATTGTATGAAGAGTTGTCTTTGGATTGATTATAAGTGTAGCTGGCGTTCAGATAGCCATCTTTGCCAAGTCTGGTGCCGATGTCAAAAACAATGGCATATTGATAGGCAATTGCATTGGAATTTAATTCAAGGACTCTACCTAAGTTTTCTGATTTTCTGGAGTTTAGCCAGTCCGTCTGACCTCTGCCCGTGATCGTGGCAGCAGGCACAAATACGCCTCTGTCGCCTTCATTTTCTAACCTGAAGAAAGGTTGATCTACCAAATTCCTTTCCAGATACACATAATTATCGAACGTACGAGTGTATAGTACATTAAGCCCCAGTCTGATTCGGTCCGTCAGATATTTATTGTAATTCAAATTCGCCTTGAATGTACTCGGTACTTCAAAGTTTTCAGATACCGAATTGATGGTGGATATAGACGGAGCGCCTTCAGGTACTCCCGGGACGGTACTGGGATCATTTCTATAACTTACAAAATCCGGTTTAGGCACTAGATTCCCTGTTACATCGACAGCTGCCAGCATGACTCCGGAGTTCTGAATATTATTTACCTGAGCGTAGTAGTGAGGCTGGGCAGAAAATAACCCCGCTCCGAATTTCAGTATGTCAGTATTATTTCCCTTCACATTCCAAGTCATCTGCACTCTTGGCTGAATATTGTTCCAGTCTGAAGGTTTCACCTGAGAATTAATTCCAAGTTCCTGATCTAAAGTGGGGTTGTAATCGGCACTGTTCATAAAGGCTGTAAGATCATATCTCACTCCAAAAACAGTTTGTAGATTTTTTGCAAGCTCAAATTCTACCTGAGCAAATGCTGACAGATCCAAGACCGTTTGCTTCACAATTGGCAGCCCTTTTAAGGGTACCTCTCTTGCGTATCTTGAAGCTTTCAAAGCTTCTAAATCTTGTAGGTTATCAAAAAAGAAGCGCCCGTTTTGCTCGTTAGACAATAAAGTCTCGAGGTAGGTAATCATATTATCCGTACCAAAAGTCAATTGGTACTTGCCCTTGGTGATATAAGTAGTATTGACTAGATGCAATTGATTTTCCATATTTGTTTCTGGAACAAATCGCTGACCACCAAATTGAAAACTCCGAGACTGCGTGGCATTAGGATTGGTTCCTGTTGGGAAAGGTGAAGTGATTCTGACAATTCCTCTTGGAATATTACTGAGTGGAAGTTGGCTGTTTGGAGCAAATGCTCGCTCGGCATGTTGGTATTGAAACTTCATCTCATTGGTGACAGATGGGCTCACCGCGGTCCGCAAAGAAAAAAGCAGACTATTTTCCTTTGATTTGAAATCACCATAAACTTCAGCAATATTAATATTGGAGTTGTCCGTGACACTTAGCGGATTGTTCCAATCCGTATAGTTATTCCTGATAGTCAATTTATTTCTTGCATTCAGCTGCCAGTCTATTCTTGTAAAAAGCGTATTGGCAACGGTTTTTCTTGAAAATTCTCCGACTTGCTGCGCATCACTTACTCCATAAAGCCTGCGCACAATATCCAATGCCTTTTGTAACGTATCCTGAGTCACTCCAAGTCGCCTTTCATCGTCTGGGGAGTTGATATCCGTGATGAATACAGGTTCACCAGCATCCTGTCTGTCAAATGCCATGAAAAAATGCATCTTGTCCTTAATTATAGGTCCGCCCAAGCTTAGCCCCCATTGGTAGGTGTAAAAGTCTTGTTCTCTGGAGTTTCCTCTTATGTCATACTTACTTGCCAACCCATCATTTCTGTTGTAGACAAAGGCAGATCCGCTCAGTTCATTGGTGCCAGATTTGGTTACTGCATTCAACGCACCACCAGCCTGTCGTCCCTGTGTGACATCATAGGAATTGGTGACCACTTCAAATTCCCGTATCGCTTCAATGGAAACAGTATAAGGACCACGTCCAATTTCACCGTTAGTCAGCTGATTTCGGGCATTTACGCCATCAATTGTCACGTTAGTTCCTGTTGAGCGCTGTCCCGCCAGATTGATTCCTCCGCCTCCTTGAAGAGGCGAAAGCGCAGTCAAACTAGTAAAGTTCCTTCCCTCTGTAGGCAAGTTTTTGATTTGAGTTGAATTGATAGAAGTTACGCCCCCCAATTTCTCTATTTCGTTGGATAGGTTATTGCCACTGATGACTACTTCGTTCAATTCGGTTGCACCCATCGTGAGCTGAAAGTCCAAATTGATCCGATCTCCAAGGTTCAACTCATATCCGGTCCTAGATTCAGAATTGTACCCGACAAAGCTGACCGTTATTGAATAGGGTTTTCCGAGAGGCAATTGTTGGAAGATGAATTGCCCAGTCTCGGAGGTAATCGAATAGGTTTTGAATCCAGTGGATAGATTTTCGATCCTGACAGTCGCGCCTGTAAGCGGAAATTTGGTTTCATCTTTTACCAAGCCGGCTATCGTTGCATTGGTAGCCTGCGCGAACACGTTTGAACTAAAAAGCAAAAACAAAAGGGTTGGAAAAAGACGTATTTTCCATTTTTTTGGTAAATAATTGCGATTCATAATTTATGTTGGTTGATTAATACACCTCAAAATTATTTCAGCAAACTCCCAAAAAATGTTAATAATTAACAGCAGGAACGATCTTTACAAAATGATAATCTAGTGTCAGGTTCTTAACATTTCTGTAATTTTCATGGTACTTTAAAGATATCTGGGGAGAGGGAGGTTTTGGGGAAATATGGTCTCTGGATTTCAGTTTAAAAAATTGCCATTCTTATTTTACTGAATTTCAAAGATTAGTTTTGAATTCTAGAGCGGACTTCACGGGCTATTTTTAAAAGCATTATCCATACGGCTGGGAGTATCGATTGAAGATTCGATTCAAACTAAAAAAAATTTCTATTGTGAAAAATTTAAATCCTCCTCCATCTTTTTTTCGAGGTGATTGACAGTGTTCTTCATCCCAAACTCATTCTTTTTGACAATCGAAATATCCCCGGTGGATTCGAGAATAATCATTTCCATATCGTCCAAGATACTCAGGCCTGCCATTCTACTGGGTTTAAAGATCTCTTCCTCAGAGATCCGCTCTCGCTTCATAGCTTCCCCGCGAAAGTCTCCCTTATAAAAAAGTAATGTAGACGAACTGGTCATGAGTGCGTTCATCCATGGAATGTGTGTTATAAGCCAAGTAAAATAAATTATGCAAATATATATACCCCAACTGCTGCGATTCCATCAGCCAAAGCACACTTTTATTGAGTGCCACAGTAGCCAGTGAAGAACCTAATGCTATCGTCACTACAAAATCAAACGCATTCATCTTAGCAAGCGTCCGCTTTCCGGATATTCGCAGCAAGATTACCATCGTCACATAACTAAGACTTGTCATCAATAGCGTTCTGGCTATACTTTCCCAACTCTCAGAAAAGATTTTTTCCATTACTAGCCCAGTTTAAACCACTCTTTATCTCATCTCAATCTTTACGCTGCACTTCACTTGTAAGCTTTAGGATTTTGCTTCCATTTTCCTGTTCAATAAGCAAAGCTTTATCGCTGCTGGAACCATTTCTGGTGACTTCAGCTCCGTCTAAGTTTTTGGTGACAGACTCAGCATAGGTTTCGGATACTTTGCCTTCGGCCTGTCCAATACCCCATTTCCAAGTGACTTTTGTTCCTTTTCTGATCATGATTTCATTACTTATTTGTTTGAAAAAACCGTTGACTTACGCTTTCGATCGGAGCATTTTACGACAGATTATAATGATGCTTTTTATTGGATTGGTACTTATTCACTCAAACTAAGATCTCCCTGATAGTTTGATTAGGATCATATTTACGTTAATGTAAGCTAGTTCACTTACTGCATAGGCGACGGCTTTAGCTTATCATCGGATTGGAGGATGGGCCTTATCCCCTTCCAAGTCTCATCTAAGTATAGCCAAATCATGGCGCTGACTGAATAATCTGTACAATAGTCTGATGTAACTACACCCTCATATCCTTAACATCATCGGTAAGGATCGGAATTCAATTTGTATAACCGTATTTGATATAAGCTCATCGTCTTAAGCAAATTACAAATTTGTATTTATATAAAAGTATATGTGCTCACGACTATTGTCGAGGGCTTCACCTAGCACTTACAAAGTTTCTTCTACTCCCAGAAGGCCAATGTACGCTCATAAAATTCACCTGAATGAATTAGAAGATATAATTCACAGCATAATGGATTGATTAAAGAAAGCCTGCTAAAACGCGGGATTGGCTGATCATATTAGAACATTCTACCCCTCTATCTCTTTCAACAAATCTCCATACCAAGCTTCGCCGTATTTACGGATTAAGGCATCTTTCAAAAATTTGTAGATCGGCACTTGTAGACTGGAACCAAGCTGACAGGCAGGATCGCAGATATGCCAACGGTCGTAATTCAATGCGTCAAAATCATCGTATTTCTGGGCGCGAATCGGATACATATGGCAAGAAATAGGTTTTTTGTAATCCGTCTTTCCAGCTAGATAAGCCTGCTCAATTCCACACTTGAGGATTCCTCGATCATCATACAGGGCATAAGCACATTCTCGATTGTCACCAATCGTTGGTGTACCCTTATCTCCATCCTTGTCAATGACCCAAGTACCTTGCTTTTCGATCGCAGCCCTACCCTCTTCGGTAATAAAATCTTTAACGATGGGATAAATTTCCTCAAGGATTTTAGTCTCTTCATCTTCTAAAGGAGCTCCAGAATCACCTTCTACGCAACATGCTCCTTTACAAGCTTCTAAGTCACAGACAAAAAAGTTTTCCTTGATATCATCTGACAGTACTACTTTCCCTACTATAATCATTTCGCTAATATTTTGATTTCAAAGGTAATCAATACTTCCAAGAGATCGGATTAGGACTTTCGATAATCCTTTCTGCGAACATAAACTCCTTTTTTCAGACTAGCGATTAAATTTCCAGCCTCATCCCTCACTTCACATGGAAATTCAAAGGTATACTTCCCATGTTCATCCGCTAGCTTTTTCGCTTCTTTGACTTGTTCAAGTGAAAGTTTGAATTCTGCAAAGACAGTTCCTCTGCCAGGTTTCAAAAAATCAATTGATGCATATTTATCCCAAACGATGTACTCATCGCCTAAATGAATGATAAGAATAAACATAAAAAAAGGATCACACATGGAATAAAGCGAACCTCCAAAGGCAGTTCCCAACAGATTGCGATTAAACCAGGTAAGCTTGAGTTGAGTCCGAAACATCGATAAATCAGGTGCATATTCTACTACCTTAATTCCTGAGAATAAATAAGGCGGATAGAAGTTCATCATGCTGATCAGACGACGAAACTTCTTCAATTTGGCATTTTCCATACTCAAAGTTAGTTGCAATTGGCACAAAAAAGAACCGCCCCAATTAAGGAGCGGCTCAATCCAACACTAGGAATAAAAATTAATTAAAGCCTTTATACCTAGCTAATGGAAAGAATATTAAAAGATTTTGAGGTTTTTGAAAAAATTTTAAAATTTAAATTCGAATCCTGCTGTGACGAGTCTTGGCAAACCCACACGTATTCCCTGAGGTCTTCGGGTTGAAATGTAACGTTCATCAGTAATATTTTTTACACTCAGGTTGAAGTTGGAATTCCACCTTGCGACTTTGTAACTCACCACTGCATCTATCATAAAATAGGAAGGGATTTCTCCAATCCTTCCATTCATTGAGGGTTCTACAGTATTGAGCTCATCGGCAAACTGTGTCCCAATAGAATTGGCTGTCAATCGCGCACCAAAACCTGATGTGGATTCAACGCTTATCGAAGAACTCAATAGCCACTCCGGTGCATAAGGTGTGCTGTTTCGATTAATATTGACATCACTTACAAATCGATCTTCGGAAAAATAAGCATCTATATATGTCAGGTTCAAATCATAAAGAACACTCCATTTCTGAGCACTTAATAATTGAGAGATATCAATTGCAATAGCAGTTTCAATCCCTTGGTGTCGGGTTGCACCGGCATTTACAACGCCAAAACCTACTCCCCCAGCTGACTCCGCCACTGGAATAATCTGATTGCTGAAATCCATCAAGAATGCTGTTGCCTCTACAAATAACCAGGGTGCAACTGCGGATCTAAGACCCAATTCGTAATTCCAGCTTCTTTCAGCTTCAAGCTGCAATGCCTCTCCGTTGGAAGTAATTGCATCTTTGGTTCTAGGAGGAGCAAACCCTTTGTGCACTCCACCAAATATGGTCAGCAGTTGAGTCGGCTTATAATTAAACCCAAGTCCGGGAATGACTTCTACCACCTTACTTTCCGCAACCAATACGGTATCTCTGATCCCCAAACCTGAAAAATTCCTTCTGAAAATATCACGCTCGTAGTTAAAGTTCTCCAACCTCAACCCGGCATTAAATGAAAACTTATCAGAGATTTCTGTTTTGTTTTGGAAGTATGCACTGAAAGCTTTTCCAGTCCGCTTTTCGTTTGCAACCATATTACCGCTTTCAACTCCTGCTTTGGTACCATTAATTCTTTGCTCAAGAGCTGTCTCCTGAAGATATCTAACACCAGCTATCAATTCATTTTTAAAGGTGAACAGCTTGTGATTCACTTCCAAACGAGGCTCAATCCCCCCTACTGAAAATTGTCTGTCACGATTACCGGTAGAGTTTCTCATGAAAATTGCTCCTCCCGGAATCGCTCTGTCTCCCCAAACTACTCCTGTCCAATTGGAAGGCGGAGTGTTGCTGGTATTGATCGAGAAATCCTGACGATTCCAGTTTCGAGTGGTAGTATAGCCATATATCAAAGTTCTGAGTTTCACATTTGGATTGAACCTATAGACATGAGAGAGGCTGATTGAATACCTCGAAATATCCAATTTGTCATCCGGTGCCAATCGTGTAAAATCCTCATTCCCCAGATCATACATTACCTGATTGATTCCGATGTAAGTCGAATTTGAAGTCTCGTCGTAAACTCCCAGCTTCAGTCCCAATTCAGATTTATCGTTGAGAGAGAATAAAAATTTGGTGTTGAAGTCTGTGATTTCAAACGCGGTAGACCCGATGTTTTCAGCAGATTTTCTCAGTAAGTTTACCTGCACTCCAGTTTTTCCAAAAGTATTCCCGTAATTAACCAAGCCACTGAAAAAATCACCCTGACCACCCTGAATTCTGATTGATCCTTCTTGTTCACTCGGAGGATTTGGAGTGATATAGTTGACTACTCCACCGATAGTCTGTGGTCCATAAAGAATCTGACCAGAACCTTTGAGTATCTCTATTCCAGCCATTCGGTCTATTGCAGGAGTATAATACATTTCAGGCTCTCCATAAGGTGCCAAAGCTATCGGAACTCCATCCTCCAACATCAAAACAGAGCGACTTCTATCAGGATCCAGACCTCTGATTCCGATATTAACGCGCATTCCAAGTCCTTCTTCGTCTACTACATGCAAACCCGGAACGCGGCGAAGAACTTCATTCCCTGAGATGGGTTTCAGATTTTTGATTGTCTCTTGATCAATAAAAGAAACTGATCCCGGTACTTTACTGAAAATCCGATCTTTATCAGCAATAATTGCAAACTGTGGCATTTCAACTTCTTCTTCGACAAAAATCACTTCCAGATTTTGAATTTGGCCGGTATCGATGATTAAGTATTTATTTATTGTCTTATATCCTACCGCAGAAATCTGTACTTCACAGGCTCCATTCTCTAAATTGAAGAGCTGAAATGATCCATCCAAATTTGTGAAAGCACCTTTCACAGTTCCTTTCACCTGGACATTTGCAAAAGCAACAGGCTCGCCTTCCTTTGTCTTTACTATACCGGAAACAGAAACGATGTTTTCCCTAAATTCTGATAAGTTGTGACTGACTGAGGGGGTATTGGGATCAGCAAGAACTAAAACTGCTGAAATGACTAAAATTGAAAACATATTTTATTTAGATTGATTATTGATAGCCCAAATCTATTTCTTATTAATAATTAATCCAATTAAATAAAAGGTAAATAAAAAAACAATTTCCTCAATGTCTCCTTCTTTCCAAAAAACGAATGAAAGAAATTACCGTAATTTGTTTGGTGCAAGTCGTCTTGTCGCTGTCCCGATAGCTATCGAGAGAGAGGAAAGTCCGGGCAACATAGAGCGCCATACTTCCTAACGGGAAGGGTTGCTACTGGTGACGGTAGTGATACAGCAAGTGCCACAGAAAATAAACCACCTTTTGACGAGCTTAGGGCAAGCCTAGAGTAAGGAGCGGGGAAAGGGTGAAAAGGTGGGGTAAGAGCCCACCGCTCAGCTGGTGACAGTTGGGGCATGGTAAACCTTATGGGTTGAAAGATCAAATAGGCCTCGGGCAAAGCGCTGCTCGTGCGATTCGTCTCCGATTTTGGTTGGATGGCGATTCCGAGGCGGGTAGATCGATGGATCCCGATTGTGAAGTCGGGACTAGATAAATGGCAAGAATCCTCTTGAGGAAACAGAACCCGGCTTACAGACTTGCACTTTTTTACCTTATATTGACCACATGTCCAAGATTCTGATTATCGATGACGAGAAAGTCATCAGAGATACTCTTCGTGAGATTTTAGAGTACGAAAAATTTATTATTTCAGAAGCCAAAGATGGCGAAGAAGGCCTAGCCAAAATCAAAGAAGAGGATTTTGACTTGGTACTCTGTGACATCAAAATGCCAAAAATGGATGGTATTGAAGTACTCGAGCAGGCAAAAGCCTTGGATAGGCCACCGCAGTTTATCATGATTTCAGCCCATGGCAGTATTGAGACCGCTGTTGAGGCTACTAAGAAAGGAGCCTTTGATTTTATTCCAAAACCTCCTGATCTGAATCGGCTTTTGCTGACAGTTAGAAATGCATTGAATAAAAAAGAACTGGTACAAGAGACCAAGGTGCTAAAGAAAAAACTTTCGAAAAAGTTTGACATGGTGGGTGACTCAAAACCCATTCAGCATGTCAAGGAGACTATTGAGAAAGTCGCTCCTACTGATGCTAGAGTATTGATCACTGGTCCAAATGGAACTGGAAAAGAACTCGTAGCACATTGGATTCATCAGAAAAGTCATCGTATGGCAGAACCATTTGTGGCCGTAAACTGTGCTGCAATACCATCTGAGTTGATTGAAAGCGAACTTTTTGGACATGAGAAAGGTGCATTTACCTCAGCTTATAAACAGCGCCAAGGTAAATTTGAGCAAGCTCAAGGTGGAACGTTATTCCTAGATGAGATCGGTGACATGTCGCTTTCGGCACAGTCCAAAGTTTTGCGAGCCCTTCAGGAGAATCTGATCAATCGAGTCGGAAGCGATAAAGATATCAAAGTGGATGTCCGTGTGCTCGCCGCTACTAATAAAGATCTCAAAAAAGAGATTAAGGAAAATCGATTCCGAGAAGATTTGTATCACCGATTAAGTGTGATCTTGATTCAGGTGCCCTCGTTAAAAGACCGAAGAGAAGATATTCCGTTGTTAGTAAATAAGTTTTTGGAGGATATCGCTCAGGAAAGTGGCTATACTAAAAAAGAAATGAGCAAGTCAGCTATAAGTAAACTTCAAGAATTCCCTTGGACGGGAAATATTCGTGAGCTACGAAATGTGGTAGAGCGACTCGTAATCTTAGGTGAGCAAGTAATTGGTCTTGAAGACATAAAAAAATATGCTGACTATTAGGTCAGCATATTTTTTAAGTATTGGCTTTCAGAGCAACTGAAGCTTTCGCGTATGCAGGACAAGGCTTACTTGAAGCACATGCGCCCAAAGCTAAAATTCCGATCAATAATGCTGCTGTGGCTAATTTTTTCATGATGAGTTGTTTATCTCTTCAAATATGTCCAATAAATCTTAACATAGCAATTACTGAACCATTAAGTTGCAGCCTCTAATTTCGCTATTGTCAAATCTTCCCAAAACTTCCAAATTCCCATCGGTATCGATTCTCCCCAAATCTTGTGTTTCAATAAAGGCACAGGAGTGGAAATTGCCCAAGTCGATGCAGTTGATGCCGCCTTGAGATCGGGCACTGAAAGAAAGGGGATCATTTGGATCTCGAAGAATAACGCGCATAGTAGCCGGTAAGGTGTATTTCCCTGCACCTTTTGAGTAGGCTTGAGACATCAATTCTGTCATACCATATTCCGAGTGGATGACTGCGGTATTAAAGTAACTTCTCAGCCGATCATGGACTTCTTCGCGGATCATCTCCTTTCTTCTCCCCTTCATCCCCCCGGTTTCCATCACGATAAGATTTTGATTAGGTAAAATTTCCAACCCGGACTCCGATAAGTCCAGTAAGGCAAAAGTGACTCCAAGCAAAAGAATCTTCTTGTCACTTTCCTTGAGAAAATTGATTTGCTGTACCAATTCAGTCTGATTATAGAGGTAAAATCCTGAATATTCAGAACCAGATTCTTCAATGAAATAGTCCGCCATACTGACTAGACTGCTCCCCTTTCGCTCCAAGTAAGCAGGAAGCAAAGCAAGCACATGATAGTTAGTGATCGGTCCGTATTCGGATTCAAACAATCGCTTGGCATGTGCACGATACCAGGATTCTGACCAAAAGAAATGCGTACTAGTAATCATCCCCGTAGTGCCACTAGAAGAGAAAAATCCTTCATAATTTGAAGATTTTGCACTTATGACATCAAAATCCTTAAAAAACTGTATTGGGAGAAATGGAATCTGAGCAAATGATTGAATCAATTCAGGAATAATTTTTCGTGCGCCGAGATAAGCTGCATAGATAGGATTATGGCTTGCCTGATAGTGAAAAAGTGAAAGGGCAAGTTCTTCAAAATTATCCTCAGTTAAACTCTTTAACCTTTCCGAAAAACTTTTAAAATACTGCATCGTTTTATATTTTTAATCAATTGAAGTAAAATTGATGTTAAATTGAGTTTAAATTTACTTTCGCCCTATGCGTTTCAAAAGTTATTTAGTAATTATCTTTTTAGCGGCCAGCGCTTTTGCCTGTATCAGTCCCCCTAATAATTTTCCCTCAGTACCGGTAATCACCTTTGAATCATTGGAATATGTTCCACTAGTCGGAGCTGATTCCTTGATTTTTGGAATCGATTTTCAAGATGCAGAAGGTGATCTTGGGCTATCGGCTACTGATGTGGATCCGCCATTCAACTCGATTACCTTTCAGCGTGATGCAGTTGGAGATTTGATTACTTATAATAAAAGACCTCCCGAAGCGCCGACATACAATCCAATTGACTGGGTCATTGATCCTATCGTCAATAATGTCATTGTAAGAGATACTGTTTGGGTAAAGCAAAACCCAGATCAATACAACATTTTCATACGATTTTACATTAAAAGAAATGGAAAATTCACCGAATTTAGGTGGCAGGACCCGCCATTCTTCACTACTTTCAATGGTAGATTTCCTAGGATTCTCACTACCCAAGAGGGCCAAGCAGTAGAGGGAAACATCCAATATGCAATGCTTTCTTCCGGTTGGGAATCGATTTTTAGAACTGACACGCTCCGGATCGATGTAGGAATACAGGATAGACTGCTGAACAAAAGCAATGAAGTTTCCAGCCCTGAGGTGACGCTAAGGCAAATCACTCGAAAATCTCCATAAAAAAAGACTGATTAATCAGCCTTTTTTTATTTTTCACAAGTCAGCAAAATTAACTTAGGTCGATTCTAAGGTCTTCTTTGATTTTCGATAGAGATGTGAACTCAATATATTTCTTCGGGCAAATCGATACGCATTGTCCGCACTCAAAAATTTGGTATAGACATTCTTGGAGACTCCAAAATACTCGTAAGTATTGCCATCCAAGAAAGTGATTTCAAGTACCAGATTTTTGTAATGAAAGTCCCCTATTCCTGATTCAGTAGCCGTTTTAGTATATTCCGCTAAATTGGCAGCAGTGGTCTCCGGTGCGATACTCACCAAAAAATGATACCCATCAATAATCTTAGTGCTTTTTTCTTCGGCTTCTTTGGCTTTTTCATCTCCTTCAAGGAATTTATCAGGATGCCATTCTTTTACCAGTGTTCTATAGGTAGTTTTTAATTGCTTCAGGTCAAGTGGCCCTTCCACATTAAAAAGCTTCTTATACTCATTGATTCGCTTCATTGATTCTTTTTTTAAAACTTCGGCAAAGCTAAGGATATAAAACTAGCCCGCTAAAAAGTTTGAATTTAGAATGACAACGAGTCTTTTTCGATATAAGAACAGATTAATAACAATAGAAAAGCAATAAAAAAATTCATAAATCAGATTAATGTTCTGTCTAATCCTTCCTTATTAGAGTCAAATCATGGGTTGATCTATGCGTTTTACTTTATCAGGATTGACCTAGATGATATTGTTCTGGCAACGTATTGTGCATGAGCTATTTCGTGTTAGATTATTAGCTACGAAAGGTATAAAAGTACACTGATCCACTAATGATTTTCCGGATTAGTACCGACCCAGCACTGGCTCAGAAATCGTATTGCCATTTCGGTATTTTTTTCAAAGATTCTTCGTTCAGAAAATTCCATTCTGTGTTTTCCAGCATGTGAGAGAATTCCGCCTGTATATTATTTCTCAAAGCTTTTCAATTCGGATCGATGTTGTAATTCCGCACCTTTTGAAACTCCACAGGTCTTTAATTTTTTATAAAATTTCTCAAGTTTTTTTACCAAACAGTTAATTTAGTGACCGAGAATACTACTTGCACAATAAGAAGTGGTATGGTCAACAGTTCCCTGAAAATCCAATTAAAGCAAAACTTTTAGACGATTTATTCAATCCAATAACCTTCGAGCATCACCTGATAGCTTGTCTGCTAATCTTGTATGGCATCTAATGGGTTTTAATGCAGCATCAGGAAATCGGCAATTTTGCCCTCTCTAATACTTCCAATTGTATTCTCCATTTTCAAAAATTCAGCAAGATCAATAGTTGCCGAACGGAGTACTTCAGCATTTGACATACCAGCTTCTGCCATAAAATCCAACTCTTTGTGTGCACTATATCCAGGAATGATTGAAGGGTTTCCCGCATCTGACCCAATGAGTATATTGACACCTGCCTTATACATTGGCGTAAAATTTTTAATACCATTCGCCTTGTGCAAATTATGCAAATCCGGATCAATACCGTAACTGCGAACTATCAGTTTTCTTACTGGCCAGTTTTCAAGGCTGCGATTAGTTCTCTCAGAACTGTATTGCATTATAAAAGGATCCTATAAAATTTCAGCAGAGCCAATACATTGAAGGATATATGCTGCAGAAAGGGTTGTTGTATAAGCGATAAAGTCTCTGATCATTTTTTCTAAGATAGGCTCAGCACCTGTTAGTAACTGATCTTACGCGTATGAAAAATAACAGCTAGACCTTCATTCACAGCATCTTGCAAGTCGGCTATACGGGTTACATGGGTAAAAACGCGTAGCTTATAGTATGATGCTTTCTTGACGATCTTCCCTGTCAGTTTATCTGATAATCGTGTTTCTTCTGAAGCTCCAGCTAAGCCAGATTCTACCATTACTTTAAGGCCGTTGAGGGCAAGCTCTTTCTTTTTAGAAAATAGAGCATCCAAATCAGTTTCATCTGTGATAGAAAATATGCCTTGTCCATCAAGATCTATTTCATCTTTCGATAAGCCTGTCATACCAGATACAAATGGAATGAGATAACCTCCTGATGCGGTTAGTATACTTCCAGTTGCTAAAATCACCGGGGCTACAATTTCATGCTTCCGCTGTGTTTCTTTCAGTTCTGCAGTGACTTTTTCATTGAATCCATGGCCGCCTAAAGTAAAAATTGTACTCACACCGTATCTGGCAAATTGCTGTAATGCCATTGGCCGAATAGATTCGTCTGGCGGCATCAATCCACCACTATTCAAGTAAGTATGCATATCGATCATTCCGGATATGAAATATCGGTTTTTTGCATCTACAATTTTATAGCTTGTTTCTAAGCTATCAGGAACTTGACCTTCAAAAATCTGCTTGAAGACACCATTTGCTATGATCAGATTTTGATTTTCAGGCGGAAACCCAGGTTCAACATCAATAATGTTTGCGTTGGTATCTAATAACTACTGCCTTTCTCTAGGCTATAAACTTCCAAAGCTTGAAGTTTCAAGACTTATTCTTCTGTACTATCAAATAAAACTAAGTAAACTGTTATACTAATTAGCGATAAGACACCCGCAGCGACACCGGTAAAATTCAAGACTTTTTTCATATCTATTTAGCTCTCTATTTCACATGGGTTATCACTTTTGTTACTTAAATGCACAAACTTTTTTCAATTCCAATCGAGTAAGCAATTCCAAAATTTATTAATTAGCACAGTTTTTTCTTGATTTCAAACTACTGGCGTCCGAGTAAAACTAAAACTCTGAAAAAATATGCTCCAGTTAGCTCAAAATGAACATTTCAACGCCTTTCTGAAAACTACCCCCCTTTTGAACCATCAATGATACATCACCTAGGGAGATGCAGGGAAATTTCCAAATACTCATTTCTAAGCCGATTAATTTCCAAAAACGAAATTTTGTCGGACGCCAGTAATTTCAAACCATTTTTTAGCGCATTAATTTTACAAAAATCCCGATATATTCCGAACTGTTTATTCAATAAGTGTTAGCCTACCGCGGCTTGGCGAAGAGGCGAACTTAGGAAATACTCTATCTACGTTAAATAGTGTTTCTTATCAAAGTAATTATTGATGCTATTAGAATTTGTGACGTATCGCCAAACCGCGTTTGTATGTTCATTTTTATACTTTATTCAATTTTTCTGCAAATTTCTCTACTTCTGCCCAATTTGTATATTCAATTTCTGTTTTGGAATCGGTTGGACCTTTTGTTATTAGCATTATAAGTTTTATTAAAATCCTATCCTTGAAATTGTATATTTTATAATTTAATTTTCCTGCAAATACAGCAGATATAGTCGGTTGCCAAGTTATTGAATTGAGAAATTTTAATATATACGGATTTGTATCCGGTTCGCTTTTTTCTACTTTCCTAGCTACTAAGTTAACTGATATAAATGCAGTCTTTTTAGAGTTTAATGACTCGAGATTATTCTGAATAAATTTTTCTATGTTTTCATTATGCTTTCCATATCTTATACTTGAGGCAAGGACTATCTTATCGAAACGGAATATTTCATCAATTGTAAGAATAAGATTGTTAATATTAAAAATCTCAACAAATTCGTTGTTCTTCATTAAAGAAATTTTTATAAGATCGCAGATTTTTTTTGTTTGTCCGTCAACTGATGAATAAATGATAATTGTTCTTGTTTTCATTTTTTTATTTTAAGACAGTTATTTGCCAAAATAGCACCTAATATTTATATATATTTCACGATATGTAAAGGCACTTATTTGGAGAGTAAAAGCCAAATAGCAAATTTCAAAGAATTTGATTAAGCAGTCAGTGATTATCTAAATTAAACATTCTGTATTACACATTTGTTTTTTGAATGTGGTTTATAATAGTAATACCGGCAGACGTTGTGTTTTATAATTTGACTAAATTCCCTGTTTCAATACCTGATAATTTTTTACCTTGTTCATTAATATTTTTCATTCCAAAAAGTGCCCTAGTAATTTTGAAAGGGTAAACTAAAAATCTATATAAAAGTAAAATAGCAGAAAATGAGCTAATTAAAAGCAATATCATTTTAACAGCGATATTTGAATCCAGCTGAATGATATAATATCCAAAAATCACTATTACCGTCTGATGTAATATGTAAAAAGGATAAATAGCTTCATTTATCCTTTTAAGCCAAAGGCTAGGTTTATTAAGGTAAACTTGTCCATATCCCAACAAGGTCAAAACAAAACACCATCCCAACAAACAATATAAGCTATACCAAATATCCCAACAAATAGAAGTGCTCAAATAAAGTTCAACATAGTTATTGGATACAAAATAGTAACTGTAGAACACTACTGTACTAATAATAAAAGTGGTACTATGAAAGCATCTAAAATTTTTAAGATTTTCCCAAAATACTTGTGAGCTCGCAAAAAATATTCACGTAATAAAGAAGTATTTATAGACATAGGCTCAAAAATGACTTACACATAGTGTTGATATTTCATTTTTTTTAGTCTTCAATTTATTCGGATAAGTTAACTTTTCTATTTTCAAGATTAAAAGGAAATCCCAACTACATTTTATTCCTCACACTTTTTAGATTCAGCTTGATTCAGTACTATAGCTTCTTTTTTATTTCAGACATATTAGCTTTTCATAAACTTACTCAATTCCAATTTTTTCAAAAGAAACTTCCAATAGTAATAACAGTACAAATAGCTAATGATATAACGCTAATTATTGTTAACAAATTCCTTTGCTTATTTATTAAGTATCTAATTCCGATAACTGAAAAAACTATTTGAGCAATAAGAAATGGTATTGTGAGTAATTCTCTTAAAACTCCAATTATTACTGAATTTATGCTGTAAAAGTTAATCAATCAAAGTAGAACGAAGTAGGATACAATTACGAAATTTATAGCGACTAGATTCTTATTTAAAATTAATTTGTTCATTTTCTCAAGTTTAAGTGCATTTTACAGTATTCCTCAACGTTTAATATATGACATGATTTAATTTGCTATATATATTATTTTAGGCTAACTTTTTTTATTCAGTTTTTTTAAGTCAGCATTAATACTATTAATATAAATGCGAAAATTCCAACTACAGTTGTAAATATTCCCATCTGTTTTGATTTGGTCCAGCCTGCTAATGCAATCAATGTTACTAAGGACATAATTGCCAAAATAAAGGATATACCACCAACTAACGATGGAATTTTAATAGCTCCTTCTGTAATTTTAAAGGGAAATCCATCCGTTGTCATCATCAGAACTTTCGTCATGGCAAATAATGAGACCAAAAAGAAACTAGCAGCTAATACCGCAGCTTTCATAATATTATTAAATAGACGAGTGTTTGCCTCAGAAACCAAAAGGTTTGCAACTACTGCTATAGAGAATCCACCTAACAAGGAACTAATTACTATTATTTGGTCAGCAAGCTTATTCCAATATTCAAATGACATTTCAACCATATTATTTAGCCTTATTATTTAATTAAGTTCATTTCTCTCTTTCTGATCCAATTATGCTTGCTGAGAACGTTTGGCAGCTACAAGAAGTTAGCGATTTCGAAGTATAAAACTTGATTTGAAATACTAAACTTCCATTAACAATAAAACTGTCTTTGGAACACGAAACTCCACTTCGTGAGTAGGCGCTACTGTAGCTAGCTTTTATTTGTGTTGTCACAATGGTCCAGTTACAAATGAAATTATTGCTGCTAATTTCTTATCTGTCATTTTTTCGATATTGTCAATAGTTACACAACTTCTAATATCATTACCTCCAAAGTCGATTCTCTAACCAAGTTATAAATTTTTATAACCGTTTTTTTCGTTCACCAAAATATAACTGTCAAGCAGAATAAGTCCTTGTTTAATATTAATTGGTGCGTCAAGTCCCGAAAGCATATCAGTAATCGGTCTGTTTGCAGCTTTAAACCAATATTCAAGATTTTTGGTGTATGATTGAAATTTGGTTGTCTCAAAACGAAACATTAAAATATACTATTCACAACTCCAATTGCAAATTTGTCTTCGTTATCAAAGATTATAGTTTTAATTCGCATCAAACTGTGTGGTTGTAAAACAAATATTGTGTTTGGATAATATTCTTTCTGGATGATAGGTTCTACTTGTCTACGAACACAGTCGTTAGTTTGATCTTATTCTGTTGTAGTTTTAGTCATTTTGATATTTGTCAAAGCAACGCTATCAACCGTTTCATGTTTTACAATATTTTTTCCTTGTTTGCCCATTGATAAGTTGCAAGCAAACAGTCCAAGTGTCAAACCGATTATTAATATGTCAACCTGTCGTTTCATAAAACAACTTACAATGTGCGCTATCGGCGATTGTAGCTATTTATTTTTTATTCCTACAAAACTAAAAATATAAATTTTAAAGCGAATTCCCTGCATTTCTCCTCAATTTTGAGATTTATTTATCTTCAATTGGAAAAAATTATGCTAGTGCGGTTATCCCTCACATAGAAGGATAACCGCAGGTTTGTTTGTCTGTAAAAAAGTATGCTACCTACTTTATCCTATTTATCGTCGATCACCTCTGGATATTTTTAGCTAGAACAATTTTCAAATATTTACGATTGATGCTTGCCAATTGTTCCAACAATTAGTGGGATTGAGTCTTGAATAGTTTCTAAATGATCAATGACCAAACGCGATTTTCAAGTTTGGCACCTTAGTGATTTTAAGTCAATCTTAAATCGCCGGGTATTTCTTCGGATCCGTCTCATGCATCATGGCGTACACTTGCTCCACGATATCTTCTATACTTGGTTTGGAGAAATAGTCTCCATCAGTAGAATAAGCTGGACGATGTGCTTTTGCAGCTATTGTCTGTGGCTCAGAATCTAAAAATCTAAAAACATCTTGACCTTCGATCACCTGCTGCATCATAAATGCCGAAGCTCCTCCAGGCACATCTTCATCTGCAAAAATCACGCGGTTGGTTCTCTTGATTGATTCGCCGATTACGCCATGCACATCAAATGGCAACAAGGTCTGCACGTCGATCACTTCAATCGAAATTTCAATCTCAGCCAATTCGATCGCTGCATCCAGAACCACTCGACACATGGAACCATAAGTAACGATCGTAATATCTTTTCCGGATCTCAAAATTTCCGGCTTGCCCATTGGAACAGTGAACTCACCCAAATTACTTGGCATCTGCTCCTTCAAGCGGTAGCCATTAAGGCATTCGATCATCAAAGCAGGTTCGTCTGATTTCAATAATGTCGCATACATTCCAGCTGCCTGAGTCATATTGCGGGGTACGCAGATGACCATTCCGCGCAGCGAAGACAGAATCATTCCCATCGGTGAGCCTGAATGCCAAACGCCTTCCAAACGATGACCTCTAGTCCGAACGATCAACGGAGCCTTTTGTCCACCTTTAGTTCGGTATTGCAAGCAGGCCAAATCATCAGAAAGCAGTTGAATTCCATACAGCAGGTAATCCAAGTATTGAATCTCAGCTACAGGTCGAAGTCCCCTCAACGCAGCACCGATTCCTTGCCCGATAATCGTACATTCTCGGATTCCCGTATCTTGAACTCTGACTTCACCGTACTTTGCCTGCAATCCTGCAAAAGCCTGATTGACATCACCAATCTTTCCTACGTCTTCTCCGAAAGCAAAAAATTCAGGATTATTTTCTAAAGTAGTATCGAAGAAGGCTTGTAAAATTTCTCTTCCATCTACTAGCGGAGATTTTTCATTGATCAAGGGCTTGATTTCTTCCACTGCAAGTACATTCCATTCAGATTGACTGTATAAGTGCGAACTGTAGCGGTCGAAATTCAGAGAACCTTGGGCCTTATACCAGTCTTTCAACTTGGATTTGGCTTCATTCGAGTCAAAGCGAAGCAGCATCAAGGATTTCCGAACCGTAGTAAATACATCTTTGCGAATAGGATTAATGGTCTTGGACAGCTCCTGCGCCATCTGTTCCAAGATTACCTTTCTTGAACTATGTTGAGCCGCATCGGTAAGTAGCCCTACTGCGACTGCCAACTCCTTTTTGATCTCTCCTGAGAATGCAGTCCATGCGGCCTCTTTCTCTTTCTTAGCTTGGGCCTTTGCTTCAGCTTCGATTTGATCCAAGTGGTCTGCCGTGGCAATTTGATTGGAAAGGATGTATTCTCTGAACTTGGTATTACAATCCCAATCTTTTTCCCAGCTCAATCGCTCTTGAGATTTATACCGCTCATGTGAACCCGAAGTCGAATGACCCTGAGGCTGTGTTAATTCTTCGACGTGAATAAGAACCGGTATATGTGAAATTCTTGCTAGTTCACCAGCGCGTAGATAAGTCTCTAAAAGTGCCTCATAATCCCATCCTTTTACTTTCAGGATCTCAAAACCAGGGGCAGTATCTGTCTTGGCAAAACCTGCCAAAACCTCAGAAATACTTCCTTTTGTAGTGTGGAATTCATTTGGAACGGAAATCCCGTAAGCATCATCCCAGACAGAAACCACCATCGGTACCTGAAGGACTCCTGCTGCATTGATGCTTTCATAGAACATCCCCTCTGAAGTAGAGGCATTTCCAATCGTGCCCCAAGCCACTTCGTTTCCATTGACGGAGAATTTAGAGAAACCCTTCAATTCTTTATTCTGACGATAGATTTTAGAGGCGTAGGCCAATCCCAAAAGCTTTGGCATTTGAGCTGCTGTAGGAGAAATATCAGCAGCGGAGTTATTCATCTTAGTAAGATTCTTCCAGCTCCCGTCCTCATTCAGCGATCGAGTGGCAAAATGCCCATTCATTAATCTTCCTGCGCTTGCAGGCTCGTGCTCCACAGAAGCATGTGCGTAGAGTTGGGCAAAATATTCTTGCACCGAGAGCTCATTTAAAGCCATCATAAAAGTCTGATCTCGGTAATAGCCTGCTCTAAAATCTCCCAGCTGAAAAGCTCGGGCCATCGCTAGTTGGGCCAGTTCCTTGCCATCTCCAAAAATTCCAAACTTTGCCTTTCCCATGAAAACCTCTTTTCTGCCAATCAAAGAGGCATGTCTACTCAGCATCGCCATCCTAAAATCTGCTAAGATAATCTCTGGAGATAAATGAAGCGAAAGTGGGGATTTGGGTACTGATTGAACTTTTGACATATCGAATTATTCTAAAACTATATTTGGGTTTAAGCAAAGCTAATAACTTGACTTATCCAAAAATAACCAAATCTGGCATTCATCCAAATTTCAACAAATTAATTTTTCAGATAAAAATTTGGATAACAGTTGATGAAATGCATATTTAAAGAATTTAATTCTATTTATTTAATTTTAACGGTACAAAATATAGTAAAAGAAGAACATATACCCTATGCTATTTTATCATAATACTTTGAAAAAGAATTCAAAATTAAACTTGTTTTAACTTTATTTTTGCAAATTTTCTAAATCTTAAAACTTTTAAACCGAATATTATTTTGAAAAAGCAAATTTTTCCAAATCAGACCAAACACTCTTATTAATCGAGCTTTCCAATTTATTTGACCTCACTATATTTGCGTTATTATTGATCAATTCCAATCCCAATTTGTCATGATTATAGGTGTTCCTAAGGAAATTAAAAACAATGAAAACCGCGTAGCACTTACTCCTGCCGGTACCCAAGAATTAATCAAACGAGGTCACACTGTGTATATCCAGCATACCGCCGGAGAAGGCAGTGGTTTTATGGATGAAGATTATGAAACAGCTGGTGCGCAAATAATCCCTACTATCGAAGCTACTTATGAGATTGCCGAGATGATTATGAAAGTAAAAGAGCCGATTGAGGCGGAATACAGCCTGATCAAAGAAGATCAATTACTTTTCACCTATTTCCATTTCGCTTCGTATGAGCCTTTGACTTTGGCCATGATTAAAAGTAAAGCAGTCTGCATGGCTTACGAAACAGTAGAGAAATCTGACAGAAGTCTTCCACTACTTGTCCCGATGTCTGAAGTAGCCGGTAGAATGGCTGTCCAAAAAGGTGCAAATTACTTGGAGAAGCCTTTGAAAGGAAGAGGAATTCTTCTTGGTGGTGTACCAGGTGTGCTCCCTGCAAAAGTATTGATACTAGGAGGAGGGATCGTAGGAACTCAAGCTGCTTGGATGGCTGCAGGTCTTGGTGCAGATGTGATCATTATGGATGTGAGTCTTCCCCGAATGAGATACCTCGCCGACGTGATGCCAGCTAATGTAAGAACTATGATGTCAAACGAATTCAACATTCGTAAACTGATCAAAAATCATGACTTAATCATTGGTGCAGTATTGATCCCCGGTGCCAAAGCGCCACATTTGATCACAAGAGATATGTTAAAGGAGATGCTTCCTGGAACAGTTGTAGTAGATGTAGCTGTAGATCAAGGAGGTTGTATAGAGACATGTAAGCCAACTACCCACCAAGACCCGACTTATATCATCGACGATGTAGTTCACTATTGCGTTGCAAATATGCCAGGAGCTGTACCTTACACATCTACCCTTGCTTTGACCAATGCTACCCTTCCTTATGCGATTGAATTGGCAGATAAAGGCTGGAAAAGAGCAGCTCAGGAAAATGCTGAGTTGGTTCAAGGTTTGAATATTATCAATGGAGACATTGTCTACAAAGCAGTAGCCGAAGCATTCAGTATGCCTTTTGTACCTGTAAGTACTTATTTGATCGACTAAATCAGCTCAATTATAAACTACTAAAGCCTTTGAATCCGGAGATTCAAAGGCTTTTTTTTATTAACGACGAAGAAGACAAAGGTTAGGCAAAGTGACACAAAGTAACTGGGACCGAAGTTTTAGGCAACAACTCCCTCACTTTTAAATGACGGAGTGTTTTTTCTCGCGGTGAGGCAGCGATGCGGATAATCTAAGACCAGTTTTCTTCAAACCCTTGCCAAGGGCAAGGCCTGTAAAAGCCCAGAATATAATTCTGGGTATAGATCCCCAGCAAGTATATTTTAGAGTGCCAAGGGCACGATCGGTATTAAATAGTTTCGTATTGTCCACAACAAGTAGAAAATCATTTACTCCCCCAGAATCAAACTTACTTTTTCAAGACAATATGGTCTCAATAGCTACTGATCGTGCCGTCGGCACTCTTGTTTAGTACGATGCTTATTTTACCCCGAATATCGCTGCGCTGCATTCGGGGCTGATACCGGTTTTGCCCTTGGCAAAAATATATTCGCCAAAATTGCTGCTACTGCTTGATTGCGAGGAAATTGATAAAATCAGTCATGTTGAAGAAAAGCATCAGTTTTAAAACCCTTCTTTCAATGAATAGGTCAGACAAATTCAGATAGCAGCATAAGACCTTTTCGACAAATGCGGCTTACTGAGCTCCCCGAACCCTTGCCAAAGGCAAGGCCTGTAAAAGCCCAGAATATAATTCTGGGTATAGATCCCCAGCAAGTATATTTTAGAGTGCCAAGGGCACGATCGGTATTAAATAGTTTCGTATTGTCCACAACAAGTAGAAAATCATTTACTCCCCCAGAATCAAACTTACTTTTTCAAGACAATATGGTCTCAATAGCTACTGATCGTGCCGTCGGCACTCTTGTTTAGTACGATGCTTATTTTACCCCGAATATCGCTGCGCTGCATTCGGGGCTGATACCGGTTTTGCCCTTGGCAAAAATATATTCGCCAAAATTGCTGCTACTGCTTGATTGCGAGGAAATTGATAAAATCAGTCATGTTAAAGAAAAGGATCAATTTCAAAACCTTTTTTTTAAGTCACAGGTCAGACAAATTCAGATAGTAGCATAAGGCCTTTTCGACAAATGCGGCTTACTGAGCTCCCCGAACCCTTGCCAAGGGCAAGGCCTGTAAAAGCCCAGAATATAATTCTGGGTATAGATCCCCAGCAAGTATATTTTAGAGTGCCAAGGGCACGATCGGTATTTGATATGCATTTATTGGTAAATAAAGACAATCCTACTTTTTAATCAATTTATCCACCGTTTTCCAATAACGCGCTTCCATTTCGGTTTCATTTACCTTGGTATAAATAGTCACTGGTCGAGCACCAAGATCAGCAGGCGTCAAAAAGGTTTTTTTCTCTGCCAAATCTGGATTGGCGATACTTTCAAGAATCGCTACATCCCACATGATCCATTTTTGCTTTGCAGTATCCTCTGGCTTCCACCAGCGATGAAAAGTTTCCCATCGATTCATCAGATAATCACCCAATTCCCCATTGTCAGCTAATTCATTTCGAGTTAAATCTTTATCAAAAACCAAACGCTGACTAGTAGTGGCTGACATGATGGTCAAATCCAAGCCCGGAGTACTTAGCAAAAAATCCACTGCAAGGGTATCATTGTTAGAGTTGAATTCTTTTTTATCGTATTCGTTGGTTTCAGGATTATGCCAAATACCCAAATAATGAACCCGAACCTTTGGAATGATTCCTGGATCTTGAAGAATTGCTGAGGCGACATTGGTACAGGAGCCTAAGATCACCAATACAAGTGAATCACCTTCTGCAAGACTGTTTGCCTGTGCTATGATGAAATTAGATGCAGGCGAAATATTGGGTTGATCCATGGCTGATATTGGACCATTTGCTCCCAAAGGCAGTGGAATATCAGTTCTGCCAGCTAATCTTGCCAAATCCTCATTGAGCTTCTGACTTTCGCGTACAGTGCTGTCAAATCCTAACTTTGAAGTATGAAATTGAGCGGAGGTGATCCCCTTGATATCAAAGGAATCTGAGGCCATCGCTCCGATCAAGGCAAATAAGTCATCTACTTCATTGGCGGTATCAGCGTCAATGATAATTTTTATCCGTCGGTCTGGTTCATTGGTACAAGAGACTGTCAATGAAACTAGTAGAAGTAATAATATCAGGGTATTCTGTCTCATGATTGAAATTGAAGAAGATAATATATAGTAGTAAGAGAATTTATTTATTAACTGTTTAGAGGCCCAGAGTTTGCCAAATCATTCGTACACCATAGCCGATCATTACTATCCCTACCAGTTTATTAAGCCAAATAAGCACAGAATCAGTCACTAGCGGAGCGAGTTGTTTGGCGATAAAAGCTTTGATCAAATCAATGAAAAACACGGTAAATAAAATGCCTACGTAATAAAAAAGGTAGTCAGATTCAGTGAAGCTCTGTTTTAATTGCACCACCGAAGCAATAGAAATCCAAAAAAGTAATACAAATGGATTGATCCCATTGATTCCAAATCCTTTTACGAAAGCGGATCGCTTTTTCACTCGAGGTAAATTAATTCCTCCAGAATTGGGTCGACTTCCTTTTTTCTTAAAAATAGAGCTAAGCCCAAATCCAATCAAGATCAATCCTCCCCCAAATCCTAGGTAAGTCTGGAAGGACTCAAAGCCGGCAATATACCTAATGCCGAAAAAAGTAATAAGCACATAGAAGAGATCACTGATCAAGATTCCTGTTGCCAAAACTGCGGCATATCTAAACCCATTAGTCAAGCTAGCTTGGATCAAGGCAAAAAATACTGGCCCAATCAAAGCTGACAACAAAAGCCCGACACTGAAACCCTCTCCAAATGCGGCTATCAAATTACCTCTGAATTAGTTGGAATAAACTTAAGCCAAGAAATAGCCTTCTCCCCTTTCAAGACACGAGGAAATTTATTCTGCCCACCTTCCTTTCCTTGCGCCCGCAACCAATCATAAAAAACTCCTGAAGGCAATAGTGTCACGTAAACTTCCTTCAGTGCATGTCTTCGCTCCACGGCATAATCATCATTCAACTCTGCCAATTTTTGATCAATAAAATTTCTGATCACAATAGGATCTACCTGATCTTCAGTACCTAAATACCAATGATGCGCAAACAGATTTCCCTCAGGAATCCCAACTACAGTAAATTCAGTGATACTTACATTCGTTTCCTCTGCTACCAACTCTACCGCCTTATTCATATTATCCACAGATAGATGCTCTCCACATAGACTCAGAAAATGCTTGGTACGACCGGTAATTATAATTTCCGCCTCGTCTTTGGATACAAATCGAATCGTATCTCCAATCAAATATCGCCAAGCTCCCGCACAGGTAGTAATCAATAAGGCATAATCTACATGCTCTTCAACCTCATCAATTTTTAAGGTTTGGACTGAAGGAAGAACATTTCCATCACCATCAAAATTCGCTTCATTAAAAGGGATGAATTCATAGAAAATCCCATTATTCAAAACCAAACGCATGGATTTTTGATTGGGAAACGCTTGGAAAGCCAAGAATCCCTCAGAGGCCAGATAGGTCTCGATATAGGTCAGCGGTTTACCAAGAAGCTTTTCAAAGCCTTTTTTATAAGGCTCAAAAGAAACTCCCCCGTGAACAAATATCTGAAGGTTGGGCCAAATCTCGTGGATATTTTTGATCCCATAAAACTTGATGATTTTCTCCATTAGAATCAGTAACCAAGCAGGGACTCCGACAATAATTCCGATATCCCAAGTATTTGCCTTTTCTACAATTTGATCCAATTTATCGCCCCAGTTTTTATTGAGGGAAATTTTTTTCCCAGGTTTATAAAAACGCTGAAACCAAATCGGTAATCGCCCGGTTGTGATTCCTGAAAGATCTCCGGAGAAATACGTGCCATTAAATTCTAAATCTGTACTGCCACCCAGCATCAAAATACCTCGTTTGAAAAGTGAAGTGGGCAGTTCCTCGTAATTGGAAAGGGTAAGCATCTGTCGAACTCCAGTCCTTCGAATCGCTTTGACCATCTCTGTAGTAATGGGAATGTATTTGGAAGTAGTCCCTGAAGTGCCAGAACTCAAAGCAAAATGTCTCACCGCGCCCGGAGAGGTCACGTTGGTTTTTCCTTCCAATAAAAAATGCCACCATTCCTGATAGATTTTATCATAATCGTAAACAGGAATTTGAGTTTGGAATCGCTGATAATATTCATCACCAGGTTTTCGAAAAGCCTGTAAGATTGAGTTGAAATCATACCGCTTTGCAATAGCGGTCTCCCGACTATGGATCATCAATTCTTTTAGCGTTTTTCGCTGAAGATCTATCGGACTAGAATAATCCTGCTCTAAACTTTCCTTCAGTCTAATGCCTTTCTTTAGTAAAGTACTGAGTATCGCCATATCTTTGTTTTAATCATTCGAGCAAAAAAATAGTTGTTAAAAATAACCAATGGATATCAAAGCCAACCTTCAAGCAATAAAAAAATCTTTTCCGAATCAAGATTGCAAGCTTATCGCAGTGAGTAAAACTAAGCCCATAGAAGCTTTGAAAGAATCTTATGAAGCTGGTATTCGAGATTTTGGAGAGAATAAAGTTCAGGAAATTCAGTGGAAACAGCTGGAGATGCCAGAAGATACCAGATGGCATATGATCGGACACTTGCAAAGCAATAAAGTCAAATACATCGCGCCATTTATTTATTTGATCCATGGAGTTGACTCTTTCAAGCTGCTGAAGGAAATCAACAAGCAAGGGAAAAAGGTTGATCGAGTAATTTCTGTGTTAATTCAAATGCATATCTCAGCCGACGAAAACAAATTTGGTTTCGATCGTGCCGAGCTGGATGAAATGATTTCGGATCCTGATTTTCCAATCTTAAGTCATGTCAAAATAGTCGGACTTATGGGAATGGCTACGTTTACTGAAGATCAAGATCAAGTCCGAAATGAATTTCGAGGTTTAAAAACTTTGTTTGAAGAATTGAAATCAACTGCCCTACCGTCTTTTGACCAGTTAGAAGAAATCTCAATGGGAATGAGTGGAGATTATCAGATCGCTCAGGAAGAAGGAAGTACGATGGTACGGATTGGCTCATCGATTTTCGGATCTCGAAGTTGATAAAAAAATAATGAGGCCCTCCTACTTCACTAGATGTAGGAGGGCAGGAATAAGAGGAGTCATCCGGCTTCTCCAGAAAGTCGACAAAATCAATACCATATCAGATATTCCCACCAAATCTGTCTTCGGTTACCGGGCTTCCGTTCTGTTAATCAAAGAATAAAATACCGCTGGTATCATTCCAAAAACCTAGTATCAAAATATGAATGCCAAACAAATCATACAAACCTCCGCGATTTTTGGAGCCATGGCAGTCGGAATCGGCGCATTTGGAGCGCATGGTTTGAAAGATATTCTAGCCGAGACCGGACGATTAGACACCTTTGAAACTGCAGTCAACTATCATTTCTATCATGTATTGGGATTGTTTTTGATTGGAATTTTAGCTTTGATCAAGCCAAACTGGAAGCAATTATCAAGCGCAGCAATCCTGATGATTATTGGAATTCTGATTTTCTCAGGTTCGCTCTACATCCTTGCCCTGACTGGCATTACCTGGTTGGGTGCGATTACTCCGCTTGGTGGCGTGGCTTTCATAGCAGGTTGGGGCTTCCTATTTTTGGCAGTTACAAAAAACTCCTAATTCTGTTTCGATGCAGCGATCACTGCTACTAGCCTTCTTGTTCTTTCTATCCTTTGCCGCAAAAGCGCAGCTAACTCCAGCCCAACTCGTCAAGATGGAGCAGGCAATGGGAACTGGAAGTTTTTTCAACAATCACCTGTCGGGTTTTATCTTGCAGGACATGGATCAGAAAATAGTGCTCTATGAAAAAAATTCGCATCTAAATTTTATTCCAGCTTCGACCACCAAGCTGTTCACCCTATTTTCTGCTATCGCTATTCTCGGTGACAGCACACAAACCCTTCGATACGTGACTTCTGGAGATACCCTTCGAATCTGGGGCGCTGGCGATCCGACTTGGAAGTATAAGGAATTTCAGGATCCTGGAATCCTGAAGTTAATTCAGCCATTCGAGCAGGTGGTTTATTCAGATTCAAATGTAGACGCTCCAGCCTTTGGTTACGGATGGCAATGGGATGATTATTACTTCGACTACGCTGCTGAACGAAGCTCACTCCCCATCTACGGGAATCTCTTGGAAGTGAGAAAAGAAGCTGGCAAAGCAGTGGTTTTCCCAAGACGATTTCAGGATTCGGTATTTCTGACTACTCGGTCTATCCGGGAATTAGAGCGAGATTTCCACAGCAACAAATTCTATTACAGCCCCTCTAATTTCAGAGCAGCAGAGCAATTTATTCCAATCTTGACTTCTCCTGAGGTATTTGTGAAACTTGCTTCTGATGCAAGCGGTAAAACTTGGCGCTATCGAAAAGATCCACTGCCGAAGGATCATCAAGTCTATCGAGGAAGCCCACTCTTTCCGATTCTCAAAGAGATGATGCTGGAAAGCGATAATTTCTTGGCGGAGCAGTTGATGCTGATGGTGTCAGATCGATTATTTCAACGATTGGATACCGAGCGGGCAATTGAGTTTATGCTGAAGACCTACCTTTTTGATCTTCCTGACCCACCCAAATGGGTGGATGGCAGCGGACTCAGTCGGCATAATTTATTTACCCCACGAGCTATGGTCAGTCTTTTCGAGAAACTTTACCGGATGGTCCCCGATCAGCAGCTCTTTGAACTTCTGCCAACAGGCGGAGAATCGGGTACAATTAAAAATAGCTATCAAGCATCAAGTCCATATATTTTTGCTAAAACCGGGACGATGAGCAACAATCACAGTTTGGTAGGCTTGATCAAAACCAAAAGTGGAAAAATATACAGCTTCGCTTTTATGAATTCCAACTACCTCAACAAGGCCTCTGAAGTTCGAAGAGAAATGGAAAAAGTCCTTCTGATGGTTCGGGATATGCTTTAGGATTTGCGATTTTCAATTTAGGCCTCGTTCTGAACCTATTTTTGCTACTAGGTAAGTCTCCGAAGAATTACAAATATTGGACTGAAATAGTTGGATATCCTTGAGCTTTAGCTCGGGGTAGATAATAGCAACAGGTCCTTTCGTATTGGCCGAGTAGGCATCAATGGATGAAATGGGGTTTCGCCAAAACCAGATGAGGTGTATTTTTGGAAATGGAAAATCGGATGGTAGGAGTTGGATATTACAAATTTAGATCTACAGTGATTCGGATTGAAAATCCTACGATAGGAGTTCGACATTGCAAATGTCGAACAGCAGATAGCCCTGAGCTTTAGCTCGGGATAGATAATAGCAACAGGTCCTTTCGTATTGGCCGAGTAGGTATCAATGAATGAAAGGAGAGTTCGACAAAACCAGATGAGGTGTATTTTTGGAAATGGAAAATCGGATGGTAGGAGTTGGATATTACAAATTTAGATCTACAGTGATTCGGATTGAAAATCCTATGATAGGAGTTCGACATTGCAAATGTCGAACAGCAGATAGTTGGATATCCCTGAGCTTTAGCTCGGGATAGATAATAGCAACAGATCTTTTCGTTTTGGCCGAGTAGGCATCAATGGATGAAAGGGGGTTTCGCCAAAACCAGATGAGGTGTATTTTTGGAAATGGAAAATCGGATGGTAAGAGTTGGATATTACAAATTTAGATCTACAGTGATTCGGATTGAAAATCCTACGATAGGAGTTCGACATTGCAAATGTCTTACAGCGGAACAGCGCGCTACACAATAATTTCAATAAGGCGAAAATTATCAAATTTCACTGTACCTTTTATTTAGGTAAATTTGCTGATAAGAAATACTTTACCACATATATATGAGTGAATGTGAGGACAAGTAAAATAGTAGCAACTTTAAGGAATGGCAAATGCTATTCTTGCAGCGATTTGGTGACCAAAAGCAGGGCAAATCCTGTAATGATTGGTAAATACGAAAGATAAAAAGCTGTAGCCTCCATTAATGAAGCCAAGAAAATTGACGATGCCTTTGAGATATTTTTGGATTATTCTGTGAGAAAAAGATAGAATGCCAAACTTAATAAAAAACTGTGCAGCGGCTACAGGATATCGAATCCCTAAAGCCCATTATGAAAGAAAACACTTCTTTTAGAGTGATATGTTAATCACGGATCCAAACTCTCCTAAAGCTTAAATACTATGAAAACACAATTTGTAACAGACAACAACGGCAACAAACTTGCAGTCATTCTTCCCATCGAAGAGTACAATAAAATGCTCGATGATTTGGAAAATCTAGTAGACGTCAAACGCTATGATGCTGCCAAACAAGGCGATCAGGAGTTTATAGATGCCGAACAGGCTTTCAGAGAGATTGAAGAAAAACGCACACAAAACCAAAAGTGATGTACCAGGTTCGTGTCGAGCGAAAAGCCCAGAAAGAACTTTCAAAAATTCCCGAACCATACTATTCCAACATCAAAACCGCCATACTGGACTTGGGGGATGACCCTCGCCCAACGGAATGCAAAAAACTAAAAGGCAGGGACGGCTACCGGGTCCGTGTCGCCGATTACCGTATTATCTACTAGATACAGGATAGCGTCCTGCTCGTGGATGTGGTCGATCTGGGACAAAGAAAGGATATTTATTAAATTGAAAATCACCGGCAGACCGGGCCTTGAACAAATCGATGTCGCAGCCCATAACGGGATGGACAAGTCGGCATACAGCAAAATCTAACTAATGATTCGGATTGAAAATTCGATGATAGGTATTCGACATTACAAATGCCGAACAGCGGAATTCTAACTTTAACATCAATCCATCTCCAAATCTCATATCACTGTCATAGTGTGTTATGAAACCTACATTTCTACCTGCAGCTTAAGTTAATCCAAAAATATACTATTTATCTGTAATCATCATAAATCCAGCTCCAAATCGTGGTGATAAGGGAATATCTTCCCTTCCTACGTTCTGATAAACGGTGTTAATCTGAATTTATAAGGAACGGCTTTGACTTCTGCAAATGAGCCACCAAGTCTTTCTTTGTAGATGTATACAGAGCAATTTAGTCAGGCAGCAAAGGCTGGAAGCAGCAAAACAAACTGTCAGTCCAAGAGATTGGACTGACAGCATTGTAACGGAATGTACTCATGATCAAAACCGAAACTCATACCCAAACAACAAAGCAGTATAATGACCTCCGAAATGATGATGAGCAGTATGCCGATTACCCTTAAACTCAAGGTGCGTGTATTCCTCTCTGTAATAATCCCGATCCGTCGCAAGTGCCCATATGGCAGAAACAGAAATCCGGTGTGGACCGAATTTTTTATAAACACTTATTTCAGGCCTGATGTGGTGGATAAATTTGTAATCAGAGGCAAAAATTTTGAGTTCTCTTACATATATTTGCCTGTCTTCAATAGCACCGGTGAGCTCATCTTGAATCCACCAACCTAAAATCGGAAATTCACCTTCCTCAGCTAAGTAGACAAATCCATTTCTATGTACCGCATTGCTACCGGTCATACCAAAAGTCATTCGCGGCATCAAACCAAATCCGCTATTGCCGAAAGGTAAATCATAATCAAGGCCCACGAAATATTGGGTCTTAACACCCCTAGTTGTGATATTATTCCCTCTTGCTCCTTGAAATTTCATTCCTGAAACCAGATTGTTAATACCACCGCCCGCAAAAATCGATACTTTCTCATGAATATGAAATTTTCCATACAGCAGCATGTTAACACCGCCAAGACCTTGGGCTTCAAATTCAGGAATTTGTTCAAAAGAAATACTTGTATGACCCACCAACTGAGTTCTTCCCACCTGAAGACCTAGAGACCACTTGCTCTGTGCAGGTGAAAATTGACTTAGTAAAGTGAAAACCAATATAAAGAACCCAGTTTTTCTATTCATCCTTAACTTCTGATAATCGGTACTAATCTGAATTCATAAGGAAGGGCATTTGGCCCTGCATGCGAGCCGCCTAGCCTTCCTATATAAATGCCATAAAGATTTACTTGAGTAAGTCGGCGCCCAGCTTCCCAATGTACTTTTTGAACTTTCTGTCTATTTCCCGGTTGGGGCCAACACCCTTGACAATCTTTCCAACAAAAATCTAAAAAAACTTTTGACCTCCTGGCTGGTGTAAAATCACCCCAGTAGGATATCGACATAAACGGGTCTTGGTCAGGAGAGAAGATTGAAGTGGGATCAT
>Ga0209390_10000240_pt1 | contig 102755 bp, 66 predicted proteins | sample BON01_FD_187212 | JGI IMG/M metagenome (GOLD analysis project Ga0209390, IMG submission 187212) | Freshwater microbial communities from Lake Bonney liftoff mats and glacier meltwater in Antarctica - BON-01 (SPAdes) (version 2) | ecosystem: Environmental > Aquatic > Freshwater > Ice > Glacier...
CCGTGACTCATGGTTTCAGCAGCAAAGGCGCGTGGGTGATGTCGTCGAGCCAGGCAGTGCATGAAGCCCTGTCTATCGCGTACCTCACGCAGGTAGGATTGGTGAGTCTGTTAACAATCTGGCAGTAGCTCACTGCAAGGAAATGAACCGCCCGGTGCGGACCCGCATGCCGGGTGGTGTGGGAGGGGCCTCGGAGCAATCCGGGTCCCTATCCCGATCTTGTTATGCCTCTTTGGGAGCATCCAAGACGCCTTGCAATTCCTGAAGATCGTCTTTGATTTGTTTCAGTTTATCTGACGCAATCACTGTCCCAAATTGACTGGCAATTATGTCGAGTTCGACCTTGCGCGAACGCGCAAGCAGTCGAATCAGTTGTTGCATTTGCGAGCCAACGCCTTGAACGTTGGCTGCGGCCTCAGTGAGTCCTTTGAAGCGTTCCTGTTCACGAACACCTAAGCGTTCGATTTGAGATTCAATTTGCGTGGCGGCAGCACCAAGAGCCGCATTGAGATTGGCAGACGCGTGTGGCTCGAATGTTGCGGCTGTAATACCTGCAAGGTCACTCGGCAATTGTGGTGGATTGCTGCGGTCAAACAGCATGTAGGTCCGGTCCCGACCAAGGCCACCCGTGAAAAGTCCCAATTCAAATACGACGTTATCACGGGCAGAAGATTGTGCTTCGCCTCGTTTGATGGTCAGGTCATCTGCGGTTAGCACAAGAATTGCAAAATCGAATCGCCCTAACGCGAGGACTAAGGATTCGAGCGTGCCTTGACTGAGGCCAAAGATGCCTTGATCCCAGATTTCAACCTCGCATGTCTGGTCGAGCAATACTTGCATCGCGCGCGCGATTTTTTGACCTTCGCGAGAGGATCCGACGAACACTGCGGGACGTTTGCGGGCAGTTGTCATTGCATGTTGCCAGCGAGAGAGATTGGATTCTGAGGCATAACGGTAGAAATCACGGGGGACGGGCGAACGACTTGCAAGCAGACGAGAAAACAGACCACCCGTCCTCCCGTGCATTTCATGGTTTATAAGTTCGCTTTGCGATTTTTATGGAGTCTCATGTCTCGAATCCCACGTATTTACAAGCACTCGATCGTGCGATGTATTACACCGTGTGATGGTGAGTTTATTGGAATTGCATTTGATGGCGATGATGATGTCACGAGTAGAGTGCGATTGTCGAAGCAGGATGCTGTTCAGTTGGCTGACCTGATACGTTCCCATTCCGATGTGTGCTCAGGTATTCCGAGTGTTGATGTATCAAGCAGTTCTCCAGTGATGGAATGATTTATCGAAAATGTCGCGTTCATCGCAAGGTCTTCTGACGCCTGCCACTCGTTTGCATAACTTCCGTAGCTTTCGTCGTCGTATATTGGATGGAATCGGCCATCGGCAGATTGGCCGATGTAAAACGTTCCAACGATAGTCTTCCAAGAATACAGCAATCGAAAACGCATGATTTCATCATCGCCTAAGTTAAAAGCGAACTTCATTAATTAACCCGGTTAGAAACCCAGATATAGTTCATATCAGCGTTTTTATCTCGGTGGCTGCTTGATTTTATCACGATGTGAAATTTACCGCAATCGACTTGAGTGCCACACCCTGATAATGTACAAAAAGCAGGTTACAGGTGGCTGTGGCATCTGTAAATGGGGGTGAGTCATGAGTTTGGCAATTTTTCGGCAACGGATGCATGAGGCATTTTTCGGAGAGAACGATAAGAAATGGTTCCCGAAGTGGCTCGCTCGATACGCTGATGGGAAGACGCAAGACAATGGGTTATTGCCGGTGACTGCGCCGCTTGTCGTGGAATTTTCAAAGTCTCTGCTGAAATCCGAGACACCGGCATGGCAGCGACTGCAGGGCGTCCGGGCCGTCGAAGCTTATCGGGATCTGGTGCTGGGCACTTCCGAGCCTTGCCTGAACGATATGAAAACTATTCTGGGGCGATTTGCGGCGGCTGAACGAAACTCCGGTAGTGCGAGTCTTCGGGATGAGCAGCAGATTGCTGGGATCATTGATCCGTCGGAACCGGCGTTGGTTCAGAAAATGCGAAGGGAGTTGCGACTTCGGCACAAGGCGCTGGAGACTGAACGGGCTTACATCGGCTGGATCATGCGGTTTATTCGCCATTGCGGCTCGGAGGATCTGCAGGCTTTTGGCGAGGCGGAAATCAAGAGTTTTCTGACCGAACTGGCGGTCGAAGGAAACGTCGCGGTATCGACTCAGGACCAGGCGAAGTCGGCTCTGCTTTTCTTGTATCAGCAGGTTCTCAATCGGGAACTCGCGTTTCTGGATGTGACACGTTCGAACAAGCCGAAACGCCTTCCGGTGGTGTTGAGCCGTGCAGAGATCGCACAAGTGCTTCCGGAATTTCGTGGTCTGCGGCGACTCATGTTTCTGGAGGAGTTTGGATGGCAATGGGTATTTCCGTCGCATCGCATGGCCAAAGATCCGACAAGCGGCGAGCGGCGAAGGCATCATGTGGGCGAGGAGTTCTTCGCGGATTTTTTCAAGACGGCGACCGATCGGGTCGGCCTTGCCAAGAACGCGGTGCCACATTCTCTGCGTCATAGCTTTGCGACTCATCTGCTCGAAAGCGGAGCGGATATTCGCACCGTGCAGGAGTTGCTCGGTCACGAAGACGTGCGGACGACGATGATCTATCTGCACGTCATGAACAAGCCGGGTCTGGCGGTGAAGAGCCCAGCGGATGCGGTGCTGGGGTGATTTGGAATTTGAGATTTCAAAGTGCAGGACATTTTTAACCACGGATTTCGCGGATGGCGCGGATTTGGAATCGTAGGGGAAATCTGAAATTTAAGATTTGAAATCCTGCAGGTCGCGTGGGGACTATTCTGCACTCGGGTTCGTCAGCCATTCGACAGCAAGCGAACCGAGTCCCATGCTCGAGGACGCCTGAACGTGGATCAGGTCCGCAGCGCGAAGAACATAATGGCTGCAAAGTTGTGATCTGCCGCGTGGCGCTGGCGAATTAGGCAGAATCACTTGAGTCCCCACGCGCAATGCTCGTACACTTCGGCAAGGAGCAGGGTCGGTCAGTTGCGGATCGTTCGGTGACCGCTGAACATTGTCGATTCCGATCACCAGGAGATGAGCCGTGAGATTTCGATCCAAAGGACAACCGCGAGGTCAGATGCTGGCCCGCGAACAGCGGCGAGTGACGCTGATCATTATCGGTGGCGGACTGTTGTTTTTGCTGCTCACCATCTCGGGAAAATCGCGGTGGCTGACGGAGATGTTTTCTGATCGCGCCTCGGCGGTGAAAAAAGCTCCGGTGGTATCGGACGCATTGATGGGAAACAGCGATCTGTTGCCCGATGAGATGGAATTTGTTCGACCGGATTCGGTCGCCGAAGCCGAAAATTATGCATCCATGATCGACCGGACTGGCGCGGCACAAATGGAATCCGTGGCTCGGAAGGATACCTCGCTCATTGGAGATGTCCCGCCACGGCTGACTCGAGAGATTCGCGACGACGTCATCGGTGTTCTGTCCACAGAAGCAGAAGCCTGGTTCGGTACGCTGCGTCTGGCTGAAAAGATTCCTCGAGGAAATCAGTATCAGGTGCCGGATGGACAGTTTACTCTGTTTATGGATTCTCCGCAGTCATGTCGCGGCAAGCCGTATGTCGTCCGCGGTCAACTGCGGCGGCTGATTAAAGCCCCGCTGCCTCGCAGTGCAGAAACGTTCGGAATCCGAATGGCGTATGATGCGTGGATTTCTACTCGGGATTCCGGGAACCAGTTGATACACATCGTCGCTTTGTCTGCTGATGCCGCTCTCCCTCGTCTGGCAAACACTGGCAAAGATGCTCCGGCTGTGGAAGTTACCGGTTACTTTTTTAAACGCGAAGGCTATGCGGCGAAAGGAACGAACGGAGAAGGTGATCTTGCACTGACTCCATTGTTGCTGGCCGGCACGATTCGCCATGTGCCGCATCGAGTCGTTGTGACGCATGCCGACGAGATGAATCCATGGCTGACCTGGATTGGGCTTGGTGTTTGTGGGGCGGTGCTGTTTCTGGTCTGGCAGTTTCAGGTTTCTGATAAAGTGTTTCGTGGCACACGGACTCATCAGCTGACATCGCCGCCCGTCCGGCCTTCGTTTGAAGGCGTTGCCCCGGTCACGATTCAGCAGATGCTCTCGGAGATGGAAGAACACGCGAAGAACACGTCGCCCGATACGAGTCTGCTCCTGCCAGAGGCAACAGGCGGGGTTTGGTAGCCGAAGTCGTGAGACTTCGGAATCGTTTCCTGGCGAATGCCCGAATTTTTACGAATCCGGCTACAAAATTCCTTAACGGCGTTGGGTGAGGGGGCCCGAATTCTCACGAATCCGGCTACAAAAATCCTTAACGGCGTTGGGTGAGGGGCCCGAATTCTCACGAATCCGGCTACAAAATCCTTAACGGCGTTGGGTGAGGGGGCCCGAATTCTTACGAATCCGGCTACAAAATTCCTTAACGGCGTTGGGCTGGCGACCTTCTCTCCCGCCGGGAAGAAGGGACTTTGGGATGGCCTGTGGATTCAATCAGAACAGGATACCTGGAACGCGGTTTTTGAATATGTGCCTGGTTATTGCGGGGCCACGATCGGTCATAGCTGCGTTTTCCGTCAGTAACATTCCTTCATCAGTAACGCTGATGACTTATTTTGGAGCATCAGTTCTGTGACCGGTTGCGGAATGTCGTCAAATCATTTGATAGAGGATAAGACGCTTTGCCGATCCGTCGGGTTGCAGCCTGGCGCTTTGACGATGGCTTGTCCGGCGAAGCTGAATGTATTTCTGGAAGTGCTGGGCAAGCGACCTGACGGATATCATGAACTTGATACAGTGATGTTGCGGACAGATTTTTCTGACCAGCTGACCGCCTGGCCGTCAACCTCCTCGGAATTGACCTTGCGATTCAGCGAGTCCACGCCGGCCCACCTTCGTGACGGCGTTCCGCTGGATGAATGCAACCTGATTCTGCGAGCGGCGAATGCGGTTCGCCAGCATCTGAATTCGAGTGCTCTGCCGGGGGCTCAGTTTGTGTTGCATAAACGCATTCCGCCGGAGTCCGGTCTTGGCGGCGGCTCCAGCAATGCCGCAGCGGCCCTGTTGCTGTGCCGCAAATTGTGGCAGGTGCAACTTGAGGACTCTGTGCTGCACAGCATTGCCGCTTCTCTTGGCAGCGATATTAACTTTCTGCTCAGCGGATGCGCGGCAGCCGTGTGTCGCGGGCGTGGGGAATTGATTCAGCCTGTTGCTCTCAAACGTCGCTTCAGCTTTGTGGCTGTCAGACCGCTGGCCGGCAACAGCACGCCGGCTGTGTTTCGCAGCACGTGTTTGCCGAGTCTCCCGCGTTCGTCCGAAAAAATCGTGAGGGTGCTGACTGGGAATAGTTCCGGCAATTTGCAGGATCAGATCTTCAATCGGCTCACGGAAGCAGCGATGCCGCTAAACCCTGGCATGGCGTCGGTTATCTGGCAGCTTCAAAAGAGATGTCAGCGCCCTGTCTTCATGTCAGGCAGTGGTTCGACGGTCTTTGTAGTGGCTGACAGCTATTCCCAGGCAACAGCGATGCAGTTGATGATCAGCCGCGCTCTCAATCTGCCCACGTGGCTTCTGCAGTCCGAGTCAGAATCCGCCTCCCACTGATGTCGCTTTTTTATGAAAGCTGGCGAACAACGGGGCGCTTGCGCAGCCCCGTAGAAGCGGTTACGACAGGCATTGCCAATTGGCAACAAATGATGCCGGATGATGCATTTGCCGGAAGTCGTGCTGAGAACTCAGCTTGCTGCAAAATTGGGAGCTGCAGTCGCGATCGCGTTGCCTTTCAGCAACATCGGTTTTCAGATCGCTTTACAGTCTGTCAACCGGGCGTCAAATAATTTTTGCAGAGCACAAAGCCATTTGTGCAAACGCTTTATGGCGAGCGAAAAAGAAATCGGACGGGCGATTTTTTGCGTGCCAATCACCTTTGGCATACAGCCTGCTTTACATCTCCTGCATGACCGCTGATCAAAGTGACCAGCAAACACAACATGTGAAACTCATCCGAAACTGAGCTTTCACACAACGAAACAGGAGATGCACGATGAACATTCTTAACGCTCTGAAGAACGACGAAAACGGCTTTGTAGTTTCTGCCGAACTGGTTCTTGTTGGAACCATCTCTGTTCTCGGCATGATCGTCGGACTCACCGAACTGTCGTACGGCGTCAACGAAGAACTGGAAGACCTGGGTTCCGCGATCGGCGGCATCAACCAGACTTATTACTACACACTCGCCAGCGGCAAAAAGGGTGAAGTCGTCGGCAGCACGAACCTGGACTTCCAGGACGAATGCGACAACAGCTGCGATATCAGTTGCGACAGCCCGGCTCAGGGTGAAAAGTCGAACGGCGGCGGCTACAGCAACAGCTCTTACTAAGTCTCGTTCGTTCAATAATTGTCGCCTTTCGCTCCGCGAAAGTAGCGTTCATTCGCGGAGCGAAAGGCAACGATCAGATACTTATTGATCGAGCGATCCTAAGCCATGTCTTTTTTCATCGAGTTCACAATCACGGGGCAACGGCCCGTTGGCCTGCCCCGTGGATTTTTCACATGCTTTTCGGAACGCGAGTCAGATCCTGAGTTTTCTTACTCAGCTCTGAATCGAACATCAAGCCGAAAGCCAAATGCCGCCAAATGTTTTGCTCGGCCTTTGGCTTTCTGCTTTCCACCTCGACTCCTGTTTCGGGACAAACAGCCCGCATTCCTTGTGAATGCCGGGCTGTTTGTCTTTTGAGGAATCGTTTTTGGTCATGCCTCCAGCTGTGGCATTTTTTCCCACAGCAATCGCAGACCATTGAGCATAACCAGCACAGTGCTGCCCTCATGGCCCAGAACACCGAGCCACAGCGGTAAACTGAAGAATGTGGAAATCACAAGCAAAGCGATCATTGTAAACGAAAATATCATATTCTGACGGACTCGCCGCCGTGCCACATGACTGATCCAGACGGCGACGGGCAATCCGCGCAGATCATCGCGCATAAGGACGACATCGGCCACTTCCAAAGCCACATCCGTGCCGGCACCGCCCATCGCAATGCCTACCTGAGCCACTGCCAATGCGGGCGCATCGTTGACTCCGTCACCCACCATGGCCACCATGATGCCGCCTTCTGACAGGCGACTGATTTCGAGCACTTTTTGATCGGGGAGCAAACCGGCACGCAACTCATCCACTGCCACCAGACCTGCGATGTTTTTTGCCACGCGTTCGTGGTCACCGGTGAGCATAACGGTCTTGCGAACTCCAAGCTTCTTTAGAATTCGCATGGTGTCAGCAGCCTCCGGCCGCAACTGGTCGGCAACTCCAATGACGCCATACAATCCGGCTGCATCTGTAGCGATTAAAAGAGCCGTCTCACCACGTTCGCGAATTCGGCGAGCCTGCTCGGCCAGATCCTCGGGCACGGGGATCTCATGCGATTCAAATAGTTTTTCCCGTCCGACACCGACCCAGACGCCATCAATTTTTGCATGAACGCCCAGACCTGTATGGCTGTGGAATTCGGTCAGCGGTGAATTGAACAGGCTGATTCCAAGTCGGCGCACTTCAGCAAGGACCGGCATCGCGAGCGGATGCTCACTTCTTTGTTCCACGGTCGCCGCCAGACTGAGAAGCCGTCCATGATCGGCTCCTGCAGGAGTCCAGATTTCGGTGACGCCCGGTTTGCCCAGAGTCAACGTTCCTGTCTTATCAAACGCAATGATTTCGGTCTTTCCCAGCGATTCCAGGTGAACACCACCCTTGAACAGCACTCCCTGGCGTCCGGCTCGCGCAATGGCCGACAGCAGGACCGAAGGTGAACTGACAACGACTGCACATGGAGACGCAGCCACCAGCAAAACCATGGCGTGATAGAAGGCCTCGTACCAGCTGTCAGTGTGCAGCAGCCGTGCGCCAAAAAATACGAAACTTGCGGTCAGCAAAACGCCAATCACATAAGGTTTTTGCCACGATTCTACAAAACGCTGAGTTGGCGTTTTTTGCGACTGCGCTTCCTGGACCATGTGTACGATCCGTTCAAGAGTCGTATCTGCGACGGCCCAAGTCATTTTGACCAGGACATTTCCGTTTCCATTGATGGTTCCGGAATAGACCTTTGCTCCGGGTGTTTTTTGGATTTGTTCGCTCTCGCCGGTCAGCGTGGATTCATCTGCCCATGTCTCACCTTCAGCCACATCTCCGTCGACAGGAAAACGCTCCCCCGGTCGAACGCGGATCAGGTTGCCAATGAGCAGCGTTTCGACCGCGACTCGCCGATCTTCCTGAGATCCCTCGACAACCAGCCACGCCTCGCGCGGACGCAGATGCACGAGAGATTCAATTGAACGAGTCGTCCGATACATCGCAAAGCCTTCCAGGGTTCCGCTCAATGAGAACAGAAACAGAAGCACCACACCTTCGCCCCAGTCACCGATCGCTGCCGCACCAAGGGCCGCGATAATCATGAGCAGATCCACGGTCGGCCGTCCTTCCCGCAGGGCCGCGAAGGCGCTTGATGCGGGGAATACTCCGCCAGCGACCCCTGCGATGATGTAGCATCCGATGCCCCAGAAGCCGGCACCAGCAATTCCCGAATGATTCAACCATGCGCCAATGACTCCGAAAACCAGGCAGATAGCTGTGGCGACAGTTCCGCGAACAGGCAGATCGTTCTGCGATTTTGGCGGGGCGGAGTTTTCAGAAGTCATTTCAATCCTTGTGTTGGTTCGGTGCCGGATGGACTATCGCGAGATTATTTCAAATCATAAGATCGCTCATCGTCTTCTGCGATTCGTCTGATTCGTCTGATCCGTCGCCATCAGTCGGTGAGACGGTCACTCTGGTCAACGCTTCAGTTGGATTGATTGTGACGATCTAAACGAAAAAAAACCTGAACGAAACCGGCGACGCGCCCATGGGAGTAACCCGCGGAAGGGCAGTTTTTGCAACGCAATTGAGTGTGCGGCAACGACGATAGGGACATGCTTTCGCTGCTGCATCTTCCTTACGTTCCGGCGGTTTGAACAGGAGACGGAGCAGTGAATTTGACACATCTCACTTATCAAACTATCTTGAGGCTACATCGTGCAGATTACCGAAGTTCGTATCAAGCTTGTATCAGATGTTGATGATCGCCTGAGAGCGTTCTGCTCCGTCACATTCGACGCGGAATTCGTCGTCCGGGATCTGAAGATCATCCAGGGCCAGCGTGGGCATTTCGTGGCCATGCCAAGCCGAAAGCTGATGGAAAAATGCGTCCGTTGCTCCGCGAAGAACGACATAAAAGCCCGCTATTGTTCCCATTGCGGAGTGGCGCTTCCGGTAAATTCGCAACCAGACGCAGGTGCCGCTCCGGCCACCGCCACTGGGCGAAATCGGATGTTTGCCGACATCGCTCATCCCATCAATCCGCTCTGTCGTGAACGAATTGAAAGCGCAGTTCTGACGGCATTTGAAGAAGAGAAAGTTCGATCCCGACAGCCTGGCTACGTTTGTCGTTACGACGACTTCGACGATCAAATGCCTCGCCTGTTCGACGCGAACTCCGAGAAGTCTCGCAGCGACTCCCAGCCAGCTGCCGGTTGACAGCAGCGTCCTCCGGAAAAACAGAAATCACTGGTGCCAGCTGGAACGCTACCGGGCGCTTAGAACGGCTTCGAGCTCTGCTGCTCGCTGTCCGTGTTCTTCTGCCATTTCAGGATCATCAAGGCCTCGATAGGCCTGCTCCAGCAACCGATGCAAAGCCGCATTGTTCTTCTGCACTTTCAGCGTTTGGGTCAAATCGGCAATCGCATCTGACCACTGCTCCATGGCGACGTAAATCTCGCCCCGGGTCGCCAGAACTTCGGGCTGATCCGGGAGGAGTTTCAGGGCTTCATTGGCGTGTTTCAGGGCGCGCTCCTTTGGATCCACTGAGCCGCGAATCGATGCGACTGCAAGGTTGTTCAGAATCATCGGATCTCGTCCGCGAGTCTGGGCATTAGCCTGCTCCAGGTAGTGGCGGGCTTTATCATAGTGTTTGACCAGCAATGCGTGCATTCCCAAAAGATTGAGAACCTGTGCTCCGTACGTTCCTTCAAGCCTGACCTGTCGCAGAACTTGTTCGGCGTCGGCGGCAGCGGGATGCGAGGACAGACTGAGTTTTGAAAGCCGATCGATGGCTGAATTCACTGTAGTTGCACACTCCGCCGCATCCGTCAACAGGGCCAATAAATCAGCGTTGCTGACATTTTCAGGAAGAGTCCCCGTGAGTTGGTTCAGGCTCACCGGGTCAGCAGGGTTTGCTTTATAGCCGGTGAATTTGTCAAAGCAGGCGAGACACGCTCTGCCATAAAGCGCAGCAATCCCTGGATCCGTCGGAATTCGGCTCGTGTTTTCGTCAGAAGCGGTGACCATCAATCGGCCCCTCGCTTCTTCGACTCTACCCAGAGCCAATTCTGCCTCTGCAGTCTGAGCCAACGATTTCAGGTCAGTCGGCGACTCCGCCAGTTTGGCCGTTCCTTCCTGAATCAACGTCTCCAGGATCGCAGTGCCTTCATCGCTCTTTTCGCATTTCAGAAGCAGCAATGCGAGAGCACCTCGAAGTTCCGGACGCTGATCGGCCGCCGGTCGCAGAGTCTCCGCGGCAGCGGCTTGATCATTACTGGCGAGAAAGACCTGACTGGCGACAACGCGCGCCTGCAGATCGTCCGGCTTTCCGTCGATGACAGTCTGCCAATATTCGCGTGCGGACTTCAGGTCTTCTGGAGAAATTGTTGCTCCCATGGTCTGGAGCCGCAACAGTCCCTGCACAGCGCTCACGTTTGAAGGCGCCCGCTGGATGGCCTGCAAAACAACGGGAACGCAGGCGTCACGGTTGAGCGGCGATTCCATCAATCGACGATCCACGAGTGTCATGTCAAAGGAGCTGACCGCATTCTTCAGGGACTCATCCGAAGCCTCCTGTTCCAACCCGGACACCAGCAACTCGCGCGCGGCCATTTCGTTTCCGGCGAGCATCATTGCCTCTGCCAGCGAGATGCGCACGGCGCAGTTGCCACGATCTGCTTCCAATGTTTTCGTCAACGTTCCAACGGCCTTCTCCGCGGCAGCGTGAATATCCTCTTCGCTGCGATTCAGCCCCTTCTTCAGCCGGGCAAGGTCCAGATTCAATGCGGGATTTGCAGAAGCTGCGGAAATCAAATGCTGCTCGGCGAGCTTCCATTCTTTTCGCTTTGTGTAGACCAATGCCATCAACTGATGGCATTCGCTGTGGTGTGGGTTCTGAGCAAGTACCACGTGAAGCTGCTTTTCAATTTCGTCCATCGTCATGGGCTTGATAGCTTTGGATGACATCGCCTGCCGAACCAGCCAGATGCGTGCGTCGGCGTAGTCGGGCCCGGAGTCCGGCGCCAGTTGAAGCATCAACGAAAGTCCTTCACCGAAGCGGCCATTCTGAAGCATGAACTGAGCGACGCGAAACTGATACTGCGGCTCAGATCTGCGCAGACTGCTCAGCGACTTCAGAAAGAGCTCCTGCCTGCCAGTATCGCCGACTTTGACGGCTTGGTTGAAGGCTGCTTCGTAGGCCAGCACGACCGAAGTATCGGCCGAATGGCGCAGCCACCAGATCAGTAGAAAACTGCCGGTTGTTACGGCCAGAAAGGCAGTTCCGCCCATCAAACGCCCGTACGATCTGGAGAAAAACCACGATTCCAACAGCTCCAGCAGTTGGCGAAAGCACTTCGCCGGATGAATGAGCAGCTCAAAAAGCGACGCCTCAACTTCATCTGCATCCTGCACGCGAGCTGTAGAAGTCCGAGCAGCGCGAGCGGACCCGGCCGGAACGATGGCAATCAGCTCGTTCCAGAGGCGAATGAGCCGATTCGGTGGACTGGCGACAGGCCCGGATTGCGGCAACAATGGAACAGGTCCCAGGAGGAATCGCCAGAACTCATCGGCGCTCATCAAAAGTACGGAGGCTATCGCCAGACATAAATAGCCGAGCACGTCATGCGCGATTCCGCTGGACAAGTCTGTGGCATACTTTTCCCAGGCCACGGCGATCGTGATGACTCGCAGGACATTCATGCCCCCGGAAAAGAATAATCCCGCCGACAAAAGCAAAACACCGTGAATCAACGAACGGCGTTTCAGGCAGATCACAAGAGCGGCGACAAACAGAATGGTAAAGACCGACTGCACACCGCTGCAGGCTTCTTCCACAAGGAAAGTCTTGCCTGGAAATTGCAGAATATTCCCTTCGCGAAAATGGAGCATGTCCAGCCGATGCAGAAGATTGCTGGCAACGGACGTGGTGACTCTTTGAAGCCAGTGAATCACCTTTTCGTCGTATCCCAAAGGTAGACGAATCACCAGCAAGGGCAAAATGCTGAGATACAACAGAGAACGCGCGTAACCCTGATCTCGATTGGCCAAAACCCATCCGGTCAGGCTGGAGACGAGTCCCACGAACGCAAGCCACGGAGAAAATTGAACAGCCTGCACCGCAAGACACAGACCGTCAAGTCCCACAAGAGCCCATGAGATTTTCGTCCAGCGTTCCTCGCTTTTGTCGCGGCGTGAATGAAACAGACCCGCGAAGGCGATCAGTGCGAAGGGAAAAAACTGGTAGTGGCGAAGGTTCCAGAGTCCCTGAAAATAAGGCACAAGAAACGGGACATGCACAGCAATCAGAAGCAGGATATATTTGTGACGCCGCAGAAACGAACTGCCTTTTTTGGAACTTTCCGACGACATCTCATACCCCAGGCCAATGCAAGCGGATTTCTTGGGGCATTTTCAGCTTCTCCCTGGGGGTATGCAACAGTGTTTCATTAAATTTCCAGCGGATTTCGAACTCTACGGAAATTCACACTGTGGCAGGGAATGGGAGCCTGACTTTCATGTGACTTTCTGAGCGCTTCATACAAGCCAATCTGGATGAAGACCGACCGCCGCGGAAGTCACCAGGGCTTTCGGGATGTTGGATTTGTCCTGATCTCAACTCAGGCTGCCTGAGGTTTGTTGGCGATTGGTTTCGTGCCGTCGATAACAAGAGCCGTAAAACCGGAGAGGACGAAGACGCCGGTGCAAAAGGCGAACAGACGATTCCATTCTCCAAGGCTCGGTGTTTCTCCAAGAATCGCGTTGTACAGCAGCGGTGCTAAGGCGGCTCCGAAATTTCCGTGCATGTTCGCCCAGCCCATGACAGACGCGGTGTACTTACCACCAACGTCCTGCGAATAAGCCCACATCGCCGGAACACCAAGATCACAGCTGAAGGTGGCAATGCTTAGCCCCGCGACGATCATCCATGGCAGCCAGCGCGAATCAGCGTTGGGCAGGAACATCAGACCGAGCATCAGACACATGCCGTAGCCGGCCGCGGCCAGAAAACGAGTCGCCATGATTGGCAGTCGCCGTCCCCATTTGAGCCCAAAGCGGCGTGCTGCCACGTCGGTCCAATAGCCGCCACCCAGCATCCCTACGATCCCGGCGATCGTCGGAATTGCGGTCATCAGAGCCTGCTCTTTCAAAGGGACCTGATGAACCTGACCCAGATACCGAGGCAGCCAGGTGACGACGAACAGCCAGCCAATGTTTGTGAAGAACTGTGTCAGTGAGTTGCCCCAAAGACTGAGACTCGTCAAAACCGGGATCAGAGGAAATCGCTGGTCGCCAGACCCGGCGTCGGCAGTCGTTGCGTCCTTAGCCTGGGCCTTCGGAAACACTGCGGGACTATTGTCCGCTGAGTAGAGATCGCCAGAGTCGCCGGTCTCGTTGGCAACAATCGCGGCCTTGTCGAATGTGTCTTCGGAAGTTTCTCCACGGATAAGATTACGTTCGGCCTCATTGCACAAAGGATGCTTCTCGGGTGTATTACGAGCAAGTGCGGCGAAGGCAAAGGCGACCAGAATTCCGATCAGCCCATAAATCACCAGTACCGGACGCCAGCCGCCGGCAAACGCTTTGACCAAAGTCCTGGTCCATTCGTCAGTCTGGGATTCCGTCGAATAGGTCAGAGCGAACGCCGCAAAAGCAGTCATCAGCGCGGCCGTCAGAATCGGCGCCAACACAGCTCCCGATCGACCACCCATGGCAACAATGGAACTGGCAGTTCCGCGGCGTTCCACCGGGAACCATTTGCGAATCATCCCGGAACAAACGGGATACGCGCCCGCCTGAGTGACTCCGCAGAGAAACCGCAGCAGCAGAACCGTTCCAACCTGCGTTGTAACTCCCAGCAGTCCGGTAAATAGCGACCATCCAAGAATGTACGCGGTCAGCATGATTCGCGGCCCAAAGCGATCACTGAGCCAGCCAGCCGGAACCTGACACAACGCATAAGACCAGAAGAATGCGCTCAGGAACCAGCTCATTTGTGTCTGCGTCATATTCAGATCGACGCGCATGGATTCTGAGGCGATTCCAACCGCGTAACGGTCCAGATAAAGCAGGCAGGCCATCAGAGTCAGCAGACCGGCGACGACGATTCGAATGGATGAAGGTCGCGTCATAGAGGGACTCCGCAGGCCGACCACTGGCCACGTTTACAAACAGAAACAGGAACAAGCCGCTCGGGTGAAATCCGAACTTCAGCATCCACATCTTCGAGCCGAAAACTTCCTCGCTCATGCTTAAGCAGCACAATGTCCGCTTGGTGTCCCGCTTTCAGAATTCCCAGACGATCGTGCAATCGCATCGCAGCGGCTGGTACCGAAGTCGTTGCGCGAATGACAGATTCAAGCGGCATCCCCAGGAAGAGGAATTTGCTCATGGTCGTCGGCAAATCAAACACCGGTCCACGCAGATTAAAATGATGGATGTCGGTGCTGATTGTATCCGGCCAGAAGCCAAATTTCTGACAGGCCGGCTCGGCGACTCGCCACACAAACGCCCCGACACCGTGCCCAACGTCGAAGAGAACTCCGCGCGAACGAGCATCCCACATGGAATCAAGCGGCGCTCCGTGCAGATCGAATCCATGATCCGGATGCGGATGGTAAAGATGCGTGTACATGTCCCCCGGACGAAGTGCCTGAAGTACTTTTTCAACAGGAATTCGCGACGCCGCATGATGAATCATGCACGGGCGATTTGTTTGTTCGGATGCATCAAAGACACCGTGGAAGCCGGCCCATTCATTCTTCTCATCAAAGTTCGCAAGGCCGGAAGACAGGCGAACTTTCATCCCGATCAGCCGTTCCGGAAACCGGTTCACACATTCGACCGCCGATGGCACATGCGCGTGACGCCCATCGTTCAGATCTCCCATGAAGGGTGGGAATTTTGGATGTCCCTGAATGGCCCCGATCATCGAAATATTCAGCAATGCAAAAACGTCTTCCGCGGCGGCTGGCATGATAAAGCGGGCCATGTTCGGATACGTGAGCGAACCGGCTGTGCCTGTGTCGAGCATCGTGGTGACACCCGTTCGAAGACCGGCTTCAAACGGATCAATGGAATACAGCCCGATGCCGCTGAAGACATGCACATGCAGATCGATCAATCCGGGTGCAACCAGCAACCCGTCTGCTTCGACAATGTCTTCACCCTTGGGAACCAGGTTCGGACCGATTTCCTGAATCAGGCCGTTCGCGACCCGCACGTCGACTCGCTGTGCCGCACTGCCAGTGCCGTCATAAACCTGCCCGTTACGAATGAGTGAACTGCTGGCGCTCATGAGTGGATTCGTTCCCTGTGAAAAATCACGGCCTGCTCAATTCCGGAAATAATTTCCGTCTCATCCCCCGGCCGCAGGCATTGGGAGAACAGAAAAGCACGATCGGGATTTTGTTCATCCTCGGCCAGAATGATTTTCCGTTTGCGGTTTCGCAGGGCCAGTATAAGATCGCGAACCAGGAACCCGCTTTTTCCGGTGCCCGATTCAATCTTCAGATTCGGATAACGCTGGCCGTTCATTCCGACCGCCAGCTTTGCGATGTTCAGTTCGGGAAGTTCGCGGATGCCGTTGTGGATCAAATCGATCATCGCTTGCCAGCCCGCATATTCTGCCGCGTGGTCTCGCGTGCCATAACGTTTCAGAGAGGCCATCACGCCAACGATGGACTCCTTACTGACTTTCATGGAACGACCGATGCCGTGTCTGGGCGGTCGCGAAAGCCAGCCGTTGGAGATCCAGTGCTGCAGTGACCACGTGCCTTCGCGAACATCCATGTCGACCATCTGGACCCACGCGCTGCGAATCAGTTCCGCGCGTCCACAAAGAATTCCGGACGCTTGAGGCCCGCCGAGATGTTTTCCGCCACTGTAAGCGATGAGATCTGCTCCGGCTTTACTGAAAGCCGTTAGATTCTCCACGGGCGGCAGCGCACAGGCGGCATCCACAATCACGGGAAGTCCATGCCGATGAGCCAGTTCAACAAGCGCAGGCAGGTGCGGCTTTTCGTCGATTCTCAGCCAGACAAACCCAATCGCCGCAGTCCGCGAACTGATCGCATTCTCAATCTGCTGCAGTGCGTCCGCAGCGTGATAGTCAATCAGCCTGAGCTTTGCGCCGGCGAGCCGCAGCGCGTGGTCGTAGTCGAACGGTCCGGGAATTGGAAAGATGATCTCGTCGCGAACACAACCAGAGACATCGGGAAGCTGATCCATGATCTCCGGATGATTACCGGCCAGGCACGCGGCGGTCGCAAGAGTCAATGCGGCACCAGCTCCGCATGTCACAATCCCGGCTTCAGTTCCCGTGGAGTCTGCAATCAGTTCACTGGCCGCGTTTAGAAGATCGTCGATTTCAAAATACTGAGCACTCGCGGAACTCATCGCCGCAATCACATCCGAATGCGGACAACTGCCGCTGACTCGCGTGGCATAACCCACGCCGTTAATGATCGGATCAATTCCAAATTGAGACATCATGCGGATTGCAGTTCAATTCCAAAATGTCGGAGTAAAAAAAACTAACCGGTCCCTGGCATGACCGTTCCTATCAACCGTGCCGTTTTATAAACGTCAGAGGACAGTCATCACAGTGACGCAGCATGGGGCTCAGTTGGCCTGTGGTTCGCGCCGCTTTCTGGAAAAGGCATTGGCGGGATTCACCACCATCATCTGATGAATTTGTTCGGTCGTCACACCGCGTTCCTTCAACAGTGGGACGAAAGTCTCCAGCAGATAGCCGTAGCCCTTACCGCCGGTGTACTTTAAATGGTTCAGCATGCAGATGTCTTCCGACAGCAGCACGCGATCAACAAAGCCTTCGCTGACCAGGGCCGCCACGTTGTCCGCGCGAACGTACTCCGGCTGATAATCAAGGTAGCCGATGTTATCGACTTCCATGTAAACACCTTTTGCAGCAATCGGCAGCAGATTCTTCACTCCGATTCGATCGCCGAGGTGTCCGATGATGACTCGCGACAGGTCGGCCCCGAACTCTTCAAGCAACGCAATCTGCTCCAGAGCCAGCGTGCCCCAGCGTGTTGTATGCGTCGAAATCACAACCCCGGTGCGTGCCTGAGCCAGCGCGGAGGCTCGAAAGACACGCTCTTCTGCCGGCTTAATAAAATGACGGCCCGTGCCAATTTCGCCGATGAAGCCGGCCCGAATTCCCGTGTCGCCGACACCGACTTCGATTTCTTTAATGAGAATATCGGCCAGTTCACGGCTGGATTTTTCCGCAACAATCGGTGGATATCCAAAGTCGCGATACCAGCCGCAGCCCATCACCACGTTGATGCCGGTTCGTTGGGAAAACCGCAGTAGCCGTTGGGGATCGCGTCCGATTTCATCCAGCGTGACGTCGCAGATCGTTCGGCCACCTCGAGTCGTGAACTCCAGAATTTCCTGGGCCATCACGTCTTCATCGTCGATGACGAGCTGATAGCCATAACTGCTGTAATGATCCATCGCATCGAGAAACAGATGCTCATGGGGATAAGTCACGCCCATTTGCTCGGGCTGAATCAGGCCCTGGACGGAAATCACCTCTCGAGAGTTCCAATCGTCGCTCAACGTCTGTTCTCCTGATGCGGTTGTGCAGGGTTGTCTTTGCCGCAGCATGGTTTTTTGCTGCAGGCTGTTCGGAAGGGCAACATGCTTGTTGGTGGGCCAACTGCAAAATGCCCAGCCGGTTTGTGGAAGTGCTTTATGGTGGTTCGGCTTCCTGAGATCAACGTTCGCCAGTGTCAAAATGTTGAATGTCACAAATTTGTGAGGGCTCGGTCTGATTGTTAAGCAGCGATGCTTATTTTTTATTGATCAATCCTGAACAATCCGTCACCGGCGATGGCGTGGATGCGATGCGATGCGACTAAGAAGCAGCTTCTGACTTTTCTCGTTCCTCATGCCTGCACGCTGTTGATTTAGTGATCGTGGTTAAAAATTTTCGTTTAACGGCAAGCCGTAGGCGACGGTTCCCGTTGCACTGACGCCTTCGGCTTGCCGTTAAACGATTAAATCAACGGCCCGTTTGCCATCCGCGTGACAAAAAAAACCGCTGGTGGAGCCGTTGCGGGGAACGTGTTACAGTCCGCCAACGGCATGCTGAAGCAGCATCGCGGAGATTGCGAACATATCTGACAGAAACGTTGGTTGCAGATCATGAATGAGGCTCAGATGGCTGGTGAAGACTCTGCTCGGGTCATGGTCACGGATTTTTTTCGCTCGTTCCTGTCCTTTCGAATGGACCTGAAGATCACGCAGCCGCGGACGGTCAGTCAACCGCCGCCGTTCACTCTGAATAATGCGCGTTTTCCATTGGAATGCGTCTGCCGTGTCACTCGCGGAACTGGCGCCGAGTCCGTTACTGTTGAGTATGCTCACGGAGCCTCCTGCAAGGCCGAACAGGTTCATGTGACAGAGAATATCTGGCATGAGCCGCCCGCTGACATGTGTTTTGTCGCATCGCTCGATGAATATCTGGTCATCAAGAGCTGGGATCGCAACAACCGAGGCGTGATGCTCAATCCACCGTCGCTGGGGCCTCAACCGGAACGGCAGGCGGGCCGGTGCGCTGAAGCATTTACCGAACTGCGAATCGCTCGCCGCGAGATTCCCGGTCGACTGCTGACAACTACCGAAGAAATTGTAAAGGCTGTCATTGGAAGCCGGCCGCTTGTTTCGCAGACAGAATTCATCGCAGCAGACGGAGCGCATGTGTGGATTGAATACCCGGTCAAAGTGGTCAATGCCAGCGAGCGGGAAATGTTTTATCAGGTCGACACCGGCCCAGTGCTCGTGCCTGATCTGGAAGCGTTTGATGGGACGCATCGGATCTCAGCATTAGGGCTCGCTTTTATGGCTCACAACACGCTCGGATGCACGGAACTGCTATTGAATGTCCCGACGAAGATCGGTGATGGACTCAGTGTCAATCATTACTCCAAAGTCATGAAGGTGCGGGCCACCAATCGCATGCTTGCCGTCGACTGAATTTAGTTGGACCAACAGATTCTTCGCGGGACTTTCCCACGGCATCGCAGGACGAAAGTTCAACATGGAAACGCACGGTGCTGGTTTGATGAAGTCTGGTCCAGTGAAAGTGGGAGTCATCGGGCTGGGGCGTTTTGGACGCCTGCACGCGTTGACGCTTCAAGGGCTGGCCGAGAGCCAGCTTGTGGCGTTGGTGGCGCGCCGACAGAGTAGTCTCGATGCCGTGATGCAGGAAATTCCGGGCGTCCCCGGCTGGACGAATCTGGAGCAGGCAATTGAAGAAGCGGATGCCGAAGCGTGGATTGTGGCGTGTACCACAGCGTCGCATGTGCAGGTGACTCGAACGCTTCTAAACGCTGGCAAAAAAGTTCTGCTGGAAAAGCCGGTTTCGGAAAGTTTGGTCGAAGCCGAAAGTCTGGCCCCCTTTGTTCATTCGGATTCCAGCAATCTGATGATGGGACATATTTTGCTGTTCAACAGTGAGTTCCAGCAGCTTCAGGAAGAGCTGCTCCGGCGCGGCCCGCTCAGCTACATCGATTGTGTGCGACACCGGCCAGCATCAATCGTGGCGCAGTTTCCTGGGGAGAATCCACTTCACGCGGTGATGATTCATGATCTTTACGCCACGCAGGTTTTGCTGAATCGTGCGGAGCCTTCGCATTTCAGAACGTGCTATCATCGCACGGCCGGTGGAGATATTGATCTGGCGTTGTCTCAGTTGTGTTGGACAGATGGCCCGGTGGCCTCATTTGCGGCTTCTTATTTGACTCCCGCCGGTATGGCGCCGCGCGGATTCGATCGGATGGAAGTCTTCGGTTCTGGATGGGCCGCCCGGGTGAATTCCAATCCGCGACCGATCGAGTTATGGGACAACCAGGCTCAATGGCCGCTGGCGCTGGAAATTCGCACGGGCGTCCAGGGTGCGACCGGGATGCTGGCCGAAGAGCTGCGTTGTTTCTGCCGAGTGGTCCGCGGCCTGCAGCCGGTCCCCATGGGCGCAACTTACACAGACGCTTTGCAGGTGCAGCGCTGGATGGATCTTCTGGAGGTTTGTGCGAAATAACCTGCGGTGAAGCTGGTCCCGGGCAGATCGCCCGGGCTAGGCAATCGAATGGCCCTTTGAGCCGAAATCGCATGAAATACTGCGATTCCCTGAAAACTGAAAACTGAAAACCCGCCGCACCGCGGCGTTAAATTTCCATCCGCTGGACTCCGCACCGACAGTCCCGGTTTATTCAACACATGCGTATAAATCATCGTCGCCTTCACGTCGACATGCCCCAGCAGTTCCTGAACGGTCCTAATGTCCGAGCCGTCCTCAAGCAGATGCGTCGCAAAGTTGTGCCGCACAGAATGCGGCACCGAGTTGTTTGCAAGTCCCAGTCGATCGGTCGCCGTCTTGAAAAAAGATTAGCAAAAAGGTCTTCACCCACATGATGCCGCCGGCGTTCACTCAATGGTACCTGGTTTAGATTTTTGTGAGTCAACTGCGTCAGGCCAGTGGAGTCGTTTTGAAATTATTCAATCAGCGGATTTTGAATTTCTGGTCCTCTTTTTGAGCTGATTGGACTTAGTTTTTTTTGGGTGTGTTTCACGTTCAAATCGGCGATTGGGTCGGTTTGGGCGAGCGGCAGATTTCTGGTTACTGTCGAAAACCGGGGGCTAGCGCCGTGCCGCTAATAAAATCAGCCGCCACGCGCTAGCGTCGGGTTGTTCGGCTTGGTAGTTCCTAATCTGCCGCTCGCCTAAAGAGAGTCAATTCACATGCGTAATAACCGTGCTAAAAAATATCCATTTCAGAACTTTCTTGAACCATGTGTCATTGGACGCTAGTGGTCTGTCACAGCTAAAGTTTAGGGAACGACGGACTTCCAGTCCGTCGACAAAGGTTACCGCCGACGGACTGGAAGTCCGTCGTATAAGCAATGCTCAACCCTAAATTTAACGCGTGACAGACCACTAGCCGCCGGTGTTGATTTAATCGTTTAACGGCAAGCCGGAGGCGTCGGCGGAATCAGAAGCAGTTGACTCGGTTCGTTGTGTTCGTCGGACCATGTTCTTCACTCTTCGACTTCACAACCTTTTTCATCATGCTGTACGTCTTCAACTGCTGGAACACGAGCACTCCCGAAGCGGCGGCGCACAGCACTCGATTGTTTCAGACCGGCTGGTTTGTCGAGAGCCTGCTGACTCAGACGGTGATCATTCACATCATCCGCACGAACAGGATCCCGTTCCTCCAAAGCTGGCCATCATGGCCGCTGCTTGTGATGTCCGCAATCATCATGGCCATCGGCATCGCGATTCCGTTCACCGTTTTGGGAGACAATCTCGGCTTCATTCCGCTTCCACCGCTTTACTGGCAACTGCTGGGGCTGACACTATCTTGGCGACATCGCGTTGACTCAGACGGTGAAAATGTGGTTGCTGCTGCGCAAATTACCGATCTGAAAAGACGTGCGGATGAACCCGTCGCCTCCATTTTCATCTATTGCGTCTAAATGCAAACTATTCCCCGACATGTCTGCCGCTCATCTGCTACTGTCCGCCCGACGTGCAGCAAAGGACCGATTCCTTGCGATACGGCAACTCCGGATGACTCAGCTAAAAGTGGCTCAGCGTTTGATGAGCAACTGGTAGAGAAGTAAGCCGATGCAGCGAACCCGAAAAACGGGTGATCGCTTCGTCGGTTTTTTTATGCCGGAGACGTTTTTGGATTAACGACGTCGGGGAGCTGGTTAGAAGCTGTGCGCCGTTGGATATCGAGTTCTGGGCCTACAAAACAATGCCATCATCAGCTCCTCTGCCTCTGGTCGAAGATGTTGAGAACTATGCTCAAAACATAGTCGATACCGTCCGCGAGCCTTTGCTTATTCTTGACGCGACTCTTCGCGTGCGTTGGGCAAACCGTGCGTTCTATCAGACTTTTTCAGGTCTCATTGGCAGAGACTGAGGGACGCCTCATCTACGAACTTGGCAATGGTCAATGGGACATTCCTGATCTTCGAACACTGCTGGAAGACATCGTCCCCAAGAGCTCAGTGTTCGACGATTTCGAGTTCGAACATACCTTTCCAACGATCGGCCGGAGGGTCATGCTGCTCAACGCACGCAAGCTCCAGGCGGGTCACCACGGAGAACTACTCGTCCTGGCCATGGAAGATGTCACAGCCAGAAGAAAAGCTGAAGAAGATCTGGTCAACGCGGGCGCTCTGCAAAACGCAATCTTCAATAGCGCGAACTTCTCCAGCATTGCTACCGACGAAAAAGGAGTGATCCAGATCTTCAATGTCGGGGCCGAGCGCATGCTCGGCTACGAGGCTTCTGAAGTTATGAATAAGATTACGCCAGCCGACATTTCGGATCCTCAGGAAGTTATTGCACGCGCTAAAGCATTAAGCTCTGAACTCGCGACGCCCATCACACCGGGTTTCGAGGCGCTCGTTTTCAAAGCCTCACGTGGCATCGAAGACATCTACGAATTGACGTACATCAGAAAGGATGGCACACGTTTCCCTGCAATTGTTTCGGTGACGGCACTTCGCGATGCGCAGGAGAGCATCATCGGCTATTTGCTCATTGGCACCGACAATACGGTCCGAAAGCAAGGCGAAGCGGAACGCATGTTGCTCGATCAACGCGTTCGAGACCAACAGTTTTACACTCGCTCGCTGATCGAATCCAACATTGATGCATTGATGACAACAGACCCTCGCGGAATCATTAGCGATGTGAACAAGCAGATGGAGCAACTCACTGGTTGCACGCGAGACGAACTGATCGGGGCGCCCTTCAAAGACTATTTTACGGACCCCGATCGTGCGCAAGCGGCAATCAAACTGGTGCTTTTGGAAGGCAAAGTGCAGGACTATGAACTGACAGCTCGAGCCAGGAGCGGGCAAGAAACCGTGGTTTCCTATAACGCCACCACCCTTTACGATCGCGACAGAAAACTGCAAGGTGTTTTCGCCGCTGCACGCGATGTGACGGAACGCAGTCGGCTCGCAAATCAAATGCAGCTTCAGGCGGCAGAACTGTCCGATTTGCACCGTAGAAAGGATGAGTTCTTGGCCATGCTCTCGCACGAGCTCCGCAGTCCGCTTGCTCCCATCTCCAATGCGGTTCAATTGCTGGGGATGCAGCACGGCAACGAAAACGAGTCTCAGAAGGAAGCTCGCGGAATCATCGAACGACAAACGAGTCAACTGAAGCATCTCGTGGACGATCTTCTCGAGGTCTCTCGTATCACAACGGGAATGGTTCAACTCCGAAAAACCTCGGTCGCAGTTGGCGATATCATGAACTCAGCGATTGAGACCGTTCGCCCTCAAATAGACCAACGCAAGCATGACATGACAGTTACAATTCCGCCGGAACCAATCTGGCTGCATGCCGACGCAGCGAGACTCGAGCAAGTGATCGTCAACTTGCTAACCAATGCGGCGAAATACACAGATGTGAATGGCAAGATTTTGTTAAGTGCAGAACAAGTGGGAGACGAATGTCTCTTGCGAGTCCGGGACACAGGTGTAGGAATCACGCCTGAATTGTTGCCGTGCATCTTCGATCTATTCACGCAAGCCGAACGCTCGCTCGATCGATCTCAGGGAGGGCTCGGCATCGGACTTGCATTGGTTCAGCGACTCACCGAACTGCACGGAGGCAAAGTCGAAGTCTCCAGTATTCTTCGCCAGGGAAGCGAGTTTTTGATTCGTCTTCCCGTTGAGAAACCGAAATCGAGTGCAAAGTCTTCGCTTCTCGCCGAGACGCCCTTGCAAGAATCACAACCCTTGCGAATTCTCGTTGTTGACGACAATGTGGACACCGTACTTAGCTTTTCTATGCTGCTTAAAGCTTCCGGCCACGAAGTGAAAACGGCCCATGACGGACCGACCGCTGTTAAACTTGCCGTGGAATATGTCCCAGACGTTGTATTGCTGGATATCGGATTGCCTGGTCTGAATGGATACGAAGTTGCTAAGCAAATTCGCAAAGAACCTACGCTCAAAAATGTTGTCCTGGTGGCATTGACGGGCTATGGCCAGGAATCAGACAAACACGCTTCGATGGAGGCAGGGTTCAATCACCATTTGATCAAACCCGCTCGTATTGCAGAAGTTCGCCAAATCCTCGAAACCGTAGTAAAACTCCGCGATGCTCTCGCAAACTAAGCCGCAGGCAAGCGAACTCGGAGCGGACTTCAGATCTGTTGGGAACCTGCGAAGCCAAGATTTCACTGCGATTCAGCCCCGGAGGGATGCCACAACCTCGGCCGTTGGCGGCTCACGTGGTTGAAAGTGTTTTGATAAGCCAGCTTACTCAATTGCTGATCCTCCTGACATTCATCAGGTCGACCCTCTGTAAAGTCATCCGTTGCAATGTTATATCGTAGCGACGGAATTTGAGTTACCAGTCACAACGTTGATTGGTGACCATGGGCCTAATCACCAAAGATACAAGGATAAAACTATTTCCGCCGATTGTTCCGATGCGACTTGCCCTTCACGCTGGTCATGTCTAACCTCCCTGCGGCGAACGTAGAGAAGCACTGCGTTCGACAACTTCGGAAAACTCGACGAAGCGTAGCTCAATGCAGATTGAGAGACGCGTTAAATAGTAAGCCGATGCCATTGCAAACCCACAGGTCTGCAGCGGCATCGGCTTTTTTCATTTTGAAAAATAGAGATTCGCCCCTGGCGGAGCAAAAATGCTGAGTCGCCAATCCCGGTACGATCGAGGGCGCACCATGACACTAAGCTCGAAACGCTTGCTGAAGCGTAACCGTCCGCGGGAAGGGGAGCAATTGTTGGAGCGGACCGGCCATCGAAGCGATCAGGCAGCGCAGCACTAGGTCCCATGAAAATAGTTGGTCAATTCTTCCGAGTAGTTCACGGATTCATGGCGTTGCATTTGCCGCTGCCGCCATCGTTTTATTGGGAATCGCTGTAAGCACGGGCCGAGAAGCGATTCTTGCAGGGCTAACCCAAGCCGCATCGCAAAAGATAATCAAAGCAGTCCGAACGCGTAAAAAAAGCGTGATTCAATTGCCTTTTCACGATCATAACCTAAGTACGTTCGACTCACTTTTAATGAAACTTCATGGTTGCCGCAAAAGGAATTTTCTCGCTTACGCCGACTCGGTTGCGATCTGCCAGCAGATGGCTTGCCGAGCGAGATTCTGCACTTAAACAAGTTCTCGATGAAAATGGTTATCCGGACATGTGGGCTCGTCCGCCTGGATTCTCCACGACCGTCCACATTATCCTGGGGCAACAAGTTTCACTCGCTTCGGCCAACAAAACATTTTACCGATTGAAAGACAAGCTGGGCGGGACGGTGACGCCGGAGGGATTACTGACACTGAAGGGGTCGGAACTTAAGGACGTTGGCATTACGCGCCAGAAAAGCCTTTATATTCGACTCCTTGCGGAGCAAGTTGCCACAGGGGCGTTTTTGTTTGATTCATTGACGTCGCTACCAGACGAACTCGTTCGCTCGGCGTTGACAAAGCATAAAGGGATCGGGAACTGGACGGCTGATATCTATCTTTCCGAATGTCTGCTGCGCTGTGATATTTTGCCAATGGGCGATATTGGAGTCCACGAGGCGTTTCGCGATTTGAAGGGCCTTGATTCCAGACCCACACATGACGAACTCGAGGCCATGACCGAGCATTGGCGTCCATGGCGAAGCGTAGGGACGCGAATGCTTTGGAAGTTTTATTTGGAAGGCCGAGGTTTCTCGAATTCCGATAGGCGCGAGGATGTCGCCAAGTAAACGTAGAGTTTTGCAAACGTACGAGGGACTTAATTTCGTCAATAGTCAGTACGGCCGTGGCATGAGTTGGAAGTTATCGATGTAGCTTTGCGAATTCACCTGATTCGGAATGGATCAGAAAACTTCAGTGGAGATGGTGCTGAATGTGATGCGTCGATCCTGAACCAACTGCCATTCTGCAGGCGAGAGGCTGTCAACGGTAGTGGAGACGTTGTGGAGATCGCCATATGGTTTCACTGCTGAATCTCAAACAAGCCTGTCCTGATCAGGGCGGTCAACGATCACAGTGGATGATAGGAGACCGGACCCTCGACACTTGTATGTCAAAAACAACAGATACCCCCGCTTGTGTGTCACTCGATATTAAAAAACAATTGCGATCGGCCTCTTTGCATACGACAATGTTTCGGCCCGAATATGTCAGGAAGTTAGCCACTAAGACGCCTTCTTGTGCGTAGGTCTCAACTGAATCAGCCTGGGCTGGACAACGTTATAACTTATTTCTTATTCATTAGTAGTATTTTGGAACGCGCTCTGCAACACGATTGTCGGAGATAGATGTTTGGTACTCGGTCATCTCGCACGACCGTGATGTCGGACTCTATCTCGTGGTCGTCGATGCACTAGAGATCGCGCATGCCGGAGATTGTTCGGAATACGCGATGGTTGGAAGGTCGGCGTGGTGTTCGCACCTAAAGCGTTGCAACATCGTCCGTTCTGGCTCGAGGCCAATTTGCTTTCTACTTTCGTGCGAGGACATTCTGAGGAGTTCGAGAAATGAAGAGATTTGCGTTTGTGATGTCGGTTGCTGCAGTCATGGGGCTCACGTGGATGAACGGCTTTGCGTCGGACAAAGAAAACGACAAAGAAAGAGACATTGTTGATACGGCGGTCGGGGCAGGAGATTTCAAGACCTTGGCTGCGGCCCTGAAGGCGGCCGATCTGGTGGAAACGTTAAAAGGCAAAGGTCCGTTCACGGTGTTCGCGCCCACCGACGAAGCATTCGAGAAGCTTCCCAAGGGAGCACTGGAAGATCTGTTGAAGCCCGAAAACAAGAAGAAGTTGGCAGGGATCCTGACTTACCACGTGGTGTCTGGAAAAGTCATGGCTGCCGAAGTCACAAAGATGAAGAAAGCTAAAACAGTTCAGGGGACAGACGTGAAAATCAAGGTTGTTGACGGAAAGGTGATGGTCAATGACGCCGAAGTCATAAAGACTGACATCGCTTGTACGAACGGCGTCATTCACGTCATCGATACCGTCATTATGCCAGAATAATTTATCAACTAATCTGGTTGTTAATTTGGGTGTAGGTGACAACGGTCACCGTGTTGATGGAGGAGATTTCTGCGACAGCCTTCCGGATTCGCGAAGTCAATTATTGGTCGACCGGGAGGACTTTCAATTTCGTCTTCCCGGTCTTTTCTGAGTCATGAATCATCATTCTCAAGGAAATTACAATGTACGAAACAATGGAACGACAGAAAACGGCTCCGAGCAACAGCGAAGTGAAGGCACATGCTGAAGACGGAATGACGCGTGCGCTGGAGTATCAATCTGCCAAGGTACCGTCCGACATTTGGCTGTTTGCAGCCTTGGGCTCGATGGCCGTCGCGTTGGCGCTGCGAATGAGTGACAAGAAAGACCAGAGCCTCTTTGTTGGCCAGTGGGCGGCGCCGTTCCTGCTCATTGGAGTCTATAACAAGCTGATTAAGATTAACGGTTCCGATCGCCCGATGAGGTGACTTCGGCGTGGAAGTGGAAATGGTTCGAGGCGAATGGGGCTGGTTATGGCTTCCACTATGGTTGTGCGACGAGTCTTCCGTGATTCAGGAAGACTCGTCGTCAGCTATTTTCAAGACGTGGAAATGCCGAGAAAAATGGACGATTAGAAGGGCGCCACAATGGCACAGGGACGCTGGTGTGCTCGCATTGAGCTCTATCGCCATCTCCGCCGTGGTATTCACAACGGTTCGACGAAGAATGAAAGGCGATCAAGATGAATGACTCTCTACAGGACTTTATAGAGCTTTGCAAGAAAATTGAACGAGCGATGTTAGTTACGGTTGGAGCTGGCGGCAGACTTACAAGTCGGCCAATGATCATTGCCCAGTTGGAGAATAATGGCGATCTATGGTTTGCTACGAATAGCGAATCGTTAAAAGTAGACGACATTCTTAATAACTCAAGCGTGTGCGTGACTCTGGCTGGAAATGGCAATTATGCGTCGATCAGTGGGCACGCTACCATTGAGGAGGATCCAGCTAAAATCAAGGAGCTTTGGAGTGAACCGTGGCGAGTTTGGTTTCCAGGTGGTGTGGAAGATCCATCGCTTACTTTGGTTCATGTACATTCTGAATTTGGGGAGTATTGGTGCAACTCGGGGACGAATGGGGTCAGGTACGCGTTTCGCGCAGCGCAGGCGTATTTAACAGGTCAGCGCCCGGTTATAGACGCCGCCAGCCACGGTCGTATTGACCTCTAATTGGCTTGTCCGGACCTCTCTATCAAAGCCTACGGCAAGTGAATGCAAGGCGCAGCACCCCTTGTCGTTTGGTTGAGGGGAAACGAGACGCAGCTCTTTGTTTCATAAATGAGCTGCTTTCCCCCGTTCTGCTTTTTTTTTGCGATTTCCAAACAATGCTGCAGAGAGTCCGAACGAATCAGCGGTCACAGTGACTTTCATCGCCCCAGCACTTCGTCGCCTTTCGCCTGCACTGTCAGCTTGACCTCGGTCGCCTCTCCGGGAGTCAGATCAACGTGGACACCTCGATGAAACGGAGCGTTCTTTAGAGTCCCAAGCTCGAGTTCTTCGTGCTCCAGCATGATTAGCACGCCTCGTTTCCCGGGAAGTGCACGGATCGTTGCCTTTCCGGACTTGTCAGTCATCGCCATGTAGCGTCCAAACCTGTCGCCAGGATCATCCGAAGCCAGAGCGGCTTGTCGCTTTTCCGCGGTAGCTGTGTACAATTGTTCGGTGGTCTTTCCAAGACCGTCCACCGTTCTGTGGTACATCCCGATGATTCCGCCCGGTGGTAGTGCATTCGGCGACATGTAAATCGCCGCCTCTTCCACAGCCGCTCCCCCAATGTCGACAACTGTGAAATCACAGGTTGCGGTTGGCTCCATTTCCAAAACCAGCGGCCGAAGAGCGTCAGTCGTGAACGACTGAGCAACTACCATTGTGTCATGCATACTCTGAGCATGCTGCCCAGTCGTAACGTACGGAAACCGTCCAGGAATTTCGTCGGGTGGCGCCGACACCGAAACCCAGTCGTCATTCACCGCCGTCAACTGAATGTCTGCTCCGCGAGGAACAGAATCGAATTCAAATGTTCCGTCAGGTTTGATGGATGTGTAGTCGTGCCAGAAAACACAAGTGGCGTAGGATACGATCCCGTCAAATGACATCGACAAACACAAGCCAACTCGGCCGTCAGCGACTGGTCGCGTGACGTTGTTGTTCAATCGCCCTTCAAGCCGCTCACCCCGTGACATCGCCACATTCATAATTTCGGCATGTTCGTCAGAATAGTCATTGAGATCAATCAGATCACTGAAAAGTGTCGGCTGGCCTTCTCGCACACACACGAGCAGCAGAGTTCGAATCTCCGGTGCCAGTGCGTTGGAAGCCAGTGTGCCGTCTTCTTTCCGGTTCCAGAGTTCGGCTCCGGATTGCCCTGGCAACAGCCCGTACAGACCTTCTGTAATTGGCTTACCAGTAGCAGCATCGATCGCGGTGATTGTCAGTCTGCGACCGGCGTTGAGTTGGATCTCGATCGATGAATCAACGGCGTGATCACCGTTGTTCATCACAAAATCAGGATGCGTCACTGTGATGGACAGTTGCCCCGTCGCCATTTCTTCGTAGACGAATTTTGGATAGCTGACAATGGCAATACCCTGTTCGCTTGTGGTCCCCTTTGTCATGAGTCGGTTTCCCCAACCGCTCGAGGGTTCCTTTGCAGTGCGAAGCCCATTCACTCGCACTTCGGCACCCTTGATGGGATTGCGGTCAACGTCCAACACGGTGACCTGAATAGTTTCGACAGCGTCACGATCGGCTGCACCGAAAGAGCGGTCACCTTCCGAACAGCCGTTGATTCCCGCCGTACCCACGACGCATAAGGCCAACATCATGATCGCGGCTAACCAGCGACATCTGATCGTCAGACACTCGTCATTCGTCCCTGCCTGGATACTGCGTATTCGATGCAGAACTTCTGAACTGGTCAAGAACGCCAGACTCATGCGAGGCTGCGGCTTTGCACAAACGGTCAGAGCCATCTGAGCCAGCATTGTCCCGTAGTCCGAAGAATCTCGACCGGCCGCAGCGGAGTCACATCGCAAATCACACGCCAGTCGGTGAGCCGCCGGAAGTTTCCACGCCAGCGGATGAGGCCACAATCCGATTCGCACTATGCCGACAAACATTGACCACCAAAGATCGCCATTCTTCAGATGGCTGCATTCGTGCGCAATCACAAACTCCTGTTGACGTTCCGTCAGCAGATCCGGAAGTCTGGATGGAACGACGATGCTGGACTTCAGCAGGCCCGTTGCCATTGGCCCACTGATTTCCTCGGACACAAGCACATTCGGAACACTTGACAACCCGGACTGCGCAGCGATCCGTACGACCAGTTGAGTCAACCGATCATTCGCCGGAACGCAACGATTCAGAAGCCGTTTCAAACGCAACGCTTCCGCTATCAATAGGAGCAAGCGGCACGCCACCACCAACAGATAGCCTCCGCACAAGACCCGTACGTTGATCACAAACAACGATGCGGACGCCTCCACGAAAGTCGCTTCCCTGGAGTCTGGAGCCATCAGTGGCGTCTCAGACGCTGCAACGGACTTGCTCGATGCAGATTCCGACGGCTTGTTTGTGGCATCGCTGGTTATGCTCGCAGTCGCGGATGGGTTCTGGGCGACAAAGGAACTCGGAAGGAGCTCGCTTCGCTTCGGATCGCCCACTCGGAAGCCCCATCCTGCCAGCCACAGTGAAGCCAGGGGCATGATCAGCAAGACGAACACCGTGGATCGCCAGAGCAAAATCTGCCATCGTGGACTGCGTCGTTTCAGCAGAAAGTGAAACGCCCACGCGGTCCCGAGGATCAGGGAAATTCGCAGCAACACCAGCCCCCACTGAATAATCTCAGAGCTTTGCAACAGTTCATTCATGGCGAATGTCCTTAAATAATCGACGGCACAAGACGTTTCATCAACACTTTATTCTGAATCGGATTTCTTCTGCTGAGCAATCTCCTGCAGCGCCTGAAGTTCAGCGTCGCTCAGATTCTCGCGACGAACCAGCTCCAGAATCAGAGCTGCTTTCGAACCACTGGTAAAGATCTCGGCCATCCGCTGCATCGCTCGCGAAAACTGCGTCCCCCGCCGACTTTTGGCGCGATAGACAAAAGCCTTCCCCTGTTTCTGCCGAGTGGCAAGTTGCTTTTCCACGAGATTCCGCAGAATAGATCGCAGAGTTGCATTCTCAATTTCCCACGCAAAGTTGGCCTGAATCTCGGCGGGCTTCAGGCGATCCGCCTGCCAGAGGATTCGCAGGACTTCTCGTTCGTTCTCATTCAGGTCATTCATGGTACCACTCAAATTCGCTTTCAGTGGCAGGATGCAGATTTTGCTCTTCCCCTGCCAGGATAAACTCAATGAATGTGTGAAAGTATCACACATGAGTCTGCACGCCATGTGAAATGTGTGACATATTCACACATTTTCAAAAAAACAGATATCCATTTCCTGCGTGTGCTGTTCAGGATCTCATGTCAGCCACTGTCCGCATCTGGGCGGAGTGGCTTTGCAGATGTTGATGTAGCTTCCGAATGAGCAGGAACAGACCAGCAGCCTGTCTTCGATTCTCTATTCCCTCTGTGTGCTTCTGTTGAAAATCCTTGCCGCGTTGCTTTTGAACAGAAGAAAACAGAGTCAACGGAGGCTGTTGATGTCGTGGCCAGCAGCGTGTTCGTAGGCCGTAGACGCTGAGCGAAAATGGACCGAGCGGCTGTCTGCAGAAAACCGGCAACTGCAATGCAAGTTGGACCATTTCAAGCTGAAATTGAACATGGAGCGGCAGATTAGCCGAGGGGTTTGGTTTGCTCTGGCTGTTGAAGGAAGATTCGGTTGGTTATCATGCGGGCAGTCGAAGTTTCGACGATTGTTCCGTGCCTGAATTGACAAGGCTGAGATGTATGCCCAAACGAATCAATCTGCTCAAGCTGGTGCTCGCTGTTCTTGTGTCGTCTGCGGCAAGCGACGCTTTTGCTGAAGAGACCATTCAGTTCAATCGTGATATCCGCCCGATTTTGTCCTCAAACTGTTTTGACTGCCATGGATTCGATGCTAACCATCGAAAGGGCGACTTGCGTCTAGACACGTTTGAAGGGGCAACGTCCGATCACAACGGCTCAGTGGCGGTAAAGCCCGGAGATATTGCTGGCAGCGAATTGTGGAATCGCATTTTGAGCGACGATCCAGACGTGGTGATGCCTCCGCCGTCGTCAAAGAAGTCGCTCACGCCGGCGCAGAAGGATTTGATTCGCCGCTGGATTGAGCAGGGCGCGCAGTATCAGAAACATTGGGCGTTTGAGTCCCCCGTGGCTGGCGAAGCACCTGCCATCAACAGGGTAGACTGGGTACGAAATCCGGTCGATGCATTTATTCTGCACCGGCTGGAAAAAGAACACCTCAGTCCGCGGGATGAGGCTTCTCGTTCGAACCAAATCCGTCGCGTGGCCTTTACGCTCACCGGCCTGCCTCCGACCACGACCGAGATCGATCAGTTTCTGACGGACACGTCGGCCGATGCGTATGAAAAAATGGTGGAGCGATATCTGGACTCGGCGAGGTTCGGGGAAGAGCAGGCTCGTTACTGGCTCGACGTGGCTCGTTACGCCGACACGCACGGACTACATCTTGATAACGAACGCGAGATGTGGGCCTACCGGGATTGGGTGATCAGCGCCTTCAACAATAATCTTCCGTTTGACAAGTTCACCACATGGCAGCTCGCGGGCGACCTGCTTCCTTCGCCGACGGTGGAGCAAAAGGTCGCGACCGGTTTCAATCGCTGCAACGTGACCACCAGCGAAGGCGGGGCGATTGCGGACGAATGGCTTTATCGATACGCGGTGGACCGAACCAGCACAACCATGCAAACATGGATGGGTCTGACGGCCGGTTGTGCGGTGTGTCACGATCATAAATTTGATCCGGTGACTCAGCAAGATTTCTACGCGATGTATGCCTTCTTTTATTCCACCTCGGACCCCGCGATGGATGGAAATATTCGCAACACGAATCCCTTCATCAAGGTCCCGACTGCTGAACAAAAAATCTCGCTCGAGGCGGCTCAGAGTTCTGAAGCGACGGCGCGCCTGCAACTGCAGGAGGCCGTAGCAAAAATCAGCTTCACAGAACCGCTAGCGTCCGTCGGCGGGCCGGCGTCCGACTTGTCGGAAGTCACCGATGTGATTTTTGATGATGCGTTTCCGCTCGGGTTCCGATCCCGGAACACATCGCGAGACGACGCGGTCTGGCTGCTGGAGCCGACGTTCGGGGCGAAATCCGGTCGGCGAGTTCTGCAGCTGGCGTTCGGTTCCAAATATGATCTCACGCTTGAATTGCCTTTGATCCCGGTCACGACTCCCGTGGCCGGACGACTTGAGTTCTGGTTGCGGGTTGACGCGTTCAGCCCGCCGAAGGCGATTGTTCTTCAGATTGACGATGGCAAAGCAAAAAGAGCCGTGTGGGGCGATAAATCCGAATCGGGTGGCACTGCAGATCTGGAAATGGGCGATATCCCAACGCCGGACACCTGGGTCCACGTCTCTATTCCGCTGGAGAAACTGGGCGCGACGCCGGGGGCTCGCCTGAAGAGTCTCGTGCTGACGCACGATGGTGGAAAATACTGGATCGACGAGATGCGAATTGTGGGCGGTTCGGATCGATCAAAAGATCCGCTGTCTTCATTTGAACAGTGGTGGACGGTCAGCAAAGGTGCGAACCCTGCCGGAATTCCCGGAGATCTGGCAGCTCTTCTGGTGGCGGGCCCCAAAGAGGATGTTCCGGCGGACCAGAAAGATCGACTGCTGCGATTTTGGTTGCAGCATGTGCAACGAACCTCGGAGTCCCCGGTGGCGGATCTGCGCAACGCGTTCGCCGCGGCCAGCAATGCTGTGATTGCGATTGATGCGACCATCCCTGGCACGTTTGTCTTTAGCGAGCTCGAAAAACCGCGTGAAGCGTTTGTGATGATGCGAGGCCAGTACGATAAGCCGGGCGAAAAAGTTGAACCGGCCGTGCCTTCCGAGTTCCCGCCATTGACGATGGAAAACGGTGAACCCATCCCGCCCGGACAACGCGCCAGTCGGCTTGATCTGGCTCGCTGGTTTTTGTCGAAGGAAAATCCGTTGACGGCGCGGGTTACGGTCAATCGAATTTGGCAGCAGGTATTTGGGACCGGGCTGGTGAAGACAAGCGATGACTTTGGGACTCGCGGTGATCTTCCCAGCCATCAGGAATTGCTTGACTGGCTGGCCGTACATTTTCGCGACAACGGATGGGATGTGAAAGATTTGTATCGGCTGCTGCTGAATTCGTCGACGTTTCGGCAGGACTCCCGCATTGGAAATGAGCTGCATCAACGCGATCCTGAGAATCGACTGCTGGCTCACGGGCCTCGCTTTCGTCTGGATGCCGAACAACTGCGTGACAATGCTTTGTACGTCAGTGGTCTGATGGATTTGACGATGGGCGGTCGCGGCGTTTTGCCATACCAGCCGGCGGATATCTGGGAACCTGTCGGTTATGAAAACAGCAACACGCGTTTTTATATGCAGGATCATGGAACGTCGCTCTATCGCCGCAGTGTCTATTGTTTCCTGAAACGCACTGCACCGCCTCCGTTCATGAGCAACTTTGACGGACCGAATCGCGAACAGTTCTGCACGCGACGCGAACGCAGCAACACGCCGCTGCAGGCTTTGCAGCTGATGAATGACATTCAGCACTTTGAAGCCGCGCGGGCGTTGGCTGAGCGAACAATTCAGGCGGGCGGTCAGTCCGTTCAATCCCGAATCGAGTTTCTGTACCAGACGGTTCTTGCTCGAAAGCCGGAAGCCGTCGAGCTTCAACTTCTACAGGATGCTTATGCAAAACAATTGCAACTCTACACGGCTGATCCCGAGGCGGCTCAAAGGGCCGTAGCGGTCGGGGAATCCAAACCGCTGAATGTTGCCTCGCCGACGGAAACCGCCGCGTGGGCAATGCTGGCGAATCTCGTCCTGAATCTGGATGAAACGGTCATGCGGAACTGATGGATCTTTATTTGCGGCTGGCTGCTGGGACTGCGTGAACTGCCTGTCGGAACATCTCACGGCTTTCCGGGGAGTGGTACCGCGGGAAGTTAGGATCGCTCGATCAATAAGTGCCTGATCGCTGCGTTTCGCTCCGCGAAAGAACGCTACTTTCGCGGAGCGAAAGGCGACAATTATTGATCTAACGAGACTTAATGAGCGTGCGAATGCTCCGGCTGGTTACGAATAAAAGCATCCAGAATTTCGGCGGCCTCCTGCCATCGCTCGTCGCGGGCAATGTCGATAATTTCGGTCAGTTCCTGCAGAGCGTCCTCGGACAATTTTCCCTCTTCGTTCAGGGCCCGCAGACGAGTGGTCACGTTCTGCAGCAAATCCGTGCGACGTGCGGTCAAGGCCGTATACAACGCGTCGGCCGATGCGAAGGCCTCACTGGATTCCAGCGCCGCCGGGCCGCCACAGCCTGCAATCGAGACCAGGAAAAATGTCAGTAACAGGAGCACCGCAAACATGCGGTTGACGTGGACGGCAGCATGATGCATCAGAATTCTCCAATGACTTCGCCGCCGGCGCGAGTACACAGACCGGACCAAAGAAAGCCGTCGGTATACTGCGAAATGAATCGCACGGAACCGTCACCCAGCAGACAATGGCAGCCGCTCTGATGATCAGACTCCAGCTGATCCGCGTGACGCGCCGGATGGTTGGGCTGATGAATAATGATTTCGGGATGATCGTGGCGGTCAGGACCGCTGTGAGCCTGCACGAGCGCTCCGCCGCTGTCGCAATCGTCCGTCACAACACCATCCCGCTTCTTGCAGGTCACGGAAAAAGGAACAACGCCGACCCATGTTTTGTCGCTCAGCCGCGACGTATGTTCGCCCAGAAATACGGTATTCGATGTGCCATCGGTGATGTCAGCCATCCTGGTCTTGCTGTTGCGATAAAAGACGCCGTCAATGACGGCAGATCCAGCCCCGGGAATCGGCTCCGGAATCGAGAAGTCTGCCGAATAAGCGGTCGGGCGAGCCCATGGTCCTTGTGTGCCGGCCATGGTCACATAGTGGGCGTGGGCCAGAAAAATGCCGGGCGTGTAGGGCTCAGGCGATCCGGGCGATTCATTGTTTCCTGATGTGTAACGTCGCAGTTCAAAACCCGCGTCCCCTCCAACTGCCGTGGGGCACAGGAAAGCGGCCAATTTCGTTCGCATAGCGGCTGCATGTTGAGGACTCCACACGGGAAGCGTGGGATCAAACTGTTGATAAAGCGCTGGCTGTTCCAGATACGGCAGGATCATCGTTCCCCATGCAAGACCTGAAGGACCATTGCGATTGTCGTCGGGAAAACTGACACCAAACGCAGAACCTGTGATGTTTGGACTGCCGAGATACGCCGGAGGGAAGACGTTGTGCGCGTCATGATAATTATGAAGAGCCAACCCCAGTTGCTTCAGATTGTTTCTGCACTGGGTTCGGCGAGCCGCCTCGCGAGCCTGCTGGACTGCGGGCAGCAGCAGCGAAATCAGGATCGCAATAATCGCAATCACAACAAGCAGTTCAATCAGTGTGAAGGCTTTCGGTCGTGATTCCGGTCGAGACGCTGAGAGCCACCCATCATAAATCTGCATCGCAAATCCCCTGTTCCAAAAGCAGCGCGTTCCACAACGTGAAGGAGTAAACAGCGTCGCCCACAGATCCACCTGATTGTTCCTTCACGACTGTTAATGTAGCCTTGGCTACATTTGCGGTCAATGGTGTATTTCCATCGTTTTTTCCGCTCACCATCAATGGAAATCTCTGTGTATGCCGCGCACTGGATTAGGTGATGCTGTTCCGGCCGAAGAACACGCATGGATCGCGACGACAGAGTACGGCCCATGAGAGAACTGGCCGGGCGTCTGAAGGACGCTGCCGGGCCGGGACCATAATGGGTTAGCCCATGCACGACAATTAGTTGCCGTTTTTCGTAGGACAGGCTTCCAGCCTGTCAATGTAAAGACAGGCTGGAAGCCTGTCCTACGGCATCCTGTTCGGTGGTTTATTGTTGTGCAACGCCTCAGTGCAGATGACCGGGCTCGAGAAACGTAATGCCGTAGGCCAGCAGAATTCCCGCCAGCAGCGCGGCGGTCAAACGCACTCGATTGTGAGCATGAAACTCCATTTCCGGCAGCAGGTCACTCAGTGAAATACAAAGAAACACGCCGGCGGAAAACGCGAGAGCTGAGCAGACTACCTGGTCCCGGTATCCACCAAACAAACTGATTCCCAGTCCAAACAAAATCGCGCCCAGGGGACACATGGCTGAGAAACCGATGCTCACAAGAAGTCGTGACCGTGGTGACCAGCCCGCCCCGGCCATCAGGGAGGTGATGGAAACAGCATCCAGCGGCTTGTGCAGCATGATTGCGAGAAATGTCCCCAGCCCAAACAACGACATCATCGGTCGAAAACTCGACTCCGCCTGCACACTGGCAGCCAGGGCCATCCCGTCAATCAAAGTATGAAGTGAAAGCCCCAGCGTGATCCCAAGCCAGCTCAGCTGATGAGCATGATGGCAGTGCGGCTGCGTCGTTGCGATTACCGGCAACTGTGGAAGCGCAACACTCAGCCGTTCCACAGCCTGCTGCCCATGGTGTTGATCGTGGTCATGATCATGACCGTGGTCATGGTCGTGGTCATGGTCGTGGTCATGGTCGTGCCTGCTCAGCACCGCATGATCATGATCTCGATGGCCGGCGCAGGGGTCTTCTTCGGCCGTTGAGATTTCCAGCGGGCCGTGATGATGAAAATGAAAACATCGGATCAGCAGGAACATCGTGACGATGCCGGCCATCATCCACCAGGCGGAATCGTCTGCTGACTGTGTTCCGTGGATCGAATGCGGAAGCAAATGGAAGATCGCAATCCCCAGCATTAAACCGCCCACGAAGCTGATCATCGTCTGCATTCGCGTATGCGTGAGTCGAATCACAGACGGCAGCCAGCCGCCTGCCATCGAAGCGACCACAATGGCGGCGCAATAAAACGTCAGCAGTAGAGTGGTATTTCGTTTGGGAACATCGGCACTCGGAGGCTGAAACGCGGACTTCAGAAACTCTTCTGCTTCAGTTTTGGGAGCAGTCTCAGGAGTGTCCGTTCCTGCAGCCGCAGGGATTTCCACGGTGGACGTGAGCCGATCGTTTTGCGAGTGGACGGCAACTAACGGATGCCCCGCATTGGCTGCTGCGCAAATGGCCATCAGAAAGCAAACAAACATAAAACTACGCACTGTCATTATTTTCCGGCCTGGGGGGGGCAAGTTCGAATCCATGCGAACAATAGAGTTTCAGGCAAAGACTTGCGACTCAGCCGCCTTTCAACTGGCATATTCTCAGGGGCCTTTTGAAAGACCACTTTCTTCCAGGCTGTTTACTTCGAAAAACTCATTCACATGCGGAAAATGAAGATCATCAGGCCAGAGATCAACACACGCTCCTGACCTTGATGCCTTGCGCCGATCCGTAGCAACTCGATTCACAGCCACGTTCTGTGAGAAGAGACGTGGGAACTTTTTAGGATCAACGTACGAAAAATTACTCCCTCGGAAGCCATCCATTGTGGTGTCCAACACGCCAGACCGGGCCAACTATTCGTCACAACCGGCGCAAACGGTCGTGTGGATTCCGGGCGAAAGACAGCATCGTGAAGAATCGACTACGAAACGCAACGCGATTCTGAATCCCGAACTAGGCTACCATCGCCTCCAGGACAAACGACTCCCCCGACAATTTGCCAGCAACGCATCTCTGGCGAGAGCAACATCTATGCCTCTTCAAACTTTCAATTATCGCCTGATCACTCGAAGTGACTTTGATGGGCTCGTCAGCGCTGCACTTCTGCGTGAGTTGCAAATGCTTGACGACATCATGTTTGTTCATCCGAAAGATATGCAGGATGGACTGATCGAAGTCACATCCCGCGACATCATCACAAACTTGCCCTATGTGGCCTCATGCCACCTTTGCTTTGATCACCACCACAGTGAAGCCCTGCGAAACGGGCACATTGTGCGTCAGAATTACATTCTTGATCCCGATGCCGATTCAGCGGCCCGCGTTGTTTACAACTATTTCGGTGGTGCTGCACGCTTTCGAAACATCAGCCATGAAATGATGGAAGCCGTCGACAAGTGCGACGCGGCTCGCTTTACACGCGAAGACATTCTGGCCCCCCGTCGCTGGGACCTCCTGAACTTCGTCATGGATCCACGCACGGGGCTCGTTCGTTTCCGTGACTTCCGGATTTCCAATTACCAGCTGATGATGGCGCTGGTGGACTATTGCCGCAGTCACAGCATTGAAGATATTCTCGGCCTGCAGGACGTGCGTGAACGCGTCGAACTCTACAACCTGCAGCGGCAGGACTATTGTGAACAGGTGGCTCGCTGTTCCGGAATCTATGGCAACGTGGCCGTGATCGATCTGCGTCAGGAAGAAGTGATCTACTGCGGCAATCGTTTCCTGTCGTACGCGTTGCTGCCCGAGTGCAATGTGTCGCTCCACCTGCTTCGAAGTCGCCAGCCCGGCACAACTGTCCTGGCGGTTGGAAAATCGATCCTGAACCGCACCAATCCGACGGATGTGGGCTCCCTCATGCTTCAACACGGGGGCGGCGGACACTCAGCGGCCGGCACGTGTCAGATTCCTTCCGACGAAGCCGATGCCCTTGTGCCGCAGATCGTGGAATCGCTCAACCAGTCCATCAACAGCACGACGGAAGAACGCGTGTTTGCCAGCGTCCTGTAATCGCCTGCCGCATCGTCCCTCACAATCCGGGAGGGCGAACTGCCGCCGTACAAGGGCGCCGCCGGTTTAGCCGGCTGCGCCGCATTTGCACTTCAGACGGTACACACGCTCCGCATTCGGAACACGACCCCCGCGGCAGTCCACAAAACGGCTGCCATGCACAGCAGCACGGCGACATCGGACCAGGGGAACAGGCCCGTCTGAATGATGATCGCCGGGCGATAGTATTCCATCACGGACAACCATCGTGAAATGGATTTCGCCCAGTCCAGAAACTGAGCGAGAAAATTCAGCAAAAACGAAGCCAGCAGCGCCGTAAAAACAATCCCGATCGCACGTCCCCGTCGATCGCTCAGTGCCGAGATCAAAAACGCCAGGCTGCCGACAGCCAGATACACAGCCGCCAGATTGGCCATCACCATCATCGTGTGACTCACCGACAGACGCATGTCCGGCTGAACGCTCATGGATGCAGCCAGATGGCCCGCATAACCCACGCACAGAATGCAGAAACCTGACATCAACCAGCCGATCGTTTCCGCAAAATAAACCTGCCACCGTGACACCGGCTGACACAGCAGAAAATCGGCTGTCCCGCGATCAATCTCACCAGCCGGCATGCGCGAACAGTACATCACCTCATGAGCCCACAGCAATGTCAGCACAGTTGGGTGGACCCAAAGAAAAGCCTGCGAAAGCTGAGCCGAAACCTGATCGCCGGGATCAACGCCCAGAAGTGCGATGAGCAGCGGCTTCACGATCGGCATTTTGTCGAACATCGTATGAATGTTGCCCAGGACCTTCGGCAGGAGTGCCGTCAGAAGGCCCATCACAACGCCCAGCCCAAGGCTCAGCCATAGCACGGGCCAGCGAACTTCCATCCAGATTTTCTGCAGCAGTCCCGTCATGATACAGCCTCTTCGACAGTTTCTGTTGCAGGTTCGTAATATCGACGAAACAACACCTCCAGTGACGGAGCCCCAATGGTGATGTCCGCGAAATCCTGCGCCGCGGCCCATTTCAGAAACGCGGCCGACGTCCCCAGAAGCTGCAGCAGACAGGTCCGTTCGCGAAGTGATGGGGCAATCAGCGCGGCCGAGGAATCCGCCTGCGGCGAATTCATTCCCGGCAGAAATTTCACCGAAACAAATTCGGGCCATTGAATGACTGCAGCGACCTGTTCGGGGCGAAGAGTCACCAGGATCTGTCGTGGAGCCTGCGCCTTCAATGCTGACAGTGTTGAATCTTCGACGATCTGACCATCACGGACGATCGCGATGTGATCACACAGCGTTTCCACTTCACTGAGCGTGTGGCTGGAGAACATCACGGTGCGACCTTCTGCTGCCATTTCGCGCAGGCAGGCCATCAGAGTATCCTGCATCAGCGGGTCCAGCCCAGATGTCGGTTCATCCAGAATGACCAGCTGCGGCGAATGAGCCATGGCCAGCACAATGGCGACTTTCTGCCGATTGCCGCGCGACATCTTTCGCACCAGCAGATCGGGCTCCAGCCGAAACTTTTCTGCCAGGGCCATTCCTGTACAAGTCAAATCACGGCCATGAATTCGAGACAACATGGCCAAGCCGCGGCGAGTCGTCAGCCAGGGATACAGACGCACGTCGCCGGGCACATAACCGACGTCGCGACGAATGACGCTCCCCTGCTTCCAGCAATCCTTGTCAAAGATCTTTGCCGCCCCCGAACCGGCTCGCAAAAGTCCCATCAGGACGCGGATCAGGGTCGACTTCCCGGCCCCATTGGGACCGAGAAAACCAAAGATCTCGCCCTGCTCGATGGTCAGATTAACGTCCGAAATCGCGCGGCGGGAACCGTAGCGGCGACAGAGATCTGAGGTAACAACAACCGACATTCAACTCACCCTGGCTGTGAAAAATCGTTCCGTCAAACACACGGCCCACAAGCGGACTGTTGATTTACTCAGGCATTCCGCATTTTCGTTTGACGGCGAGCCGCAGGCGCAGGCAAATTGGGCATAATTCGTTTAACGGCGAGCCGGAGGTATAGGCAAATTAACAGGAAACCGACGCCTACGGCTTGCCGCTAAACGAAGAAACTTTTGCACGGGTGCTTACCGAACTCGCACAAGTTTCATGATCCGCCCGGACACATTCCAGTCCTGCACATACAGATTGCCGTCCTTGTCCCAGAACGACCCGTGAGTTCCGCTGAAGATACCTTCAATCCACTGATCCTGCGGGACATTGAAATTGACACGTTTTGCAGGGTCTGGATTGTGTCCCAGCACGGCCATGATCGTATTGCTCTTGTCAAGAATCACCAGTCGACCGTGCAGGTCAGGCACAGCGACGAAGTCCCCCTGAACCGCAGCGGACGTTGGCATTCCCAGACCAGTGATCACTTCTTCGATGTAGTTGCCGTCGAGGTCATAATGCAGCAGACGGCCTTTCGGTTCATGATTGCGATCACAGATCAGCAGACGCGGTGGATCGTAGCGCGTGTCCAGAGTCATTCCGTGAGCCGTGTTGAACTGCTTCAGGTCGTTTCCTTTGGAACCGAAGTGCATCAGGTACTTGCCGGTTTTATCGAACTTGAAAATATGATTACTGGCATAGCCGTCCGACAGGAAGATGTCGCCGTTTGAAGCCACGGTGATCGCCGTCGGATTAAACGCGGTCAGCTTCAGACCGGATTCTTCGGGGAATTTCAGACGAAGGACAATGTCCCCCATTTCTGCGCTGAACTTGATGCCTTCCGCATTGGCGTTGCGTGCGCCGTAGATAAATTCGCCATCGGCTTCGTCGCGAATTTCCATGTCGTGAATGTTTGTGTAGTCCGGTCCGATGAAACGGCGAACGACTTTGCCATCGGGTGAGAACACGAAAACGCCCATGTTGGCACTGGTGTAGATGTTTCCCGCTTTGTCGATCACGACGCCGCCGTGAGTCGGTCCGATTTGAGATTTGCCGTCTTCGTCAAGCCCCCAGCCAGGGACGGTGTCAAACGTCATGACTCCACAGCCCATCCGAACGGGCGCGGCGTTTTCCGCCGCAAGGCTGCGGTCTGCGCCGAGGATCGACAGTGCGACGCTGAGCAGACTCGTGACAGCGATGGACATCCAGTAATTTTTCATGTTCTGTTTCCTGGTGGGTAAAAAATCTTCCGCATGCGGCCAGGCACATCGTTCCAGTCACCGCAATGCCCTGAATGATACGCCGGTCATCGCCTGACATTCCAGGCATGCCTTTGAGCATGACGCGGCATTGTGCAGCGGGAGTATCCGGCAGCCAGCTCTCAGTTGTCAACCGCCCCGACCGTTTCTTGGTTCTGCGGCCAAGCGGCCATCAACTTGCATCTCTATGTTGAGAGGCTGTTTTCGAACATCGGACCTGGAATTGAACTTTTGACGCATTAAACAGTGCTTGGGTCGCTTTGGTCAGACGGTGCCATCGTCGGGACAGGAAACGGTGCGGACCCACATAGATGGAAGTTCGTCACATCGCTTTCAACCGTTGCCTAACGAAAATTTCGGGCGCGTGATTCGATCTGTTTGAGCATCTCGCTGACATCATCGAGCCGTTCGCAGACAACGTGAATCACATCGCCCTCGCGTTGCAGACGTCCGGTGGCCAGCAGGACGGAAGCGAAGCGGGCGGTTTGTCGAAAATGTTGCCAGACAGACGGATACACGACCAAATTCGCCACGCCGGTTTCGTCTTCCAGCGTCACGAACGTAATCCCGCTTGCGGTTGACGGTCGCTGCCGCATCAGAACGAGCCCGGCGACTTTGACGCGACGATCAGGAGTCAGCTCACTAAGCTGTTCCGACGTGACGGCTCTCAACTGTGTCAACTGTTCGCGAAGAAAGCTGACGGGATGCTTTCTCAAGGTCAGCCCCGCGGATGAATAATCTTCCACAACCTGATCCTGAGCTGTCATCTGTGGCAGCTCCGGCGAATCTTCTTCGTTCGTTGCCAATTCAGGATCATCAAACAATGGTAGTTGTTCGCGAGCCGGCAACGATTGCCAATAAGCCTCGCGACGTTCGATCTTCAGCGAAGCAAATGCGTCCGCGCGTGACAGAAGCTGCAACGTGGCACGATTCAACTGCGTCCGGCGCGCGAACTCCTCCAGCGACACAAACGCGCCTCGTACGCGGGCCGCTTCAATTCGTACCGCATGCTCTTCCGAGAATCCTCGCAGCAGACGAAAGCCCAGACGAAGTCCGAGCGTTTCATCACGATGGCGAAAAGGCGACGTGCTGGGTTCTGCCGCTGCGGTGATGGGTTCGAGGGTACAGTCCCAGTTGCTGTGGTTCACGTCCGCAGGAAGCACCCTGACTGCATGTTCTTGAGCGTCGCGGACGAGCTGAGCGGGCGCGTAAAATCCCATCGGCTGACTGTTGACTAACGCCGCCGCAAAAACGGCCGGGTGGTATCGCTTGATCCACGCCGAAACGTAGACCAGCAGCGCAAAACTGGCCGCGTGAGATTCCGGAAAACCGTACTCCCCGAAGCCGCTGATCTGCTTAAACACGCGTTCGGCAAATTCTCCGTCGTAGCCGCGTTGCAGCATTCCACTGACCAGCTTGTCATGGAATTTTGCGATCACTCCGGTCTTCCGCCAGGCTCCCATCGCGCGACGCAACTGATCCGCTTCGCCCGGCGTAAAACCGGCCGCCACAATCGCCAGCCGCATGGCCTGCTCCTGGAAGATTGGGACGCCCAGCGTTTTATGCAGGACGGATCGCACGGCCGCATTGGGATAATCCACGGGCTCTTCGCCCGAACGTCTTCGCAGATACGGATGAACCATGTCCCCCTGAATTGGCCCCGGCCGCACGATCGCCGTTTCGATCACCAGATCATAAAAACAATGAGGCTTCAGTCGCGGCAGCATGTTCATCTGAGCCCGGCTTTCAATCTGAAAAACACCGACAGTATCCGCCGCACTGACCATCTCATAAACCTGAGGATCCTCGGCCGGAACATTCGCCAGAGTCAGCGTGCGTTGATGGTGCTGCCGAATCAAATCAAATGCCCGTCGGATGCAGCTGAGCATCCCCAGCGAAAGACAATCAACCTTCAGCAATCCGAGTGCGTCCAGATCGTCCTTGTCCCATTGGATCACGGTTCGTCCCGGCATCGAAGCATTTTCAATCGGCACCAGTTCACTCAGCAAGCCCCGCGACATCACCATGCCGCCGGAATGCTGAGACAGATGTCGAGGAAATGTCAGCAGGGAATTCAGCAGTTCCAGCATTCGCCGCCCGAGCAGCGATTCCGGATCGATACCACCTTCACGCATGCGTTCCGGAAACTGTTCTGCATTGTCGACATGTTCCATTTGTCCGGCAAGCTTATCGATTCGATCATTCGAAAGTGCCAGCGCCCGGCCGATATCGCGAATGGCAGAGCGTGGCCGGTACGTGATTACAGCTCCCGTCATCCCGGCTCGATCGCGACCGTAGCGTTCAAAAAGATACTGCAGAACTTCTTCGCGTCGCTCGTGCTCAAAATCGACGTCGATATCCGGAGCTTCGTTGCGCTCGCGACTGACGAATCGCTCGAACAGAACATCAATCCGGCTCGGGTCGACCGACGTAACACCCAGGCAATAACACACCACGGAGTTCGCGGCCGAACCTCGGCCCTGGCAAAGTATCTGGCGTTCCCTCGCAAAACGCACGATGTCGTAAACCGTCAGAAAGTACGCTTCGTACTTCAGTTCTTCGATCAGCCCCAGCTCGTGCAGAATCAGCTCACGAACCTTGGCGGGAATTCCGTCCGGGTAACGAACCTGAGCACCTCGCCATGTCAGGCCGGTCAGATGTTCGATCGGTGTCGTGCCGTCGGGAACAAGCTCTTCAGGATACTCGTACCGCAGCTCCGAAAGTGAAAACGTACAACGGTCGGCGATCTCCACCGATCGAACGATCAGCTCCTGCCGACCACCAAACAACGCCGTCATTTCCACGCCGGATTTCAGATATCGTTCGCCGTTTGGAAACAGTTCATGTCCCAGAGACTGCAGCGGCGTCGCATGACGAATGGCAGTCACCACATCGTGAAGCGCGCGGCGGCGAGACACGTGAAAATGAACATCATTCGCGGCCACCAGACGAACATCGCAACGTTCGCATTGCAGAATCCATCGCTGCAGCCGCGATTCATCGTCGGGGCCGCGATGGAGTTCCGCCAGCCCATAACAGCGATCTCCGAACATGGAACGCAGTTTTAACAAGTCTGTATCGGTGACCTCACATTGCAGACCCGGTTCGTAACGACGCTCAAATCGCAAGCGGGATTCGGTACACAGGGGCACGCAGCACAGCAGTCCTTCCGCATGCTGAACGATATCGTCGATCGTCAGCCGACATTCGCCCTTGGGAGCGCGCCGTCGGCCGGTTGTGATCAGCCGCGACAGTCGACCATAGGCCGCTCGATCGGTGGCCAGCAAAACCACAGACGGTCCATCCGATGGAACAATTTCTGCGCCAACGAGTAACTTCAGACCGGCCTCTTTGGCAGCGACGTGAGCCCGAACGACACCGGCCAGCGAATTGCGATCGGTCACCGCGATGGCCTTCAGGCCCAGTTCTTTGGCTCGAGCGGCCAGCTCATCCGCATGTGACGCGCCTTCAAGAAACGAATAGTTCGTGCGACAATGGAGCTCGGCATACGGCACCGTGGGCGTCACTTCCGCCGCGTTGCCTGACTCATCAACGGCGGACAGGGGCGGCACTGGCTCGGCCGCGTCCGGAGTGTCGCGCAGAAAGGTGCTGCCATCGGGTTTCGATGTCAATCGGTGTCGACGTTTGGACGGTGGTGGCTCCGGCATGAGCCGATTGTATTTCCTTGAGCGGGATAATTGCTACGCTGTCCGAGCTTTCACCTGTGGTGTTCTGACAGGCCATCAAATTCGCATTAGAACACGAAGCATCAGGAACCGTGACTGTGCCCCGCGGGCGGGTTGTTGATTTAATCGTTTAACGGTAGGCCGCAGGCGATGGTTCAGAAATTTACGTGCGACTGCGGCTTGCCGTTAAACGAAAGAAGCTGAATCCGTGACTAAATCAACACCCCCGCCCCACCGCGGTCGCCTGAAAAGTGATCGGTCTTTGAAGATTTGACAGAAAGAACAGTCTGATGCAATTGGGACTCATCAACAGCGCGTGGGCTCAGGCCGGTCGCAACACGGCCTGGGGAATTCAGAAGACTCGCGAGATCGGATTTGATTCCATCGATATCTTTGCCGATCCGCTCGACATCGATATTCGCGAACGCAAACTGCTTCGTCGCGAGACCCAGAAAGCCGGCCTTCCGATTATTTCGGTTTGCTGCGTCGCGACCGGTCTGATCGACTTTAATCCCTCGGTGCAGCGGTTTCACATGGATCGCTGCCGAAAGTATCTGGACCTGTGTTTTGAGCTGGAAGCCGAAAACCTGCTGCTGGTTCTGGGCGAATACATTTGGAATCAGGAAGTCATTCCGCCGGAAGAACAATGGACCACAGGCGTTGAAAACTGCCGTCGGCTGGCGGACTATGCAGAATCGCTCGGGCTGAGAATCGCGATGGAGCTTGAGCCCTTCCCGTTATCGCTGGTCAACAGTGTCGACACGATGTGCCGATTTCTGGGCCAGGCCGGCCATCCGGCCCTGTGCGCCAACATTGATATTTCGCATCTGCATCTGGCTCACGTGGAGGCTGCGGAGGTGGCTCGGCTGAAGAACCATGCGATTCACGTTCACATTTCTGACTGCGATGGAGTCCGCCACGGTGATCTGCCGCCGGGCCGTGGCGTCGTGAATTTTGAACCGTACCTGCTGGAAATTGCAAAGCTGAACATGAGCGGTGCGGTTTCGATTGAGCTGGAGTATTCACCGCAGCCGGATCGCATCGAAGACTGGGTCCGCGAGGCATACGTTTCCACAGCCGCTCTGATGAAAGCGGCCGGGCTACGAGCCTGATGTTTCGTTTCGCCGATGCAGAACCATCTGATAAACATCGCGAATACGGGCCGTCATGTTCTCATGGCGAAACTGTTCGGTGAATCGATGGCGCCCGTTGTTGCCCAGTCTGCGTCGCAGCTCATGATCCTGCGCCAGACGCAGCATGGCGCCGGACAGTTGTTCGATGTCGCGATGTTTCACCAGCAGTCCCGTTTCTTCGTGAATACAAACCTCTGCGGCGCCGTCGATGTCGAAGCTGATCACGGGCTTGCCGGCCAGCAGGCCCTGAGGAATCACGCGGGCCAGTCCTTCCCAGTCGCTGGTGTGAACGACGGCGTCCATGGCATGCAGATAATTGGTCACTGCTTCAGGCGCGACAAGTCCGGCAAAACGAAAGTGCGATGTCAGTCCAAGCTCGGCAATGCGAGCCTGGTAATGGTCCTTAAGAACACCGTCGCCGACAAGCAGAAAGCGAACGTTGGGGACTTGAGCGGCCACAGCGGCTGCCGCTTCGATCAGATAGTTGTGGCCTTTGAGATGAAACAGACGGGCCACTTTTCCGATCACGATGTCAGTCGGTGCAATATCAAGCCCGGCTCGAATCTCGGCAGCAGACTGCGAAGGGCTGAGAAATTTGTCCACATCCATGCCGCTGTAGATCGTCGTGAACTTTTCACGCGGCGCAACCCCGGCGGCAACATACTGATCAATCATCGCATTGCAGACTGTGATGAAGTGGTCACACCAGTGAGCCGCCTTTCGTTCTGACCAGCGATAGGCATGATGCAGAATGGGATTCTGGCCAAAGTGAAATGACGCCCCGTGAATGGTATGGACGGCGGGGATTTGCAGTTGATGAGCCGCCAGGCGTCCGAGAATTCCGGCTTTCGAACTGTGAGTGTGTACGAGCTCGGGACGATAGTCGGCCAGTGTTCGCCGAATGGCCTTCAATGCCTTCCAGTCATGCAGGGGATTCAGACTGCGGGCCAGTTCGGGAAGAATCTTCACGTCCAGCCCACGCGCCTTCGCACGCTGTTCAAGCGATCCTTCGGGACCATGCGTGTGCCCCGTGATCAGGCAGACTTCATCACCATGGAGAAAGTGCTGATCATCCACGTTGAATAACGTATTTTCCTGGGCACCCCCAATAATCATCCTGGTAATAACGTGGGCGATACGCATGAATGAATTGGCTTAGTCGATAGATGAAAAAATGGTTCACGATCGATCGTCCAGTGTCCAACGGATCGCTGTTGAACCTTGCGGAATGGCCAGCGAAGATTTGATCGTGAAGGGAATCACAAACCCGGGCACTCGGCCGGGACGTTTTCGCGGTTAAGCTCCGAGAGATTTTCTGAATGTTACGTTGTCCAGCTAAACTCCTGACGTTCGTGATGTTTCGCGGCGGGAAATGCGGTAAACTTCAACGTTGAAACATAGCTTTTCCGTCATGAACGGTATCATCTGCGTACGCAAAATATGTCAAATTCCCCAGACGAATCTTCGCCAATCGCTTCGGACGGTCAATCGCCCCCGTTTTCACTCCATCCCGTATCGCACGGCAAAAGCCCGACTTCCGCGGCCCTGGGGCGCGAATCGGCGGATCGCCCGGAGATTGATTTTCCAGTCAGCACAACGGTCGCAATGAACACCGCAGCCGTGCAGTCCACGATAGAACTTCAGCGGCGTCTGGAACGAATTCAGTCGGCCCAGTATTACACCTATCGCCGCAAACACGTTCGAACGTCGACGATTCTGTTTCTGCTGACCCTGCTGAGTACGTTTCTGGTCGGCGCCGGCTACTTTCCTCTGGAATATCTGCTCGGGCAAATCGTCCCCAGCTTCGGTGCGTTTTTGCAAAAAGCTTATCTGCCGCTGAACGTCGACGAATTGTTTGGGCAGTCCTGTCGCCAGGGGCTGCAGTATTCTCTGCCACTGATGGCGATTCTGTTCTGCCATGAGATGGGCCATTATCTGCAGTCATTGAAAAATGGCGTTCCCGCATCACTGCCGTATTTCATTCCCATGCCTTTGCCTCCGATGGGAACGATGGGAGCCGTCATTTTTCAAGGACGAGGTGTCGCGACTCGCCGACAGATGTTTGACATCGCCGTCTGGGGACCGATTGCGGGATTGATGGTGACGATCCCTGTTTTGTGGTACGGGCTGAGTCATTCGGGATATCAGCCGCGGCAGGGAGTGTCGTCGTTGGAATTTGGCGAGCCCTTAATTCTGCAATGGATGATTGCTGCGATTCATGGGCCGGCTCCGGAAGGCCAGGTTTTTGTTTTGAACGGGATCGGTTTTGCCGGCTGGGTCGGAGTTCTAATTACCGCGATGAATCTGCTTCCCGTCGGTCAGCTGGATGGCGGACATATTCTATACACGCTCATCGGACGACGGGCTCACATCGTGGCATATCTGGTCATTGGTGCGGGCTTGCTGGCGATGGTCGTTCGGCAGGATTTTTCTTTCGTGCTGCTGTTGATTCTGCTGATGATGACCGGCCCAAAACATCCGCCGACGGCCAACGACAACGAACCGCTCGGATTGCCTCGCCATATCCTCGGCTGGCTGACTTTGTCGTTTCTGATCATTGGGTTCACTCCCAGTCCGATCACATCTCCTGCCGATGAAAATGAGCCGCCGGTTAAGCAGGTTGAACCGCTCCTCCCACAACTCGCCGATTTGCCAGCGGTTTTCTGGGTTTCGGGCTGTCATCTATCGCAAATCTGATTAAGCTCTCCGATACCCACCTGTACTTACCGCTTTGATTTTTGACCCGCCCACGCTGGAGTTTTCGATGATGCCCAGCAGCACTCAGGTTTGTCATCATCCCCGAATCGCCCGCCGTCACGCCATTCAGGCGGGCAGCATCAGCCTTCTGGGGCTCGGGATGAATCACGTGAACGGTCTGCACGCGATGGCGTCAGATCAACCCGGTTCCGCGCCCGCATTTCGCTCCTGCATTTATATCTTTTTGTCGGGCGGTCTGGGGCAGCACGACAGCTTTGATCCAAAGCCCAACGCGGCCGCTGAAATCCGTGGTGAGTTCCAGCCCATCGCGACGCAAACACCCGGCGTCCAGATCTGTGAACACCTGCCTGGCCTGGCGGTTCGCAGCAATCTTTGGTCGCTGTGCCGAACGCTGACTCATACCACTAACGATCATTCGGCTGGCCATCATGTGATGCTGACCGGCCGCAGCGATCTGCCGCAGGGATTCAATCCCAGTCTGCCGCGACCTTTGGACTGGCCCAGCATTGCCGCTGTTGCCGGATCTGTCACCGCGCCTCGCAACAATTTACCTCCCGCCGCGGTATTGCCCGAGCAACTGGTGCATTCCTCCGGCCGAGTTATTCCCGGCCAGTTTGCCGGCGTGATGGGAGCAAATCGAAATCCTTGGTTTATTGAAGCGTCGCCCTTCCATTCGACATCTTACGGTGCTTTTCCGACTCACAAGTTTGATCATCAGGACCGAGGTCAGAAGGACGCGCGAATCTTTGAAGCGCCCAGCTTGAATCTTCCTCACGGGTTGACTCGACCGCAGCTGGATCGCCGCGTGTCTTTGCTAAGCGAACTGGAACGCCAGTGCGGCGTCCTGGAATCCGGCGCGAGCATGACCGAGTTTGATCGGTACCGTCAGGGAGCGATTTCGCTGCTGGTGGATCCGAAGGTGCGAGAATCTCTGGATGTGACTCGTGCCGATGATGCGGTCCAGGATCGCTACGGAAAAAACTCGTTCGGATGGTCGCTGTTGATGGCACGGCGACTTGTGGAATCGGGCGTCAATCTCGTTCAGGTCAATCTTGGAAACAACGAAACCTGGGACACGCACGGCAATGCGTTCCCGCATTTAAAGAATAACCTGTTCCCGGCAACTGACCGAGCCCTCTGTGCGCTGCTCGATGATCTGCATGATTCCGGGCTGCTGGACAGCACGTTAATTGTGATGGCCGGTGAATTCGGACGTACTCCAAAGATTTCGCTGCTTCCATCGCATTACAAAAATCCGGGCCGTGATCACTGGGGCGCTGTGCAGTCCATTTTCCTGGCCGGTGGCGGCATTCAGGGCGGGCGTGTTGTCGGATCAACCGACGCAATCGGCGCGTACCCGGAAGTCGATCCGCAGCGTCCTGAAAACTTCGCTGCGACAATCTACCAGTCGCTTGGCCTGCCGCAGACTGTCGCGTGGCACGACGAACTCGGCCGGCCTCACCAGGTGTATCACGGCGAACCCATCCCAGGCCTCGCCTGATTCGACCTACGCCCTCGGCTGCTGCTGAGTCATGCAATGAAAAGCACCCAGGCCCCAGACCAGATCGATCGCCGCAACACCGACGACAGTCCGATCGAGATAGCAGTCCTGCAACAGTTGCATCGCCACTTCATCCGCGGGATCCTCAAACGTGGGGACGATGATCGCGTCGTTGGTGATGTAGTAGTTGCAGTAACAGGCCGGCAGCCGATGCTCTTCCTGAAACTTTGGCTGCGGCATCGGAAGCGGAATGGGAATCAGCGATTCACCCGCGCTGTTGCGGGCTGAAGCCACCGCGTCGAAGTTCTTCTGCAGCTCGCTCGCTTCCGGCGCATCGCTGTCGTACGGAACTGCCACCAGAACTCGTCGTTCGTCGACGAAGCGAGCGACCTGGTCAATGTGACCGTCGGTATCATCACCGATGATACCGTGGCCCGGCAGCCAGACGATGTTGTCCGCCTGAAGCCATTTCGCCAGCGTTTGTTCCATGTGTTCGCGAGTCATTCCTGGATTGCGATTTGGATTCAGCAGGCAGCTGGAAGTCGTCAGAACTGTTCCTGCGCCGTTGCCTTCGATGGCACCGCCTTCCAGAATCAGATGAGACTGAAGGGAGTCGATTCCCAGTCTGTTCGCAATTCGACCTGCGGTGAGTTCATCATGATTCCACGGCGGATACTTGCCGCCCCAGGCGTTGTAGTTCCAGTCGATAATGACCTGAGTCCCCACGGCTTCGGTGCCCGGTCGTCCATTCAGGAAAATTGGCCCGTGGTCACGGCACCAGGAATCGTTGACTGGGATATCGTAGAGCTCGGGAATAAAACGACTTCCATGGCGAGCACACGCGGCATCAATCAGCGGCCGAGCGGACTCGAACACCCCTTCACCCCCCGCCAGAATTCGGACCGGTTCAAACCGCGCCATTACCGCAACGAATTCCGCAAAGGCTGCCGGAATGCGTTCAAAAATTCCTGGCCAGGTATTCGGATTCACCGGCCACGCGACCCACGTGGCCTCATGAGGTTCCCATTCGGCCGGCCAGCGATAATTGGAAAGGTTGATCATAAAGACAAACAGAAACAGTGAGTGAAGGGATGCAGAAACCAGTCGCCGTTTAATGGCAATACCGTTCAAATATTCATAGTCGCAGGCACATTCCATGTTCCGCAGCCGCAAGAAGAACAGTGTCTTCGCAGCTTGGCGGACGGTACACGGAGTGTGCCTGCTACTTTTTGAACGGTATTGCGTTTAACGGCCAACCTGATGGTACGCCCAACGTGGGCGTGAACTTGTGGGGTGCAAGTCCCCTGTACGAATAACGGGAATTGAGAAGGAGGCAGTATGCCAAATGTGTCCACTTAATTGAAGTACAAGGCGAAGGCAACTACCACTCGGGTGACGGAGCGTGGGCAGGAAGCCTGCGAATGTGATGCGTGAACGCTGGGTCTGATATTCGCCCCCCGCACACATTCCCGCCAAAGCTGCGAGGCTACGAACAGAACGGTCAGAGAGGCCAAAAGAGATCCTGAGGTGAGTTGCCCGTACGCGATGAAATCTTCATCCTTCGTAAAGATCGGCTTCCTTGCGTTTGCTCGATTCAGCACAGGACAAACCCAAGCGCTCTAAGTTGTTCGCTTTGGTCTTCCCATTTCGAAACGAAACCTAACCTTTCGACTATCAATAACCGATTTCTGACACCGTTTGTGCCCCCCTCTCGAACGGTGCAGGAACTTCTGAAGCACAAGGATATTCGCACGACGATGCTGTATTTGCATGTGATGAACAAGCCGGAACTAGCGGTGCGGAGTCCGGTTGATGATCTTTAGGGGCGGGGAAAGGAAGGCGGTTTTTGGTTTTCGGAGAATCGCGAGGAATCGCAGAAACCCGCACGTTTGTCACTGCTGTGGTCCACTGGATATCATGCTCGGTCCTGACTTACCGTCTCTGCCCTGGCTTTGGAGTTTCCTGGAATGCGGTCCCGTCGTTTCTTAGTGCTGTCTGCACTTGTGCTGCCTGGGCTTGTGTTTGGGCATGCGGCCTATTCCGTGGCTCAGCCGCCTGCAGATGATCCTTTTGCGCTGGGCGTGCGGAATACGGATGCCGTTTCCGCTGAACAACAGCTGACGACGTTTTCCGTGCCCGAGGGATTTTCGGTGCAGCTGGTGGCAGCGGAGCCGGACATCGCCAAGCCAATGAATCTGGCGTTCGATGCCAAAGGACGCATGTGGGTCAGCAGTTCGCTGGAGTATCCGTTCGCAGCTGCGGCTGACGAAACTCCGCGTGACACGATCCGGATTCTGGAAGACACTAATGGAGACAGCCGCGCCGACAAAGTGACCGTGTTTGCCGATGAGCTGAATATTCCGATCGGGCTTATTCCTCACGACGACGGTGTCATCTGCTTCAGCATTCCCAACATCTGGTTTCTGCGTGACACCAATGGCGACAATCAATGCGACACTCGTGAAATTCTGTACGGGCCATTTGATACGACTCGTGACACGCATGGAATGTGCAATGCCTTTCGACGTGGTGACGATGGCTGGATCTATGCGTGCCATGGTTTCAACAATCGTTCTGATGTGGCAGGCCGCGACGGTCACCGAGTTGTCATGAACTCGGGCAACACGTTTCGATTCCGCCCGGACGGTTCACGGATCGAACTTTATACTCAGGGGCAGGTGAATCCGTTTGGAATGTCGATCGACAGGTTCGGTGATATCTTTAGCGCTGACTGTCATACAAAACCGGTGACGCTGCTCTTGCCCGGAGGCTGTTACGACAGTTTCGGCCGGCCTCATGATGGACTCGGCTACGTACCGAACGTGATGGAACATCTGCACGGTTCTACGGCGATTGCTGCTCTGGCTCTTGGGTCGCATCTGAATTTTCCAGCGGAGTACGCTGACAGTACTTTCGACGGCAATGTGATGACGTCGCGCGTGAACCGGAACACTCTGAAGCGGACAGGTTCCAGCATCCGAGCGATTGAACAACCGGATCTTGTCAGCAGTTCCGATCCGTGGTTTCGTCCGGTCGATCTGGTGGCCGGGCCGGACGGCGCGCTCTATATCGCCGACTTTTACAATCGCATCATTGGCCATTACGAAGTTGATTTGCAGCATCCGGGCCGGGACCGATTTCGTGGCCGTATCTGGCGAGTTTTGTATTCAGAAGCGAATGGTGCAGCCAAAGGACCGTCCGGATATGGTCAGGACCTGACAGGGAAAAGCGTTGAGGCTCTGATTGCAGTGGTCAAAACGGCTCCTGAGATGCAGAAGCGTCTGGCGCGTGACCTGCTGGCGAGTGATTTGTCGGACTCAACGACTGCTGCATTAAAGTCACATGTGGGCGACGCGGACCCGGTCGTTCGTCGTTTCGTCCTGCGACTGCTGGCTCTGAGAGATGCGGCCGATCTGGAACTTATTGCCAAAGCGGCCGGTGATCCTGACGAAGCCGTGCGAGTGCATGCGTTTCGAGCGTTGCGCGAAATGCCGAGTGAATCAATCGATCCCGAGCGAGCTTCGCAGATCCTTAAAAAGGGATTTGGCGACTTGTCCGGGATGGTCCGCCGAGTTGCCGCGGCTGCGTCTTCGATGCGTCAGTCTCAGTCTTTAATCGCTCCGCTTTTGAGGATGCTGCAGACGACGGATCTGGCCGACGTGCATCTGCGGCACACGATCCGCATGGCGTTGCGCGATCATCTGTTGAATGAAGACTGGTTCAGAGCCACCGCCGCGGGCACTCGGTTGTCGATGGATCTGCTGGTGCTTGCCGATCTGAGCATGGCGATCAAAACCCCGGCCGCGGCGGAATTTATCGCCAGTAAGATTGAGGTGCTGGGCGCATCTCAGCCGCAGCGGCTGGCCGAGTACCTGCAGTTTGCCGCAGCCCATGTTTCTGCTGATGCTGCGGATGCGGTCGTGTCGGCCGTGCGGGAACGATTTTCCGCAGACGGAAATCTGCAGCGGCAGCTTCTGGAATCGATGCGTCAGGGGTTCGCTCAACGAGGCCAGCAGCCGCCGGCCGCCGTGCGTGAGTGGGCTCTGGATGTTGTGCTGGAGACTCTGCGGATGAAGTCGCCAGACGATCTGGCTGCACTGACCGTGACCCCCGCCATCGGATGGACCTACCTGGTTCATCCCGAATCACCGAATGCGAACAACTGCTGGGGCGTTACGACGTCGCGCAAGTCGGCCGATGGAGTCGAAGGCTCGCCGCTGTTCAGCAGTTTCGAGCAAGGTGAGACGCGGACGGGAACTTATCGATCAGCTCCATTTGAAATTAGCGGCTCACTGTCGTTCTTCATTGCCGGACATGACGGGATACCCGATCAGCCGTTGAAGAAAGCCAACGTTGTACGTCTGCGGGACGCGGACAGCGGTGAACTGTTGCGTGAAGCTTCGCCGCTGCGGAATGATGTGGCTCAGAAGGTGGAATGGACGACCGACGATCTGCGGGGACGTCGAGTTGTCGTGGAACTTGTGGATGGCGACAAGACAGCGGCTTACGCGTGGATTGCTGTGGGACGGTTCTCGGATGAACGGCTGAATCCGTCCGATGATGATCAGCGTCGGCTTGCTGCCTGTCTGCTTGTCGGCGACTTTGGATTGATGGAACTTCGACCGGCTCTGGCAACGCTGCTAGTCAGCCCCGGGGTGTCACGCAGTTCGATGGCGACAATGGCATCCGCGATGCTGAAGCTGAAATCGAGTTCGCTGCTGGCGGCCACGGCACTGATTCCATCGATTGCCGGTGCACCGGACAGCCTCGCCGATTCGGCTTCCCGAGTCATCGCGCGGAATGAGTCTGCGTCGTCGTTGCCGTTACTGGAATCGGCGTTTCAGGTGGCTACGTCGGCGGAGCAGCTTCTGCTGGCCGAACAATTGGCGGCCGATGCCAGCGGGGCGGAGGAGCTGCTGCGGTTGATGGAGAACGGCAAAGCGTCGGCGAGACTCCTGCTGAAGCCCACTGTTCAGCAGAGTCTGAAAGCGATCGGAACGGCGTCGATCAACGACCGTGTGGCGGCTTTGGCAGAAAAACTGCCGAGCGAAGATTCGGTGGTGGAAGCTTTGCTGGTCAGTCGTCGGGCGGCGTTTGCTCAGACGGCTGGAAATCAGGAAAACGGGCGTGAGATTTTCAAGAAGAACTGTCAGGTCTGCCATCAAATGGCGGGTGTAGGAAAACAGGTGGGACCGAATCTGGATGGCATTGGAAATCGGGGGCTCGACCGCGTGCTGGAAGACATACTGGCGCCGAACCGAAATGTCGATGTTGCGTTTCGAACGACAACGGTCGTGACGAATGATGGGAAGGCTTTCAGCGGGTTGCTGAAGGAGCTTGAAGGCAACCGTGTGAGCATTGTGGATAGTCAGGCGAAGGAAACCATTTTGCAGACGGATGTGATCGAGGAGCGTCTGGGGTCTGTACTTTCGCCGATGCTGTCGAATGTGGCGGAGACACTGAATGAGGAACAGCTGCGGGATCTGGTGACGTTCTTGCTGGCTCAACGGAAAGTAGCGGAGGCGGTTGCGCCGTGATGGCCAGCTGGCCCCTGCCATTGAGAAAAGTCAGGTTTTCATTGGGAAGTCGGGGCTGCAGCTTGCTGGCGTGCGGGGTTGAGGTAAAGGTATGTGGGATGCACCTTGATCGCGTTCGCCGGTCGGTGTGAATTGGCTGGCCGCGGAGTTTTCCGGCCGTGTCAACTGCCAGTCTGTTTCCTGTCTTATTGCCATGGATCAGTTTTTCCTATGAGCCAACTTCGCCCTTTGCGTGCCCTTGTCAGTGTCAGCGACAAAACTGGTCTGGAGCCCTTTGTCCGTGGCTTGACCGAGCTGGGATTTGAGATTCTGTCGACAGGCGGAACACGGAAGTTTCTGGAACAGGCCGGCATCCCGGTGATCGACGTCACCACCTACACGGGCTTTCCGGAGATCATGGACGGCCGGGTGAAAACGCTGCATCCCAAAGTGCATGGAGCCATTCTGGGGCGACCAACGCTGGCGTCGGATGCCGCCGCGATTGAGGCTCATGGAATCATTCCGTTCCAGGTCGTCGTGGTGAATCTTTATCCGTTTCAACAAACCGTCGCGAAGCCGCACGTGGAATTTGACGAGGCCGTTGAGAACATCGATATTGGCGGGCCATCCATGGTTCGATCGGCTGCCAAGAATCATGCTCACGTTGCCATCGTGACTCAGCCGGCGCAGTACTCGGAAGTGCTCGCGCAGTTGAAAAGCGGTTCGTTGGATGAGACTTCTCGTCGCCGGCTTGCGGCAGCGGCATTTGAAATGACGGCGTCTTATGACCGAGCCATCAGTGATTACATGGCGAAGATTGTGGCGGGCGAAGCGGGCCAGACAAGCTCCTTCGGTCCGCGAATTTCGCTGTCGTATCGTTTGCAGCAGGAACTGCGATACGGTGAGAATCCTCATCAGCGAGCTGCGTTTTATGTCGAGGACCATCCAGCAGCGACGTCGCTCGCCAGTGCCCGGCAGCTGAACGGAAAAGAGCTTTCTTACAATAACCTACTGGACCTGGACGCTGCGAAGGCGATCGTCTCCGATTACCGGCAGCCGGCGGCCTGTGTGATCAAGCACAACAATCCATGTGGCTGTGCCGTTGCCGAATCATTGGCCAATGCATTTGAAAAGGCGTATGAAGGCGATCCGATCAGCGCCTTTGGTTCGATCATTGGACTGAACCGCACGGTCGACGCCGCCACTGCCGAACGCATGTGTGTCCCGGGTCGATTTATTGAAGCCATCATTGCCCCTGGTTACGACGAAGCGGCCGTTCAGATTTTGACCACAAAGCCAAAGTGGAAGGGCAACGTCCGCCTGATGCAGGTGGAGTTTTCGGACGCTGATCGGGGTGTACCCGATTATCGTCGCGTCAGTGGCGGGCTGCTGGTGCAGGACCGTGACGATCTGCCGCAGCCGGATGCGGCCTGGAAGGTTGTGACGGAGCGACAGCCGTCAGCTCAGGAGCTGGCCGACCTGAAATTCGCGTGGGCCGTTTGCCGTCATGTCAAATCCAACGCGATCGTGTTCGCCAAAGATGGAATGCTGCTGGGAGCCGGGGCCGGTCAGATGAGCCGTCTGGATTCGTCTATGATTGCCGCGTATAAAGCGGCGGATCGAAGTCAGGGCGGAGTTGTGGCTTCAGATGCCTTCTTTCCGTTCCGCGATGGGATTGATGCGGCCGCCAAAGCGGGCATCAAGGCCGCGATTCAGCCGGGCGGATCGAAGAATGACGACGAAGTGATTGCCGCCTGCAATGAGCACGGGATCGCGATGATCTTCACTGGCATGCGACATTTTCGCCATTAGAGACTACGAGCGCCTAACAAAACTGGGACTGGCTCCCGTATCTTGCGAAAAATGCTCAGAAACATGACGCAAGGAGGGTGCCTGTCCCACTTTTGTTAGAGCCTCTTATTGAAATTTGTTGGCATTTGATGGCTCAACGAACTGTCCAGACGGAATTTTCCAGGCGGAAGATCAGTAGCCCGCTTCACATGGCTAGAACTTGTGAAGCGGGCACTTGTTTCGTCTTGTGCGAAGACGGTCGGGCTCAGAAGCGGTGCCGTCTCGCTGCTGGTTGTGCTGAGCATATTCCGAACAGTTTGCCGCAGTTGCCGGATGCAATTTTGGGGCGAACGACATCGGGCAAATCCGTCTCCGCTTAAGAATTCAGACTCAGCCGGAAGAAATCCCGTGGTAAGTTTCGAGCGTTGCTTCCACGAGCGGCCGTTTGAAAACGATGATGTCTTCTTCAGTGACTTTGATGAGGAAAGGTGCTTCCCATGGGAAGACGATTCTCTTTTCTGACCTGCGCATTCAGCACGATTCTGCTGAGTCTGTTCAGTTCAACAATCTCTGCATGCGATTGTCAGACAGCCCACGCGATTTCCATGGGCGTGCCGTCGTACGGCGGAGTTGCGATAGCTCAGGCGATGTACGGCCCAATGGCGATGTATGGCCCAACAGCCGCATCCGGGATTGAGCTTCCGCTGTCGCCGGCCCCGCGTGGAACGCTGGGCCAGACGTATACTCGACCGTCGCATCCGGTTCCTGTCGACGAGCATCCTCGCACAGGAATGCTGGCCGTTCGCGACAACGGTTCTATTCAGTTTCTGAGCGTTCAGACGATGGGCGGCATCAAGATGAAGAGCGGTATCTGGCTCTTCGAAACCAAGCGACCGCTGGACCCCGGAGCCTGTCAGATCGTGCGAGTGGAAGCGAGAACACACGCTGCCGATATTGAGCCCTATGAGACTCGCTTCGTACGTCTCATTCCAGGTCGGATCGTTTACCTGGACTTCTGATCACTGCAGTTTGCGTGGGTTTGCTGCGGTCTGGCGGCGCGAGGTTTTTTTTAGGGCTTCGGTGACTTCGGAAACGCGAGTGAGGATGTCGGGGCTGTGAGTGGACCATTCGTCGGGCTGATCGGCCAGATGCTGAATGGCATCGCGAACATCATCCATTCGGCCTTCTGAAGCTCGTTCGTTAAGTAGTCGAGTTAGCTGCTGAACAGAGGCTCTGTGATCTGCCTGAGCCAACCGTCGTGCGAGAAGTGCGCCGCCGCCCAGGCAAATCAGCACGGACATTACGACAAAGATTCCAGCGCACCAGTTTCGCATCCAGGGGATGTCGCGCGATTCTCCAATGAACCAGCCCAGAAGCATCCAGGCGGTCAACAGGACAAGAAAAACGCCAGACAGAATCGCCACGGTGTCACCGACAGAATTAGATAATAAGCAAAGAGGCCACTCTTTAGCGGGGTGTTGGTTTAGTCACAACCTGAGCCGCAAGGCGCTAGCCGCGGGTTTTTTCGTTGTGTTTTCAAAACACACACCCGCGGCTAGCGCCTCGCGGCTCAAAAACACGACTAAATCAACAGCCTGCTAGCGCCTTCGGCAGACAGACGCCCTGGTCTGCGAGAAACTCGAGACACTCGAAAAACTTTCCACACTTTCACAAACGCAACATCAGCTGATTTGCCCCAAACGGAATGACCGGTTCAAACGCACGCGGCAGAACGGTATTCGTCTTAAGGCCGCCGTGCCTGAGGGGCGGACGACGGATTGAAGATGTTGGGAATCGACAAGCTTGGAATCGGACCGCCAGGGCGAGGCTGTGCGCCGAGGAACTGTCGCATGGATTCATCCAGCTTCGGTCGCTGGCTAATGTCTACCTGAGGCTTATCAACAGTGCCTCGAACTTTCACATTCACCCACTGAGTCGCCAGGGACGGCAGGATACCGCTCAGCGGCAGACCTTTGGAACGCGTTGGCCGGGAGAAGAAGTCCATGACCACATCACCGCCGAATCCGACAGCCCCGCGGCCTCGCAAAGCCAGTGCGTCGCCGACGAGGTCAATCGGATCAAACCAGAAGGATCGATCGCGGATTTCAAATGACATCAGTGCGTAGTCAAAAGCCGCACGATTCGGCACGGCGAAGTTCAACTTGTTCAAAGCCGACAACATTTCCAGAACGACGGGCACTTCGTACAGAGCCGCCGGGTTGATCTGAAGCTGGCCTTTGCCTTTCAGGTTCGACGATGAATCGCCATCCCCTGTCACAAAGATCCAGGAATTTACAACGCCTTTCATGTTCGACTGATCGTTCATGTGTCGCGCCGCATACGACTCCAGCAGCGCATTTCGCAGTTCGGCAAAGAACCGATAGTTGCTGCCGGCTCGCAGATTAATCAGGCCGTCCATCTCCAGTGACCCGCCATAGGCCTGAGCCTGGATACGTTCCTGCGGAGGCACGTCGCGCGGACGAATGCGGCCCTGGATGACATCACGATTTCCCAGCACCAGTTCTTCTTCGGTCATCGTGTAGGGACCGTTGATTCCTGCAATGATCATGTCCAGAACTTCCACTTTGTCGAGCCGAATGGTGCCCTGATTCTGCAACGCGAAGCCATCCCAGGTTCCATTGGCGCGAACGATCCCGGAAACCTTCCTCAGATCCAGCCCTGCCGCGATTTCACAGTCCTTCAGACGGAGGGTCATATCCCATGCAGCGGTTGTTGAAGCCTCGCCGTTATTGACTCCGCGAAACTCCAGCTCCGAGGACTCGATCGACACTCGCCCGCTTTGGGACAGCCGCGACAATGTTTCCCGCCATCCATCCGGCAGGGCGGCTCGCAAAGTATCGTCCGGCTTCAGTTCAATCGCGTTGAGATCATTCAGATGCAGCTGCCACAGCCCGTCGATACCCGCCTCCGCCCAGCCGCTGGCCGTGATCAAGGATCCATCGTGTTCGGCATTCAGCGAATGGATTTCGCAGTGTTGCATGCCAGCCCACTTGGGATCGTTGGGATCGTAACTGAGCCTGGCGGATCGGATGTTCATTCGAAACGGGAACGCTTTTGGATAAATCGTCGCATCAAAAATGGTCACGTCCTGCAGACTGACGAGCGGCTTCTGCCCGGGCGAAGCGGTCCATTCGATCTTCGTCGTCAGGCTGACGTTACCTTCAGGATTCATCATCGTCCAGATAGTCCGCGAGGACTCATTCATGGAATTAAACAGGTCGGCATCCAGGCGTGCGTTCTTTGCCGTGACGATCAGCTGCAGTCCTCCCGGCGCAGGAAGTCCGCGAAAGCTTCCCTTCGCCGTCAGTTCGCCCGGGCCATGCCAGCCATGCAGTTCCTTGAAGGCCCAGCTTTTCTCGCGGGAATTGAACTCAATCTTTCCGCTCAGCCGATCGATCGCATACGGAAACCCGCGAAACTGCATTTTGGCATCCTGCACATCCGCATTCAGCACAATACTGGTCGGCTGATCAAGACCCGGAGCACGGGTGCAAAGAACATCCGCACTGATCAGCCCCGTTGTGATATTGATGCTGTCGACTACCTTTCGACCCTGGTCGTCCAAAGCGTCTCGCAATCGACTGTCAATTGGGAGCTCATCAATGTGGACGTTAAACTCCATTTCGATCTCGGGCCCTGGGTTCTTCAGGAATCCGCTGGTGTAAACCGTCTGAGGCCCCAGTTTGCCTTCTGCATTCACATCAAACACGATCTCACTGAGCTTTGGCTCCTCTGCCCCGAGCGCACGCTGACGAATCGACGCGCTAATGCCTGTGACCGGGTAACGAAACTTGTGAAACAGAATGGATGCGTTGTCGGCTTTTCCGACCACACTCACGGGCAGCCATTTTCCTGACGGAAATCGTTTCAGTTCGACGTCGCCTGAAACGCGGCCCACGGGCTGGAAGTGATCAAAGAACTTCTGAGACTTCGGAGGGATCAGCGGCTTCAGATTTTGAGAGACCAGAAAATTCTCCAGATGCAGTCGCGCCTCCGGAGCTGCCGCGCCGACCCCAAGCGGCATCAGCATTTCGCCAGTGATCAGCGCTTCGCCGTCTCGGGCATTCAGCAGCTGGAAGACAACATCAGAATTGCTCCAGAAGAACTTTGCCCGAACATCCGTCAGCTGAATCGGTACCACGGATGACTTCAGCTGACCATTTCGAATATCCACTTTCAGCCGCAGATCGGGAACAGAACTGTTCGCTTTTTTTTCCACTTTGAAGTCTACGTCGAGCAAGCCCAGAAAGCGCGGGGACACGCCGCTCGCACCAATCACGATGGCCGTAGTGTCCTGAGCTGACGAAGCGGTCTGGGCCGCCGTAGGCCGCGGAAGGAACTGAGCCATAGACATGTCGAGCCGTTGCAACTGGCCAGCCAGCTGCGGAGCGGTGGACTTGGCCATTTCCAGCAGGCTTTGGTCGGCACTGACATTATTCAGCGTTCCACCAAGAGCCCACGTTTTCTGACGCAGATCCCAGTCCCCGGTCAATGCCAGATTTCCGGCGCCCGGCATCGTCAGTAGTCCCGTAAAATCATACGACTCACCGGACGACGGGACGGCCTGAAACAACGGTGTGCTGACCAACAGACTGGCCGGAGGAACCTCACCACCATGTTCCAGCAGGACTCGGGCACGCACATTTTCGAGGGTCACCGAGGGCGGAATAAACGGAGCGTCCGAAATCTTTTGAAATCGATATTGTTGCCAGTTCCAGCTTCCGTCCGGAAACCGACGCATCAGCACATCAATCCCCGAGACTCGCAGTGAGCGAATTAAAATCTGCTGGCGTTCGACCAGTTGAGCTTCATCGACCGACACCTGAAGTTCGGCCGCGCGCAGTACGGTGCGGTTTGTCGAACGATCACGGAGTTCAACACCCGTCAGTTTGATGCTGGACGTGCTGAGCATGTCAATGCGGTCGAGATGCAGTTCGAGATCCGGAGCGGCTTTATCGAACGTGACCAGCAGCTTCTGACGGATCATGGAGTTGCCGTTCTGAAAAAGCCAGGCACCGCCAGCGCCGACAGCGATTAAAATCGCTGCGGCGAAGATCAGCATCCACTTGAGAACGGCCCAGAATTTCATGCATCCCTGCCAGTCGCGACATCCATGCCCACGATCAGACCTTATGGCATCCTCTACGAATCTGCCTTGTCACTTCTGTATTTCCGTTGCAGAAAATCCAATCCTTTGGCAGCAATGATCGACAACGGAAACTCGACCGGCAAACGATAGCGAATTGATCCCACAAAAACCATATGGACAACAAGGAACTGCAGGAAAGGCCCGGTCAGCAGCATCAGTGCAGCTCGACTTTTCCGGAGCTCCAGACTTCCGATCGCCACCAGCCCCCAAAAGCCCGCATACCAAAGCAAGCAAAACACAGAAGACAGGCCGCCTGAGAAGCCTGAGGCGTTTAGGGTGGGGCTCAGGTATCGCGCGGCTTTATGAAACCCCAGTTCAACGGTGCGGGCCGGGTTTGCCACCGCAAAATCAAACGCGCGCTGCTTGTAGTGTGCGTTTGCGTCGTATTCTGACATGGTGGTGTAGACGGATTCCTGATCGACAAACGTCATGTCGCTGGCGCCGGTGGCTCCTGGATGAAGGCCGTCGTAAAGGCTGGGGCCGGACCACAGGGAGGTGAAAATCCAGTGGCCGGTGACAGTGTGATTTCTCCAGGCCCACGGCAACAAGGCCAGGTAACAACCGGCAAAGATCAGGCCGCACATCAGCAATCGCCGGGCAATCGCCTGTCGCCCGCAAGCAAGCACAATCAGGGAACTGAGCCATGGCCAAAGAATCCAGCCTGGCCGTACAAGCACAGTCAGGCCGGTTGCAATCCCGCTGATCAGCGATTGTTTCAGGTCGCGTCCTCCGCTGCCGGAGCCCGTGGGTCGATCGGAAAAAAGTGCAGCGGCTGCGAGCAGAGACAGCAGGAGCCAGAAACTGAACCACGTCTCCGACAGGATCTGGACATTGCTGCCCACCTGAATGGGTGAGATTGTCACGAGGGCCAGAGCCCAGAGCGCTGTGCGATTGTCGGTGAGCTGCCTGGCGAGTACCGCCGTCAGGCCGCAGCAGGCCGCGCCGACCATTGCCATGACGAGACTGGCTGCAAAAATGCTGTTTCCAAATAGCCGAATGCTGGCGGCAAGGAGGAGTGGAAATCCCGGAGTCCGGAGAACTCGCCGGGGCGGAGTATAAATTGAGTACTCCTGCCCGGCAGCAATTTTCTGCCCCAGTTCCCAATAGCCGTTGGCATCGCCTTCGATCAGAAACTGTCGCCCTTCGGCTGTGACATGGCGATCAATCGCGATGGCCGCGACAATCCGGATGTCGAGCGCCAGGATCAGCAGGGCGAGAAAGAAAAACGATTGCCGCGAACTCAGCATCGCAGATCTTTCCTGTGTGACTCTGTGGGGGCGAAATATCTGCCTGCCTGAAAACGCCAATGGAACATAGCGAGCAGACACTACGTCGGCAACAACAGTCTCGCGAGACTGTGACACGCAATACCTTTCAAAAAGTAGCAGGCACACTCCGTGTGCCGTCCGCCAGGCTGCTAAAACACTGTTCTTCCTGCGGCTGCGGCACATAGAATGTGCCGGCTACTATGAACAATTGAACGGTATTGCCGTTACACCGACTGCACACGGGATTTGAGGAAAATCCGGGCTGCCATCCACGAAAACAGCCCGGGGCTCTTTGCGAGCGTCCGGGCTGTCTGAATGCCGTTAGTCACCATCGAAAATCTCTAATCGACGTTAATTCGACTTCGCAGGTTCTAGTTCAAGGTCATCGATTTCAGAAACGGATACTGATCCACGTTCTGGATTCCGTCCGTTGAAAGTCCTTCCGCATACCATGCCGGATTGTTTTGGAATCGTTTCCGGTTGGTCTCATTGAGAAAGAAGAAAAGTCGACCCTTGTAAAAAGCGCCCAGCTCGATTGCACCGGCTTCTGCACGGCGAGCCAGTTGCAGTTCGACGGGATCGAAACCATGCAGGCGCGGTATATACCGCTCGGGGCTTATCAGGAACTGGTCTCGTTCTTCAGCCGTCTGGAAGAAGTAGTCAACTCCCAGGTATGCACCGACGAATTCCTCGTTCCCCTTGAGCCACTTCTTTTCGTCCAGCATCGCAACAGGTGAATAGCCGCCGAAGCCGACAACGTGCCCTTCGCGTTTGACCAGCAGGCACGGGCGGAGGTTTTCATCAGATGGCTCGGTCACCACCGGCTGGGTGCTGGACTTTGCCAGGCTCTTCACGTTTTCAAGTCGCGATTTGTATTCGGTCAGCGAGGTGCCACCTACGTAGCGACCCAGTTCTTTGCCGTCTTCGCCGATGTAGATTTCCGTGGGCAGCGAAGTAATGCCGTACTGGGAAATCAGCCCAGGGTCACGGTCCGCGTTAATTCGGACGGCGACAACAGAAGTTCCCAGATGACTGAGAACAGTTTCCTGATTCATCACTGATGAATCCATGACTCGACACGCGCCACACCAGTCAGCTTCAAAATGCAGCAGCAGAGTTATCTTCTTTTGCTGAGCGATCGATTTTCCTTCTTCATACGAATGCATCCATTGCTTTTCGGAAGATATTTCGGCGTTCGTCAGAGGATTTCCCATCCCACTGACGGGCATCACAGGAATATCCATATCCAGTGGAACCATAGACACAGTGACAGTCAGGGCCAACAGTGCAATCACGGAGATCATCCGCAGCATCCTTTCAATATGTCAGAGACCGGGATTCTCCGCTCCTGAAGAACCTTCGATCGAAAACAAATTCAAAGCCGGCATCAGAAATAAAAAAAGTGTCGCAGAACGCCTTGCTCCGCGTGCCTCTTTGTCTGCAAACCGAAATCGGGTTTTCAGACGATTTATTTCTTATCCAGCCTCATATCCCCGAAAGGGAAAGCCGGGCATCATGCCCGACATTAACAGAAGAACGAACGGCTCCCGTGAGCCACTTTCGATTCGTTTTGCAATCGGCCTGGGTCTTTGCAAACCCAAACCATTGTTCAAAGCAGTTCCGTCTTACTCAGTAAGAACGCTCCTTGAAGTGAGATAGGCAACGACTTCGCGAGCCAATGCTTCAACGCCCTTGTTGTCAGAATCCAGAACGATCTCTGGGTTCTCCGGGGCTTCGTAAGGAGCATCGAGCCCGGTGAAGTTCTTGATTTCTCCAGCGCGAGCCTTTTTGTAGAGACCCTTTGGGTCGCGGGATTCACAGGTTTCGAGGCTGGCCTGAACCAGAATCTCGATGAATTCCCCTTCTGGCAGAAGTGCGCGAACCAGGTCGCGGTCAGCCTTGTAAGGAGAAATGAATGCTGTCAAAACAATAGTCGCACCATCGGAAAACAGCCTGGCAACTTCACCGATCCGTCGAATGCTTTCGGTTCGGTCTTCGGGAGTAAAACCAAGATTCTTGTTCAGCCCCATGCGAATGTTGTCGCCATCCAGGACGAAAGTATGAACCCCTCGTTCGTGCAGCAGCTGATCCACAGCGTTGGCGATGGTGCTCTTGCCGCAACCGCTCAGACCGGTGAACCACAGCACCGCACCGCGGTGGCCGTTCAATTTCTGTCGATCTTCGCGAGTAATATTGTGGGCATGCCATGTAACGTTTGTCGCCTTCTGAACAGCCATCCTTCGCGTGACTCCAACAAAAAATTCAAATGAGCGTCCGGTGAAAATGGTCACCCTTATCGAGCGATCCCCCGATCGACTCTGCCCACTGAACATCAGGGCTTCAAAATACACAACGCAATCACCTTGAAGGCCCGACACATTTTGAATTCACCATTGATCTGAATTTCACGTGATCTGCATTTCACGCTGATTCAGACTTTCCTGGTGAGCGGCAAAAACTGCCGTCGACCTTTCTGGTCATCGAACCTGCGTGAGTCGGGGATGATAGGGCAGGAGACGACGACCGCAAACTGTTCCCTGAAATTGCCGCGTCCCATGGCAACTATTTTTCTTATGCAGGTGACCGCCTGTGCAGTTTTTATTGCCAGTGTTGGAAGGATAGGAGGACCACGGCGATGCCGGTAATTCCCGAAAACCGCTCTTCATGCTTCACAACTGAATTTGCTGTTCGGTCAGCGTATCATCTGACGGTTTACCGTTCAGGCTGCGCTGTGTCTCACCTTCCATGCGGCCGTCCCTGACCTTTGTTTTTCCTTGGAAAACTCCATGTCGTCTGGCTCAGATTCTACAACACCCAGCAGCCGTTATGCAGGAAACCGTCCGGAAGAACTTCCGCCCGTAACTCCTCCTTCAGCTGGCTACATTGTCCAGCTGTTTTTGATCCCGGCGCTGATCGTCATGGCCGTGGTTGCCGTCTGGGCTTTGTTTGGAAAGCTGGCCGATTCAGAAAGCGACTGGAAGCAACTGGTCGCGGAACTGGGGAGCAGTAACGAACATCGCCGCTGGCGGGCCGCTTTGGGAATTGCTCAGCTTCTGCAAAACGAAGAAATCACTCCTCCGACCGATCGCGAACCACTCGCGAAGCATCCACTGGTCGTCGATTCTCTGACGGAACTCTTTGCAAAAGCTATCGCCACGACGACTCCCACGGACGAAGACGTGACTCATCAGGAATTCCTGGCTCGAACCCTGGGAGCGCTTGATGCCGACGACAAAACTTTGCCCGCTCTGGCGGAGGCGACCAAAGATTCGCACAACATTGAAGTCCGAAAAAGTGCGTTGATGTCCATCGCGACAATCGCGGGTCGCCATTTTGATGCGGCCACGGGTTACTCGGCGGACGCGGAGAAATCGAAAGCTGGATCAGCGGCGGTTCGCCGTGTGCCGCTAGACTCGCCCACGATCAAAGATCCGGCCGTGCTGGAGCAACTTCGACGGAGTGCGCAGGACCCCGAACCTGTGGTTCGTCATTTGGCCGGGTTTTCCCTCGCCAATGTCGGAGGGCCCGATGCGATGGAACAGCTGAAAGCCATGCTGCTGGATGGGGATCGGTTTGCGCGAGCCAACGCGGCTGTTGGACTGGCTCGAAACGGGTCGATAGAATCCATGCCAGCCATCGTTGAGCTTCTGAACGATTCGCTGCAACCGTTCGATTGGTCGTCGGTTCAGGGCAAGCCCGAGACCGAACAGCGGCAGGCGGAGAACAGCTTTCAGGTCGAACAGCCGCAGATCGCCCGCAATTGCCTTCGCGCGGTCAACGACGTCTGGGAATCGCTCAACGATGAGCAGCGAGCCGAACTGAAGCCGGTGGTCGAAAAGATTGCCTCCGACTTTTTTGCTCCCGATGTGCGGATTCGGGCGTCGGAATTACTGCAGAAAATGAACGCCGCGTGAATGAATATTTTGGATGTGACAAACGCATGCGAAGGCGCATCCATATTCCTTCTGCAACGTGCCAGGCTACTGGTCATTCTGCGGCGCGTCTGGGGCGGGCGCTTTGTTGGCATTGACCAGATCCACGATCGTTTTCCATTCGGGATGCTCATGAAGACTGTTCAGGTCGGCATCTTTGAGCATGTGTTCTGAATCGAAGAAATCGACGGCTGCGGTCTGCCGCAGAAGTTCGATAGCACGTTCGGAGTAAGCCTTTTTCTTGTCCGGGTCCGGAACAGAACTTTCGGTCGCTCGAGCAAAGGTACACGCGCCGTTGTAAAGACTGGTCTGGTCTTTGGGAGCCATCAGAATGGTCTGCTCGGCGACGTTCAGACCCTTTTCGATGTCATTCAGCCGCACCATGACCAGTCCGATCATGCTTTGCACTTCAATATCTTCCGGCGACAGACGATCAGCAGCCTTCAGATCCACGATTGATTCCTCAAATCGCTCGGAATGCATCGCCACGGAGGCTCGCCGCACATAAATCTCCGGTAGCAACGGATCCTGATCCAGACATTCTGCCAGCGTCCGATTGGCGTCTTCCTCATTTCCCTCACGCCGCTGTTGAGTCTCAGTCAACAGCGAGCGAAACGCGGGCGATCGTCGGGAGGCGTCGGCTTTAAGACGCCCGGCCCTTTCATTAACGTAGACGCTCGGGTTTCGTGCCATTCGATTCATCACGCGCCGACATTCCGGATGCACGAACATGGAGATGTGAACCATCAGAGTCTGAAAAAAGTGCTGACCTTCCACGGAGGCATCCGGAGTGCCTTCCAGATGCCGGACGTATTCTTCCAGGCGAGTTCGCAGGATCAGCAGAGACTCCTCCGAAGCATCCTGCGACAGCAGTTGAATCACTTCACTGCACCGCTCGCTGGGATTACTGATTAATCCTGCAGCCATCGGCCGCCAATGCGGATGGTTGATCCGAGCCAGGTGTTGCAACAATTCGGCGCGATGATTGACATTAAAGGAAGTCAGATTTTCGGCCATCGCGTCAAGCTGTTCATGAGACGCACATTCCAGTGCCGCGTGAAAGTACTGCGGAGATGCACGATTATCGTTGCGAGCCATCGTAAAGGTGGACATCAGAGCTTCCGTCCAGGCAGAATCGCGATACCGTGCTGCGGCGTTCGCAATGACCGGAGACACCTGACCATCTTTCAGACGGACAGTCACACATTCACGAATGATGGCTTCATTGCTCGGATGTTCGGCCTGCATCAGGTGCTGCAGAAACGTGTCCTGAACCGAAGGATTGCGAATCTTCAGCAATGCACGCCGCACTTCGGAATCCGTGGAAACTCCCCGCCGCTTGTGAAGGAACATCAATGCCGACGGAATGGAATCCGATGGAATGGTCGCGGCATCCGGTTGAGTCGCCTGTTTCAGAAACAGCGACACATAATCCGCCACAAGCGGCAGCCACCGATCATCAGGCGATTCGACAATCGCCTGAACAGCCTGCGACTGCAGCGAAGGCGTGGTCTCACCGGCTTTCCAGATCTCGGCCATTGCCGCCTCCGCAGAATCGTCCCGGCTTCTGGCCAGCGATCGCAGCGCCACCGAAGCGACTTTGGAATTCTCGCTCAGGCACATGTCCCGTAACGCCTCAACCGCCGCTTTTCCCGGAATGAGGCTCAGGTACGAAGCCACTTCCAGCTGTTGGCTCTCGAAGCCACTGTTCGCCTTGTTGACTATCGCACTGGCCTGTTCGACCGTCAGCCGATCTACCGCTCCGGCAATTGACGCGCGGCGGATCCCGGCGTTCGGACTGTTGAGATCGGCAATCGCCTGTTCGACCGGCACAAATCGATACAAGGGAGTCAGCGCAGCACAAACGGCATCATCAACAGACCGATGCTGCTGAACTCCACGACGTCCATTACGGTACGGCCTCCCGATGGCTTCTTTGAAGTCGGCCAGAGAAATATGTTTGAACGAAGCAGTCACCCTTGGCATCGGAATCGGCGACACTTGTCCGGCCACATCCGCGCCGCTCGTGAGCATCGTCGTCAGCCAGATCGAAAATTCATCGCTCACCGAAATCTGCTGTCCTGCTGCGGGAACGAACAGCAGTCGTTCGATACGAGCCGCCGACAAGGCTTCCAGTTCATCACGCAAAGTCCACGCTGCCAGGATATCCAGACCACGATGAACTGTCAGCACCTGTAGTTCGCCGTCCGGGCCGAGCCTTGATTTTTCTACACGGTTCAGGCGTCGAATTTCCTGGTTCAAATTCACACTGAGAACCCCGGGATCAGCCGCAGGTGCAATGGACGGATCACTGAGGGCTGATTCCGTTTTCTTCTTTGGAGCCTGCTGATTTGTATCAGGCACGGCGGGCAGTGCGGACAGATTTTCGGCCCATTGCAAAGTGAACGGGATCTCCTCACCGGTGAGCGGGATTCCGGAAAACAGCAGCAGGCCTGTCGAAACTTCCGTGGGCAGAACCGTGCGCTTCGGAAACGTTTCGCCTGCATCAGGCTGCGCAGGCGGAGCCGGTTTACCATTGGCCAGCAGACGGAACTGTTCCCGATCCACTTTGAAAGATGTCTGCCCCTTGTTCGTCAGTGAGACTCGCACGACGAGTCTCAAGAGACGCGAACTTTTGTCAGCCCCAAGCACAATCGCCGCGTCAACCTCATCGATCGTCAGACTGGCAACCGGCGGCACACTCGCGACCGGCAGGTCATCCTGCTGAGCCAGGCAGGTTGCTGGGCAGAACAGACTGGCCACGACAACCAGCAGGCAGCGGGACATGATTCGCTCCATGATGAATCGACCTCACGCGACAGCAGAGAAAATTGCGGACGAACTCCGATCTGCTGCAGCAAATCATGGGGCTCTTCCTGATCCATGATAGAGGAACCGGTCGTCTGAGGAAAATATTCCTTTCCGGAATTTACTGGTGGGCTCAGCTTGTGGTCGGACTCGACCGAAGAGTCAATCCCCGGCTCAGAAAAGGGTTCAGGAACCAATAGTCAAATGGCCCGCAGGGTGCTGCGCACTATTGGTTCCTGACCCCTATTGACCTCCTCATATTGACTTCCGACGCGCGCGGATCGCGTGGTAACCATCAGGCTCCGCTGCGATTCCGCTCGTGGAGCGAGCCCAGCACGTAGCCCCACGCTTCAGCGTGGGGACACGATTGTTTGCCAACCTCCGCCGTGGAACGGCGGAAGCAACTCATCCACCCTCAATTTGCTGGGGCTCTATCCACGACCACCTGACGTGGTGGCCCCCAAAACTCAAAAGCGGGGCCACGTGCTGCCGCCGCATCCTCGGCGAACTGGACGAGGCACATCAGAGAAAATTGTACTTTTCCGTAATGTAGAATGTTCCTTTTTGCGATTCTCAGCAAATTCCCAAATAAACTTGCTGCATTACTGACGAACGGGTATGTCTTTATGGGCAAGATATCGAAGACCCAAAGGGGATGTGTTCGGAGTGACTCGTGGTCTGAGCAGTGCGTTTCCCGGCCGCGTCGTCAACGCACCGTTGTCGGAATCGACCATCGTCGGCACCGCGATCGGACGCGCGCTGGCCGGCCAGCGTCCTGTCGCGTTTCTACAATTCGCGGACTTTCTGCCGTTGGCGTTTAATCAGATCGTGAATGAAATGGGGACAATGTACTGGCGCACGAACGGTGGCTGGGAATGTCCGGTCATCGTGATGGCGACCTGTGGCGGTTACAAACCAGGGCTGGGTCCTTTTCATTCGCAAACGATGGACGGCTTTGCCGTCCACATCCCCGGTATCGATGTCTTCATGCCTTCCACCGCCGCTGATGCAGCGGGTCTGCTGAACGCAGCCTTCGACTCCGGACGTCCGACGATCTTTCTGTATCCCAAGAGTTGTCTGAACGCCGCCGACGGCTCCACTTCCGACGAGGCTGCAAAACAATTTGTTCTCCCTGCGAGCGCCTGCCAGATAAGCAGCGGACAGGAACTGACGATGGTGACCTGGGGAAATCCCGTTCGTCCCTGTCGAGAGGTCGTGAATACATTGGAGGACGCTGGTTAATCAATCGATCTATTTGACTTGCGCTCATTGTCACCCTGGGACGAACATACGATTGTCGCTTCGGCATCCAGGACAGGCCGCTTGTTGGTCGTGCATGAAGACAATCATACCGGCGGCTTCGGTGCCGAAGTGCTGGCAACCGTCGGTGAACAAGCGACTCGGCCCGTGCGGTTTCGCCGCGTCACGCGCGCCGATACACCGGTGCCTTACACTTTGGCAACCAGCTTGAAGTCCTGCCATCGTACCCACGCATCTTGCAATCGGCTGCCGATTTTTTGGGTTGCGATAGAGTCAGGCCCCGTACTGTTCGGCTCGGCGATCGCAGCGCGAAGAGGGTAGCGGATCGGAGAGTGTCGCGATTAATGAAACGCGAAGATTCAGGGCGTGTCGAGGGAGCGTGAGTGGCGTGCGGCGAAATGTGCGAGCAGCGTAGACGGCGGCGGACGAGATGCGAAACGCACCCCGCGAATTATGACGTCTGTTTTTTCAGCTTTTCGATGTGAGGCATCAGTTCGTCTTCGCTGGCAAGGCCGCAGATGTAGAAACAGATCATTGCAAACGTCCGCTTCGTCGGCTTGCGGCTGGTCCACAAAGCAATCAGCATGCAGGCAATGAGTGTGTGTTGCCATCTTCTTCCATATATGAAGCCTGGCAACTTCAGAACGCGCGCGCATCAGCGCACACAATATTTCTCCGGATTTCGCCGCAACCACATCAAACGCCGTGCCGAACTGTATTGGGTCAGGTCTCTTTGTTTGCCTCGTCCTTTGGAATACGAATTTGTTTTCGGCCTTGAGGACGCATGGCGGATTCGAGGCCGAGCCGTCGCGCTATCGATTCCAGTCAGGCTTCATCGGTCAGTGGCTTGCCTCGCTGAGCCGCAACCTGTTTCTTGAGACATTCGTTGAAGCCGATCGGGCAACCGTAGAAGCACAGCGGCAGCGATCACGATTTTTTCAGGTGGTCATGAGCGGCGTGGAGCAACGGGTCGATCGTCCATTCCTGGATGCGGTGAGGAGGATCCCAGTCGAACCAGTGGAAGTCGTCATGTTCGGTGAGGACGATGTTGACGGGGCGAATGAGCTTCGCAAGAAAAACAAGCAGTTGTTTTTCAATCAGCCCTTTTCCGCCGTATCGCTTCTGATTCACCAGATAGCGATTTTCGAAGCGAAAGTGCGGATCGACCGAAATGTCCGTTTCCAGAATGCCTGTTTCTTCGCGAAGTTCGCGCAGAGCACATTCCAGTTCGGTTTCGCCTTCGTCCACGTGGCCTTTGGGAAGATCCCAGCGGCGCGCGTGTTTCATCAGCAGAAACGAATCAATGGGCTGTCCTCGAAGGATCAGGAAGCCGCAGGAAACGGGCTGTTGCACGCCTTACTCCATTTCATTGAGCGAATCAGGTTCATCGAGCGACTCAGGGCGGTGGAATGACGTCGGGCGGTGGAAAGTCGGGATGATAATCCACCTTCGACATTCGCTGCAGCAGATCTTCGGGTTTTGCGGTGAATGGTTGTGAGACAGGTTGCCCGGCGAGTGACAGGAAGTCCCGTAACACCCAGTGGTTGACAGGAAAGGCCAGTTCGTCCCACGGGATTCCCACATCACCAGCCGGAAAAAGGCGTGCTTCCAGACTTTCCTCATTAGCATGAAATCGAGGTTCGGCCATATCCGCCAGATAGATCAGATGCACCTGGCCAATCCGAGGAACCGAATAGATCCCGAGCAGCGACTGAATCCGAATCTCGGCGCCTGATTCTTCAAGGACTTCCCGGCAAGCTCCCTCTTCCGGAGATTCGCCGAGTTCCATAAATCCGCCGGGCAGAGTCCAGTAGCCATACCGCGGCCGAATGGCTCGGCGACAAAACAAGATCTGGTCCTGCCAGCGGACGACGGCTCCAACGATGATTCGAGGATTCTCGTAATGAATCCAGCCGCAATCAGAACACATCATCCGATCCCGGTTGTCGTCGCCCGGTCGAATGATGGCGAAATTGTGGAATCCGTCTGCGGGGGTTGCTGCCATGCAAATAACTTTCTGTGATCGGGAGTCTGCCCCGAAAACGGATGCTATACGAGTCTGAAGGGGCGTAAAGACTATTTTTTCCGCTGATTGCTCTGCCAAACGCTCCAGGGTCGCTGTGCGTTGGCGATTGATTGGGTATTCACTGCGCTGGATTCGGCGGGGCGCTGCTGGTTGGGGGATTGAGGTGTGGCCGCTGGTCAGGCACTGATCGACGTTGGTGGGAAGCTGGGTGAAAAGCATTCGGGACAGGGGTGGATGGGGAGGCAGGCGCCTCCGGGCAGTGCCTTCCAGGGCTGGAGCCCTGGAACGAAAAAAAAAAAAGAGCCCCAAAGGATTTCCTTTGGGGCTCGGGGAAGGCGTTGCTTGCGGGAGTCGCGATTGGCACGTAGCGATGGGAGTACTGCGCTAAAAAATACTAATACTGCTCAACCAGATATCGAATCAGGTCGGTGGATGTCACCAGCCCAACGAGCTTCTGACCGTCGACAACCGGCACTGAATGAAAGCCCTGGCTGCTGAGAATCTGAGCGGCATCGCGGACGGTACCTGTCGAGGACATCGTTACGGGGCCAGACTTCATCACGTCTTTCAGGCGGTAAGTGTGGTCAAGCATGGCGTCGAGGCTGCGCACATCCTGGTTGCCAAATTCACCAAAGCTGATGCGAAGGAAATCCGTCCATGTCAGCAGACCCACAAGTTCCCCGCCATTGATGACCGGCAGATGATGGATGCCAGATTGTTCGAACAGCTGGCGAGCTTTGGAGATGGGGTCGCTCAGATCGAGGGTGACTAAGTTCGTGGTCATGACATGAGACACGGGATCATTCTTGCGCATGCGTGGGGTCCTTTTAGGTAACTTGTGTTACTGGTCTTCGCGGCACAATTCAAATTTGTCGCCGCTGACTTTGCTTCGAAAAGCAATAACTGTGCCAGATCGACGATGGCAAACTGAGATGCCTCTGGATTCCGAGGTCCTCGCGAGGGACGATGCACATCGAGACATCAACAACGGATTGACAAGCAGCCAACCTGAAATCCACAAGATCTCAATCGCCAGCCGCGGGCTCGCGAAATGAGGCTCACGCAGGTCAAAGCCACGGCCGTTTTCCAGGGTGAGAATGGAAACAGAGAGACTCCGTCGGACTCAGAATTTCGCCGCCGTCTGAGAGATGAACTTCGAGTCAAAAGTCGCGAACTCAGAGATCTAACTCAATGGCAGGATTCTGTGGCAAACGGCAACAGGGAAAAAAAAGAACCCCGAAATGCACAGTCTTGAGGGGGCTCAAAACGAACCACTGCGCGACAATGAGCACAAAACTGCACAGATGTGAAAAAATGTTCGGGCGAATGCAGTCAGTGCCTTGCGAGACGCGTGCGTTCCTATTGGAATTCGCAAACTTTCCGGAGGGTCACTGGATCCAGCCGCAAAACTGCGGACGCTGCGTGCGTTTCGGCGTTCTCAGTGCATGTGTTTGGAAGTGTGAGTGTTGGAGAAAATGGTCGATGGCTTCTGAACCAATTTATGACCTGAAATCACTGGATTTCAGCAAGCCGCTGTTTACCGTGGAAGATATCCGTCAGGTGAATCCGCAGCGATTCGAAATGGAACAATTGAGCGCCATCGTTTACGTGGACCGGATACAACATCTGATCGTCGGATACAAACAGCTGACCGATTCGGAATTCTGGGCTCGTGGCCACATGCCCGGTTATCCTTTAATGCCAGGTGTTGTGCAGTGCGAAGCGGCTGCTCAGCTGGGCGGCTTTTATGCTCGCAAGTATGACCTGATCGGCGGAGATTATCTGGGCTTCGGCGGAATGGATGAAGTTCGTTTTCGCAAGCCCATCTATCCCGGGCAGCGACTTGATCTGATGGCCCGCGTGACGCGCGTGATGGCACGCCGTCTGGCTCAATTCATTTTTCAGGGCTTCGTCGACGGAGAACTGATGTTTGAAGGTAAGATGCTGGGCGTTACCGTCAACAAGTCTGCCTGATACCCTGAGTGCCCCATGCAAAGTGTTCCCTTCAAGCCACTGAAGCCGTGGTTTCAGACCGTTGAAGACATCGGAAAAAGTCTCACCTGGAATGAGTTCTTCGGAAACGATCATCCGGTGGAAATCGACATCGGTTGCGGTCGTGGTCTGTTCCTGTTTAACGCCGCCGTAACGACTCCTGACACAAACTTTGTGGGTCTTGAGATTGATTATCGCGAAGGACGACGGACGGCCACTCGGCTGATGAAACAGGATCTGCCCAACGCAAGAGTTCTTGGGTGCGATGGTAGGATCGTTCTGTCAGAAATGATTGAACCTGGTTCAGTGCATGCAGCGCATGTTTATTTTCCTGACCCGTGGTGGAAGAAGCGGCACCAGAAACGACGAATCTTCAACTTCGAGTTTACAGGCCTGCTGGCTCGTATTCTGCGTCCGGGCGGATTTGTTCATCACTGGACCGACGTGGCCGATTACTTTGAAATGGTCCGCGCACTGATGGATGACCATCCGGATTTTTCGATCTGCCCGCCGCCAGAGCAACGGGATGCCGATCACGACATGGATTATCACACAAGCTTTGAACGCAAGAAACGCAAGCTCGGACTTCCGATATATCGCGCACTGTGGCAACGAAAATAGAGACCATTCGCGCGAGTCCAGATCTCGGTGACGAGCGAGAGTTTAATGGGGTTTCACAACCCGACACGTCAGTGAGGGATACCATTGCCCGCGTTTTTTTCCAACATCCCTCGCTGACGCAGCGGGTTACGATTAACTCAACAACCCGCTACCGCGTTGCGGTTCAGGTCGCGAGTTTCACCGACGTTTGTGTGGAAATCAGGCATCGCGCAGCGAAAGTGGAGAGACCCTGGAATGAGGCTTGATCGCCACTGAGCATACCTGAAAACCGCTGTATCCGGCACGGCACATCCACTTGCCGCGCCGTGCGACTGCGTCGCGAATTGTCGCTACAACGGGACCAGACGAAGCGACCGTCGAATTTTATTTATCACGCAGGGTTGAACGCGGACTTCCGCGTTTCCCGCCCGAAAATAAAAGAAACTGCGAGCTCAGTTTTTTTGCAAGTCAACGAAACATGTTGCGATAACTCACCAAACGATGTCGCCGCGTTGCGCCATGCGTGACGGATTCAGCAGTCTGCGCAATGCTGAACCAGAACTCGACGCCTGAAATCGTTCGGGCAGCGTTAGTCGAGCCGGATGTCCTGAGCAGGTTCCGTATACGAGAGACTTAAGATGGCATTCAAAGGTTGGTTTCGTTTCCTGGAATCTCTCGCTACCTCCATCAGGCCGCAACGCCAGTCTCGTCGTCTCGGACGTCCGACTCAGTCTTCCGGGCTGTACGGATTTCCTTTTGAAATGCTTGAAGCGCGTGCGATGCTGAGCGGTGTCACCGTGACATCCTCGACAACCAGTCTTTCGGTGACATCGCCCGAGATTGTGATCACCGGCACCGGCTTTGATCCGATTGTTTCCAACAACACCGTGGCATTTAATAACGGAGCGGCTGGGATAGTGACCGCCGCGACAAGCACATCGCTCACGGTCGAGTTCACAACCGCACCGGATGAAGCTGGATCACTGACTGCTGTTGTAACTTCGAACGCTGTGAGCAGTGGCGCGACCGTTCAGGTTGCAACGATCATTCCTGAAGTTGAAAGCAACACGGCATTCCTCGCGGCCAATGCGACCACGATTCTGATCTTTGGTTACGGGTTCGACACAACGCTGGCCAACAACGTTGTGACATTCGACGGTGGTGCTGCGGGCACAGTCACCGCAGCGACTTTCCACACAACTCACGGTGAGTATTACAACTGGCCCGACCGAAGCTGGTCCGCTCAGTACAACCGTGACCACAAACAGCGCCAGCAGCGGTTCCCCGGTTCAGGTGGCGATCGTTTCACCGGTCGTGACCAGCAGCACGGCCTCCTTGCTGGCCAATGCGACTTCGATTACGATCGCCGGACTTGGATTTGATGACACGCCAGCGAATGACACGATTGCCTTCAACAACGGAGCCGTTGGCACGATCACGGCAGCCACAAACACGTCGCTCACGGTAAGCCTCACGACGCTTCCACGGACAGCCGGAAGTTTTACGGCTGTCGTGACCAGCAACGGAGTCAGCAGCGGAACCGCCGTCCAGGTCGCGTCGGTCACTCCCGTTGTTACGTTGTCAACCAATCCGGTGGGCGCGAGCGCGACAACGGTAACAATCGGTGGCTTTGGTTTTGACTCCATCGCCGGGAACAACACGGTGGTCCTTAACAACGGAGCCGTCGGCACGATCACCGCTTCGACCCCAACGTCACTCACCGTTTCGCTGACAACCAAGCCAACCAAAGCCGGCAGTCTTACGGCAATTGTGACGACGAATTCGATCAACAGTGGCTCCGCAATCCAGATTGCCGCGATCACTCCGGTCGTCACCGCCAGCACAGCAGGCCTGGCAGCGAATGCGACATCGATCGTCATCGCGGGAGTTGGTTTTGATACGACGCTTGCCAACAATACCGTAGCCTTCAACAATGGCGCCGTGGGCGCCGTGTCAGCAGCGACCGCGACGTCACTGACGGTGACGTTCAGCACAGTTCCAACAACGGGCAACCTGACCGCCATTGTGACCACGAACGGTCTGACCAGCGGTTCTGCCGTGCAGGTAGCCGCAGTCAATCCAATCGTGACCAGCAGCACCGCAAGTGTGGCGGCAAATGCGTCCTCAATGACCATCGCCGGATTTGGGTTTGATGGCACAACTCCTGGCAACAATTCCGTGCAGTTTAATAATGGCGCGGTCGGCACTGTCACTGCTGCGACAGCGACACAACTGACTATCAGTCTCACAACCAAACCAAGCACTGCAGGAAGTCTGACAGCGATTGTCACAACCAGCGGAAAAAGCAGTGGAACCGCAGTCCAGGTTGCCTCCATCACGCCAGTGGTGACCAGCAATACCAGCGGTCTGGCTGCCAACGCGAACACATTGACCATCAACGGTTTTGGTTTCGATCCAATCGCATCAAGCAACACGGTTGTTCTGAACAACAGCGCGATCGGCACTGTGACCTCAGCAACAACGACGACTTTGACCGTCACATTCACCACTAAGCCAGCAACCGCCGGAAGCATCACGGCGATCGTGACCACCAACAGTTTGAACAGCGGGACGGCCGTGCAGGCCGCGACTGTCACTCCGGTTGTTACCAGCAGCACGGCGAATCTTGCGGCCAATGCCGCGACCATGATCATCAGCGGTTTTGGATTCGATCCTACAGCCGGCAACAATTTGGTGACGCTCAACAACGGAGCCGTCGGGACTGTCACTGCTGCGACCACGACATCTCTGACGGTCACATTTTCGACAAGGCCGACCAAAGCCGGTGTACAGACGGTGATCGTCACTACGAACAGTCAGACCAGCGGTTCGGCCATGCAGGTGGCGTCCGTCGTTCCTGTGGTCCTGGCAAACGCGGGAAATATTCTGCCTGTCACTGGCACCACGCTGACAATCATCGGCCATGGCTTCGACACAACGATCGCGAATAACACCGTCGCATTCAACAACGGAGCTGTCGGTGCCGTCACTGCCGCAACAGCGACAACGCTGACAGTCACCCTGTCTGTCCGGCCATCGACGGTCGGTAACCTGTCGGCCCTTGTAACCACCAACAGTCTGACCAGCGGCAGTTTCATCCGGATTGGAACTGTCCGGCCAGTCGTAACCGTCAGCACGGCAGGTCTTGCGGCGAACGCGTCATCCATCACGATTACGGGTGCTGGCTTCAATCCGACACCGTCGCTTAACACCGTGGTGTTCACTAACGGGGCGATCGGGACCGTTAGCGCAGCGACGACAACATCATTAACAGTCACGCTGACGACGAAGCCTTCGAAGGCCGGTAAACTGACAGCGGTCGTGACCACCAGCAGCGTTGGCAGCGGCGTGGCAGTTCAGGTTGCAAACGTGTTACCAGTTCTGACAAGCAATTCGGCTGCCCTGGCTGGCAATGCAACGACGCTAATCATCTCCGGCTTCGGTTTTGATCCGGTGCCAAGCAAGAACATTGTGACGTTCGTTAACGGAGCCATCGGGGTTGTCTCGGCTGCCACGGCGACATCGCTGACCGTGACGCTGACGACGCCACCAACAGCTGCGGGCGTGATGACCGCATCGGTCCAGTCAAATTCTGTTGCCGGCAGTTCCGGAGTTCCGGTCGCTTCCGTTTTTCCTGGTGTCATTTCCAACGCGTCATTGCGACTCGCGGCAAACGCCTCCAGCATCACCATCAACGGTTATGGGTTTGATTCGGTCGCAGCCAACAACACTGTCACCTTCAATAATGGAGCAATCGGGACTGTTTCGGCGGCGACTGCAACCGCTCTTACGGTCAACCTTTCCACGCCTCCCACCGCAGCAGGAATTCTCACGGCAGTTGTCAGGACGAACACTCTCAGCAACGGAACCGCTGTGCAGGTGGCCTCGGTGAATCCGGTTGTGACCAGCAATTCATCCAGTCTGGCCGCCGACGCAACAACGCTGACCATCAACGGATTTGGCTTTGATACAAATGCGGCCAGCAATACGGTGGCCTTCGATAACGGGGCCGTGGGCACTGTGACCGCTGCAACAGCAACATCGCTGACCATCAGCTTCACAACGAAACCCGTCACTGCCGATCCGTTGAACGTCGTCGTTACAAGCAACGGCGTCAACAGCGGAGCTCAGATTCAGGTCGCCACGGTGATTCCTGTAGTCACAAGCACGACCGTTCGAGTCGACAGTGATGCGACAACGGTGACCATCAGCGGTTTTGGGTTCGATCCGGCAGTCGGAAATAACATTGTGACGCTGAATCGTTCGGCGATCGGCACAGTGACAGCCGCTTCGGCAACGTCGCTCACTGTGACCTACACAACGAATCCGGAAGATGCAGGCCCGCTGACCGCTGTTGTCAGCGTAAATTCAAACTCAAACGGTTCGGCAGTTCCGATTGCCAACATCGTCCCGATCGTGCAGTCGAACGCACCGAACATGCTGGCTGCCAACGCCACTACATTGACGATCAATGGCATCGGCTTCGACACCACGGCTGTCAATAACACCGTAGTCTTCAACAACGGTGCGGTAGGAACAGTGTCTTCGGCTACGGAAACCATCCTGACCATTACGCTGTCCTCAAGACCAACGACTGCCGGAAGCTTGGCGGCTATTGTGACAACCAACACTGTCAACAGCGGAACTGCGGTGCAAGTGGCCACGGTGGTCCCAGTCGTCACAAACACCGGTACCAACCTTGCGGCCAACGCGACGACTCTTACCATTAACGGCTTCGGCTTCGATCCGATCGCGGCCAACAACACCGTGGTCTTTGACAACGGGGCCGTGGGAACCGTCACAACGGCGACCGCAACCACGCTTACGATGACCCTTTCGACATCGCCAGCGACAGCCGGCAATCTGACTGCCATCGTGACGACAAGCACTCTTGGCAGTGGTGCGGCGATTCGAGTCGCCACCGTGATCCCGGTTGTCACAGTCAGAACAACCAGTCTCGCAGCCAACGCAGCAACACTGGTAATCAACGGGTTCGGCTTCGATACCACGGCAGGCAACAATCTGGTGACGTTCAACAACGGAGCCGTTGGTGACGTAACATCCGCAACAGCGACTTCGATTACTGTGACGTTTTCCACGAGACCGGGCACTGCGGGTGGCCTGACAGCCACTGTGTCGACAGGCGGAGTGAGCGGTGGAACGGCAGTCCAGGTGGCTCGAGTCACTCCGGTGATCACAAGCAGCACTGCAAGTCTGGCTGCAAATGTCACGACGTTGACGATCAACGGATTTGGATTCGATCCGATCGCCGCCAATAATTCGGTGGTACTTGACGGTGGAGCAGTGGGCACAGTGACTTCGGCAACGAAGACTTCCCTCAGCGTGACTTTGTCAACGATTCCAACCGCCGCCAGCGTTGTCAGCGCGGTTGTGACAACAAATAGTTTGACCAGCGGTTCGGCTGCTCAGATCGCGATTTTCACGCCCGTTGTCACCAGTGCCACAACCAGTCTGGCGGCTGATCAGTCAAGCGTCACGATCAACGGCTTTGGCTTTGATGTTACGCCGGGAAACAATCTGGTCACATTTGACAATGGAGCAGTCGGCACCGTCACGACGGCCACTGCAAATGTTCTGACCGTGACCCTCTCGACAAAGCCAGCCACAGCTGGCGAACTGAACGTGGTCGTCACTACGAACAGCATCAGCAGCGGCGCAGAAATTCAGGTTGCAACAATCACGCCAGTGGTTACAAGCAGCACAGCAACGCTGGCCGCGAACGCCGCAACAGTGATCATCAACGGTTTCGGATTTGATCCGACGGAAATCAACAACACGGTGCAGCTGAACATCGGAGCCATTGGTACTGTGACTGCGGCAACCACGACATCTCTGACGGTCACCTTCGCATTCAAGCCGACGACGTCCGGAAGCCTGACAGCCATTGTTTCGACGAATGGTTCGAACAGTGGTTCTGCAATGCAGGTGGCCAGCGTAAGGCCGGTCGTTACCAGCCGCACGACTGCCCTGGCGGCCAATGCGTCGACGGTGATCCTCAACGGCGTCGGATTTTCCACAACCGCCAGCCAGAATCTTGTGGTCTTCAACAACGGAGCCATTGGCTCTGTCACGTCTGCAACATCGACTTGGTTACGGGTGACATTCTCGATCAAGCCGAAGACTGCAGGCAGCCTGACAGCGATCATGGTCTCGAACGGAGTCAGCAGCGGTACGGCAGTGCAGGTCGCGACTGTGGCACCGGTGGTCACGATCAGCACCGTCAATCTGGCCGCGAATGCAACAACATTCACAATCGCTGGGTTCGGATTTGATCCGATCGCCAACCGCAATACTGTGGTGCTGAGCAACGGAGCTGTCGGCACCGTGTCCGCCGCGACAACAACCTCACTCACGATTACGCTGTCAACGCGGCCGACGGCAGCCGGGCTGCTGACAGCCATCGTGACGACGAACAGCAACAGCAGCAGTGCGGCGATTCAGGTCGCGGCGGTGATTCCGACTGTCACCAGCAGTGTGACAAATCTGCTGGCCAATGCGAGTTCCGTGGTCATCAACGGTTTCGGCTTTGATCCAACGGCCGCCAACAACACCGTCGTCTTCAACAACGGTGCCGTAGGCACAGTGACAACCGCGACAAGCACAGTTCTGACCGTAACGCTGTCTGAGCTTCCGACAACAGCCGGCAGTCTGACGGCTATTGTGACAACCAACTTAGCGTCCAGTGGTTCGGCCATTCAGGTCGCCAGGGTTGTGCCTGTCGTCGCCAGCAGCACTACAGGTCTCGGTATCAGTGCCGGGACGATCACTCTCAACGGGTTCGGCTTCTCTTCAACGGCTGCTCAGAACACAGTGGTATTCAACAACGGAGCCATTGGAACAGTGACCGCGGCGACTCCAACGGCCCTCACCGTCACGTTCTCCACGAAGCCAACGACGTTGGGAAGCCTGACAGCCATCGTCACCACGAGCACTCTGGTAAGTGGCTCCGCAGTTCAGGTCGCAACCGTCATTCCTGTAGTAACTCTGAATGCGACCATCGCACCGATCGATGCGACGACCATCATCATCAGTGGGACAGGCTTCAGCGCGGTTGCCGCCAACAACACGGTTGTCTTCAACAATGGAGCGATCGGTTCCGTCACCGCAGCCACCGTGACATCACTCACGGTGACGTTTTCAACCAAACCGACGACTGTTGGCGATCTGACGGCTGTCGTCACAAGCAGTGGATTCTCGAGTGGAACGGCGGTCCAGACGGCCACCGTGCGACCGGTGCTGACATTGAATACGGCGAATCTTGGGGCCAATGCGTCGACTGTTGTTATCAGCGGTTTTGGATTCGACACAACGGCCGCCAATAATACCGTCGTGTTCGACATCGGGGCCGTTGGGACTGTGACGTCCGCGACAGCTACGATGTTGACTGTCACGCTTTCCACGAGACCGGCAGCTGTCGGTGTTCTGACGGCCATCGTCACGACAAACAGTGTGACCAGTGGTGGGGCCCTTCAGGTGGCCAGAGTGATTCCTTTCGTGAACACCAGTGTTGTGAGTCTGGCTGCAAATTCCAACACGGTCATTATTCGAGGCTTTGGGTTTAGTTCGGTGGCAGCCAACAACACTGTGGTCTTCAATAACGGTGCTGTGGGTGCCGTCACGACAGCGACTTCACGAGCACTGACAGTGACGTTTTCTGTGAAGCCAGGTGCGGCGGGCACTCTTACAGCGATCGTGACGACGAGTACTATTGCGAACAGTGCCGCCGTTCAGGTGTCAACCGTAATTCCAGTCGTCACCAGCAGCACGACCAGCATCGCTGCGAATGCGACGACGGTGACAATCAACGGATTTGGGTTCGATGCAACCGCGATCCGCAACACCGTTGTATTCAGCAACGGAGCCGTGGGCACTGTAAGTGTCGCGACACCGACTGTTATGACGGTCACGTTCTCCACAAAGCCAACCTCGGTCGGTAATCTGACGGCGACTGTGACCACGAATTCCGTCAGCAACGGAATCGCGACTCAGGTCGCCACCGTGACTCCTGCGGTTGTCGCCAACACGGCAAATCTCGTGGCTGGAAACACGACAATGACGATTACCGGCTTCGGATTTGATTCGGCGGCGAACAACAATACGGTCGCCTTCAACAACGGGGCGGTCGGCGTTGTGACAGCTGCGACATCGACGACGCTGAGTGTTTCCTTCGCGGCGTTGCCAAACCAGGCGGGTCCGTTGACGGCAGTTGTGACTACGAACGGTTTCAGCAGCGGGACTGCAATTCAGGTGGCCACAGCGAGTCCAGTGGTTACATCCGTCACATCCGACGTCTCTGCAAGTTCTTCCACATTGACGATCGACGGATCTCACTTCAGTTCGATCCCGGCAAACAATACCGTGGTGTTTGACAATGGAGCCGTCGGAGCTGTCACGTCCTCGACGTCAACGACTCTGACGGTGACCTTCTCCGTCAAACCGAAGACGGCAGGAAGTCTGACGGCCATTGTCACAACGAACGGTGTAGCGAGTGGCATCGCGGTGCAGGTGGCGACAATTACGCCAACTCTCACCACAAGCACTGCCAGCCTCGGCCTCAACGCGCTGACCGTGGTCATCGGAGGATTCGGTTTCAGCCCTACGGCGGCGAATAACACAGTTGTGTTCAACAATGGGGCGATTGGTACAGTGACCACAGCCACAGTGAACGTTCTGACCGTCACTTTCTCAACTCTGCCAGCTGCTCTAGGCAGTTTGACGGCTGTCGTGGCCACAAACAGCCTGACAAGCGGTGCTGCCGTGCAGATCGCAACTGTGGCACCGGTTGTCACAATCACCACAACAACAATGTTGGCGGATGCGACTACCGTGGTCATCACAGGTTTGGGTTTCAGCACCACAGCAGCCAACAACACTGTTGTCTTCAATAACGGAGCTATCGGTACCGTTTCCGCTGCGACTGCGACTTCGCTCACAGTGACTCTGTCCACGAAGCCAACTTCGGCTGGCCCGCTGACCGCTGTTGTTACGACCAACGGAGCAAGCAGCGGGGTGGCGATTCAGGTGGCGGCGGTGGCGCCAGTGGTGACCTCCAGCAGTGTGGATCTGTCGGCAACCGCGAACACGATCACGATCAGTGGTTTTGGATTTTCCACGATTGCGAATAAGAACACGGTGGTCTTCAGTAACGGTGCCGTTGGAACAGTAACAGCCGCGACTGCGACGACTCTGACGGTCACCTTCTCTGTCAAACCAAAGACGGCCGGTCCGATGACAGTCATAGTGACGAGCAACTTGATTGCAAGTGCAGCAGCCGTTCAGGTGGCGACCATCACACCTGTGGTCACCCTCCGCACAACCAGTCAGTTGATCACTGCGACTACGATGACGATCAATGGCTTCGGCTTTGATCTGACAGCTGCCAATAATACGGTGGTGTTCAGCAACGGAGCAGTGGGTACGGTGACGGCCTCGACCGCGACGACGCTGACGATTTCGTTCTCCATAAGGCCGCTCACCACGGGAGTTCTGACGGCGATTGTGACCACGAACCTGAAATCTAGCGGAGCGGCCATCCAGGTAGCTACGATTGCGTAGGTGTCGTAAGGGCTCTAACGAAAGTGGAAAAGGCACCCTCCCTGCGTCATTTCTCTGAGCATTTTTCGCAAGATACGGGAGCCAGTCTCAGTTTTGTCAGGCGTGGAATGTCAATCAATCGTCGAATCGAACTCTGGCCGAAATCCATTCTTGCAGTGGATTTCGCCAGAGAGTCTTTCGCTGAGGAGGAATGCTGATCGCTCGATCAATAAGTGTCTGATCGTTGCCTTTCGCTCCGCGAAAGAACGCTACTTTCGCGGAGCGAAAGGCGATAATTATTGCGCGAACGAGACTCAGTTGGTTACTGCACGTAGATGAATTCGCTGGAGGCGAGAATCACCTGGCACACGTTGCTCAATGCCTGCAGCTTTGCGTCCGCGGGACTTATGCCTCCTTCGGGGGGTGACGCAAGGGAGGCCTGCAGAAGGTTCATGTCGTCGGCAAGTTCCGTCGGTGAGGGATCTCGTCCGAGTGTCAGCAAGTACAGACGGCGAATTTTGGACTCGTCATCGGTTGCATCAGAGACTCGCCGTGCAAGATCGTCGGCCGCCTGAATAACGAAGTCGCTGTTCATCATCATCAGCGCCTGAGGAGCGACGGTCGTGGTGGACCGATCGCCGGTTGGAACCGCAGGGTCAGGAAAGTCGAGCAACTGAAACAGGTCGAAGACGTTGTTGCGAATCACCGGCAGATACAGTGATCTGCGGTTGCTGCGATAATCCGTCGTATCGATGGACGTGTGATCGAACAGGTAGCCGCGATTCTTCACTTTCAGCAGTGAGCCGCCCATGGTCTGATCCAGCGTTCCACTGACAAACAGCATCGCGTCACGCACCTCTTCGGCGGACAGGCGACGCATCGGAAAACGGCTCCACAAAAGATTGTCGGGATCACCGGCCAGCGAATCGGCAGAGGTAAGATTGCTCTGCTGATAGGTGCTGGAATTAAGAATCAGCCGATGAAAGGACTTCAACGACCATCCGTCGGTGATAAATCTCTGGGCCAGCCAGTCAAGCAACTCGGGGTGAGTTGGTTTTTCGCCAGGCAATCCGAAATTATCTGGAGAACGCACGAGTCCTTCGCCAAAGTGCCAGCGCCAGAATCGATTCACCAGGACTCGTGATGTCAGCGGATGCTGCGGACTGATGAGCCAGTTGGCTAGTTCAAGTCGACCGCTCTGGCCCGCGTTAAATTGTGGTTGCTTTGGGCCGAGCATCACCGGGGGCACATGGCGAGGGGCCACGTCTCCCAGTCGTGACGGATTGCCTCGCACGTGAATCGCCACGTCTTTGATTTCGTCTTCCATCACGCCCATGGCGGCCGGCAGTTCCGGAGCATTCTTTTCCAGTGCCGCCACTTCTTCCCGCAGCTTTGCCAGCTCTGTTTTTGTTTCCTCGGGATACAGCGACTCGGGCGATTCCGGAAGAGACTTCTCAATTCCCAGAGCTGCCTGAGCTGCCGCGTTTGCACTGGCCACGAGCGTCTCAACGGCTTGTTTCTTTGAACCGAGAGCCGCTTCATATTCCTTCTGCATGACCTCCGCCTCGGCCTTTTTCAGAGGGTGCTCATGCCACCGCGCGACCTTAGTGTAGGTCTCCATGGTTTTGGTGCTCTTGAAGATCCCGGCCAGCCCGTAGTAATCAGCCGTATCGATCGGATCAAACTTGTGATCATGGCACCGCGCACATCCGAACGTCATGCCAAGGAAGACGCGACCGAAGGTGTCGATCTGCTCATCAACGATGTCCATTCGCATTTTTGGCATGTTGACTTCAGCCAGAACCTTTGGACCGATCGAAAGAAAACCGGTCGCAACCAGAAACTCCTCACGCTCGTCGTCGCTTTTTGTTTCCAGCAGATCGCCAGCCAGCTGTTCTTTGATAAAACGGTCAAATGTCTTGTCAGTGTTGCAGGATTTCACCACGTAGTCGCGGTATCTCCAGGCATTTCCGAAGGCCACGTTTTCGTCCAGTCCATTTGAATCGGCATACCGAGCCACATCCAGCCAGTGCCGCCCCCATCGTTCCCCATAGGCCGGCGATTCCAGCAGGCGATCGACCAGCTTTAAATACGCATCAACGCTTTCATCGCCGAGAAACGCTGCAGTCTGCTCGGGCGTCGGCGGAAGTCCGGTCAGATCAAATGTCACGCGGCGGATCAACGTTCGCTTATCCGCCTGGGCGGCCGGGACCAGATTCTTTGAGGCCAGCGCCGCGAGGATGAATCGATCAATGTCATTCCGTACCCAAGCGGCAGACGGATGATTTTCGACGTTTGGCGCTGACACATTTGCAGGGGCCCGAAAAGCCCAGTGGTCAGGATCTCGTCGGCGAGTCACGGGCGGTGACGCTTCCGGGAATGGGATTCCTTCGTTGATCCAGTCGGTCAGCAGGAGAATCTGGGGTTCACTCAGTTTTTCATCCTGCGGCATCTTCAGGTTTTCGTCGACGTGACGCACTGCGAGAATCAGCAGGCTGACATCAGCCTCGCCGGGGACAGCCGCTGGTCCGGAATCACCGCCCTCAAGAATCGCGGTCCGCGAATCAAGGCGCAGTCCGGCCCATTGCTTTGTGGGTCCGTGACACTTCAGGCAATGCTCGTGAAGCAGCGGGCGAATCATCGTTTCAAAATGGCGAGACTGTTCTGCGGAAACCGTTGGCTGCTGTGGCACCAAAGGAGCCGCTGCAGTTTCGTCCAGCAGGAACCCGATCAGCAGGAATGCAATCATCTCATCGCCCTTTTGCTCTTCTGCCCTATTGAACCGACGGTGGCAAAGGACAAACTAACAACGCGGCGCGGCGAGAACAACTCAGGTTTCTACCCTGCAGACGCATGTTCTCGATCATTGTCGTGTCTTCAGGCCATGAGCATCGCTCAAGAACACGAACACTGTCCAGATGTTCGGCCCTCGAACGCGGGCAAAATCTGCGGAACCGAGGAAGACGGCTGCCTGCGGCACTCCTCAGCGATGTTTGATGTAGCTACACTCAGAGAATGTTCACAAGTGGCGGTGTGACAGATGCGAGGGCCGCTCAGTCCTTTTACGCGTTCTGATCAGACTCGCTGCAGACCGCGAAGAATGTTATTCAAGATTCGATTGCCGTCCCCATACCACTCCCGGCTTTTTTTAATTGTCCAAAGGCTGTCATGAAGGGCCCGACTCTCCGATACGATCTTCGCGTCCGGCGAATCTTCCACTGCGACGCCTGCGGCCGAGAAACTCCGACTCCGGCAAAGACAACCAGTCATACTTGTCCGTGCAGTGATCCGCCGCGGTTTATGCGTCCGCTGGAACGACCTCGGACAACATCTCCTGACGTGAGTGCCTTCATCAGTCCTGCTGAACCTGAAGACACGATCGAAGAAGAAATCTCTGACGAAAACTACGTGCCGTACATTCCCGTGCTGCCACCTCGTCCCGAGCGATACCCCAGCCGACGTAAGCTGTCTGACGAGATTGACAAGTTTCAGCCGCCCGAATTTGGTGCGGGTGTCGATGCGGTTGACAGCGGCCCACGGGATGGAATGGCCGAAGACGAGGCCCGACCGGGATCTGCAACTGGCGGACCGCAGCGAAATCCTTCGGCTCGTGCTGGCCAGCCGCGAACTGAGCAGCGATCCAACCGCGGCGGGCAACAGGACCGTGGTGGCAACAGTGCCGGTGGTGGCAACACGGGCAGTGCTCGTTCAGGTGAGAACCGCGATCAGCGAGGACCACGTGACCGTGAACCGCGGGCTGAAGGCAATCAAGACCGCGGGAACAGAGACGGCGGCGAACGAGGACGTCCGGGAAATCCCGACGCTTCGCGGCGTGATCGCCCGAGTGGTCGGCGCGAGCGGGGACGTGGCCCATCCGGGGATGCTCAGCGAAAGAATGGACCTGATCGCTCTCTCAATCCCGACAACGCTGCCGCTGATCAGCGCGAGCCCGCCGCAGGTGCCCAGCCGGTTGTCCGCTCGACAGAAGGAACAGCCGCAACAGGTTCGCCGCCGGGTCGTCGTCGGTCACAGGGGCCGCGACACGAAAACAAGAACGCTCAAACCATTCCGATCGGCGAAACACTGGACGAATTTGGCACCGGGGCAGAAACTCGCGAACGGAATCAGACGCCGCTCAATGAACAGGTTCTGAATGATGGACCAAACGATGACGATGGCGATGATGAAGACGGCGCGAATCCTGAAGGAACATCCGGGCCAGCCGACGGCCGACCGCCTCGTCGTCGTGGCCGTCGTCGCGGAAGACGTCGTGGTCCCGGTGCAGGAACAACCCCCGACGCGGGGCCGCCGTCGGATACTCCCGGTTGATTTGAACGAGAGTTACGACATCCACAACGTTTGTTGATGCTTCTCAGGGCCTGAATGAAAATCGCAAGCGACACGATACGCCCGATTTTCCGATTGCGTCTCGAGTACTGCGTTGCGTTGAATTTTGATTGCAACGCATCTTGCTTCGCATCCCGCGAGTCCCTGTCACTGGAACCCGGCCCCATGGTGATGATTCCATGAAAAATGATCCGCCAATTGCAGAATCGTCGGACACTCCGCGGCCACGCTGGTTATTGCCGTTGCTGGTCAGTATTTCGGTCGGGCTCTTTTTGTTACCAACGCCGGCTGGCATGTCACCGACCGCGCATCGACTGGTCGCCGTCGCATCACTGATGGCCGGACTGTGGATGACTCAAGCCATCCCGCTTGCCGCAACCAGTCTTCTTCCCCTGGCCTTGTTTCCCCTGCTGGGAATTCAGTCGGCGAAGGAAACCAGCAAGGCGTTTGTGGAGGACAGTCTGTTTCTGTACATCGGCGGAATGCTGATCGCGCTGGGGATTGAACGATGGCAACTGCATCGCCGCATGGCGCTTCATATTGTGTCGCTGGTGGGAGTCAGCCCCAAGCGGATGGTGCTTGGTTTTTCGGTGGCCACGTTTTGCCTTTCGATGTGGATCAGCAACACAGCCACCACAATGCTGATGCTGCCGATTGGCCTGGCGATGCTGAAGATTCTTGATGAAGATGACGCGGGTTCAGAAACGTTGCGTTCAAAAAAACTGGCGGTGCCGTTGCTGCTGATGCTGGCCTACGCTGCGTCGCTGGGGGGAATGGCGACGTTGGTTGGCAGCCCGACAAACAGTCAGGCCCTCGGGATTTACCGTAAACAGCTGCCCGACGCTCCGGATATTTATTTTTCCAGCTGGCTGCTGAGCTGTGGGCCGATTGCAGTAGTCTATTTGTCCGTCGCCTGGTTCATGCTGACTCGAGGACTGCCTGCGAAATCGGAGCAGGACACTCATCTGCAGAAGGCCCTGCGCGATCGTCTTAAATCGCTCGGACGAATCACTCCGCCGGAGTTGCGAATGATGCTGATCTTTTTCATCACGGCCGTCCTGTGGATCACTCGGCAGCCGATTGTGATGGGCAATGTCACGCTGCTGCCCGGCTGGCTGGAGTCTTATGAAAAGCTGGCTCTGACATTGTCAGCTGCATTTGGAACGATCGACCCTGTGTTTCCCGCCAAACAGATGATCACGGATTCCACCGTGGCAATGTTGATGGCCGTGTTGCTGTTTTTTCTGCCGTCAGGAAAACGCGATTCTCATTCGCGGTCCATTCCGCTGATGGACTGGCACACGGCTAGTCGATTGCCGTGGGACATGATCCTGCTGTTCGGCGGCGGATTCGCACTCGCGTCAGGATTTGAATCCACTCAGCTGGCGACGTGGCTTGGCGCGTCGCTTCAGGGCCCTCTGCAAACAATGCCGCCGTGGCTGGTCGTGGCCGTCGTCTGCACGGTGTTGACTTTGACAACGGAATTAACCAGCAATGTCGCGACGATCAGTGCTGTCCTGCCGACTCTGCTGGCGATGGCCGAACCTCTGAACCTGGATCCCCGAATGCTTCTGGTGCCAGCCACTTTGGCGACCAGTGCTGGATTCATGATGCCCGTGGCAACTCCGCCGAATGCCGTTGTGTTCAGCACTGGGCGAATTCCGGCCGGCGAAATGGCCGCGCGCGGTCTGGTCCTCAGCCTGCTGGGAGTCCCCATCCTGACGATCGGAACTTATCTGCTGATTCGTCCCGTGATGGGAATTCAATAAACCTTCGGCGCGTTCCCGGCGACGCGCGGAATTCGCAGAGGCTTTCCAATGTCCAGACGATCGGGGCTGGACATTCGATCGCGGTTCGCGTCATAGATTTCCTGATACCGCGACTGAGCCCCCAGCATTTTCTGAGCGATCCCGGACAGCGTGTCGCCGTACTTGACGATGTACTCGTCAAACTCTTCAGGAATTTCGAAGTTTGGGGCGGTCTCAACAACCGGCTCCGCGGGCAATTTTTCTGGCTTCGATTCCACGGGTGCGATCAGAGGCGGCAGTTTGCGGCTTGGCGGTATGGGGCCAGCGGGGCTTAATATGGGGCCAGCCAATTCAGATTCATCGGAGGGAGAATCGACTTCTGCGGAATCCATGACGGTTCGAAATTTCTGAGGACCGGACTTCGAACGTTCTTCTCGTTCCGATACTGGCGGTGTCTTCGATGCACCGATGGGTGATGGCAATGATTTATTCCGTGCTCCCATGTTTTTGAGAACATCTTTTAGAGTCCACTGCTGCTCTTCAGCGATTTCTTCGGTTTCCTCTGAGACCGGCTTTTCGTCATTCAAATAGACAGCGACATCGCGTTCCCGCAGACGTTCGTTCAGTTCTCGCTCTCGACGGACCGTGGGCACGCTGGTATCCACCAGCGGCTCGTTACGAAAGAACAAGGCTGCGACGATCCCGATCAGCAGGATGCCCATGGCAAACCCGATTTTGCGGTCCGTATGCATGGCTGGTTCAGTACCGATCAGTCTGAAAAAACACTCCCCAAAACGCGCAGCGGCAATTTCTGCCGATCTTATTCTGCACTATCGATTTCGGGCTGCCCTGCCGCACGCTTGAGACTGAATCTGCGAATTCCGTATTCGCTGCCCAACATCGATCCAGTCGCAGCAGATGGAGCGATTCTGCAGCTTAGGATCGCTCGATCAATAAGTGCCCTATAGTCGCCTTTCGCTCCGCGAAAGAAGCGTTCTTTCGCGGATCGAAAGGCGACTATTATCTATCGGACAATCCTCAAGACGAGCGATGGGCCCGTTATTTCAGCACCGCGGCGGCTCGCGTCCGGACTGATTCCGAAGCATGCTGCAGCAGCGACTGGACGCTGGCTTCCTGGGCGATGTCGGCGGGCACGTCTTTTCTATTGAGCGCTTCCAACAGAGCCAGGCTGCGTGCTTCGTCGCGAGTCAATGCTTCGGCGGCCAGCTTGCGATTGGTGCCTGCCAGATACCCACAGGCTTTGATCAGCAAGCTGGCGACTTTTTCATCACGAACATCAGAAAGCCCACTGACGGCTCCCATCTGCAGCTCAGCATGGACATCCTTTTGCAGATATCGCTCCAGTTGAGCAAGTGCTCGTGGAGCCTCCAGCATCGAGACCATTCGCAGCGCGTCATAACGCGTGCCGGTGGGAACCGTTTCGTCGTCGGCCATTTTGGTCGACAGTTCAAGCGATCGCGTCCACGATTTCTTCAGCGCCTCGTCATCGCCGATGACTGCCGACAGTTCCTGAACCGGCCACTGCCCTGCGAGGCCGATTCCGTTGATCAGCCCACCGCCGATGACAACCGACTGCCAGTGCTGCAACGGCTGATCATCGTGAGGAAGCGAAACCGTGAGCACGCCTCGAATCAAATCGGGATCGCCACTTTTTCCAGCTGCAATTGCCACTCGCCAGATCCACGGGATGCGTCGATACTCTTCCTTGCTGCCGGGCTCTTCGGGCAACCCACCGGCCATCAGCGGAAGAATCTCGGCGGCATTCTTAAGTTTTGATGCGATCAGCTGTTCCCGATCCGCAGCGGGGTTCTGATCATCAATCAGCCATGCAGCAATCTCAGCCAGGGTTGTCGGTCCGGCCTTCGGTTTTGAATCCGCCACCATCCCGGTCGCCAGCGGAACGCCGCCGATTCTGACCAGATGCAGGGCTCGCAGATCGGCGATCGCTCCACGAGGTGCCGCGGCCGGCCGAATCACCAGTTCAGACGGTCCCGAACGAATCAGAGTCTTGCCAAGATAGCTGAGCTGATAGCGGCTCCACGCGCCACTCGACGGTACAACGCCTTTCAAGGACGGTTGACCGCCGTCAATCATGAACTCATTGCCCGCAGCTCCGGCGTCACACGACCACTCGGCCCAGACAGCGACTTCACGAGTCTCATCCGCGTTGAGACGCCAGCCGACCATGTCATCTTTTCCATGCCAGTAGCCAACATTCTGATAAGGTGTTTCAAAGGTGATGTCGCCACCAGAAATTTCTGCCTGGGCCGCCAGAAGTGCCACGTTACCTTTCCCAGAGACATGTACAACGGCCGGAGTATTTCCTTCAAGGGACTTTGTTGGCAAACGCTGAGTCCGCAGGAAGGCCCACAGATGGTTCACATCGTCCGTCGAGGCATTTTGTTCGAAGCCCTCGGGCATCAACGACTTTCCCGTGCTGCGGATTTGCTCCACTTCAGAACGAAGCACGGTCTCACGTTTTCCTTCCGCAGCCAGCAACGTCAGGCTCGACGCCGCTTCTTCGGAAATCAACCCTGTTACGCTGCGTCCATCATTCAATACGACAACGTACGCCTGGTACCGCGGATCAATGGCCTGATTGGGATCCAGCACTGCGATCAGCAAGGACTGGACCGGTTTTCCTGCATAGCCAGCGATATCCGGGCCAACGATATTGCCAAGTTCCTGCAGACGATGACAGCCGGCGCAGTGCTTCTGGAAAACCATGCGACCCTGCGCGGGATCGCCGTTCTCATGCAATGCCGTAGTGTAACGATCGATGGCTTCCTGACGGCCTGCCGTGGTTCGAGGAGTAAAGCATTGACCGGCAGCGAGACGAATGGATTCGTCCGTGTGATCCAGCAAAGCCTGCTGTTGAGGCAGTTCAAACTCGGCTGACGAAACCGTGCGGGCTTCAACAGCCGCCAGCAGTTTTGTTGTCCACGCCGATCGTGAAAGTAATAAGGAAATACTCTCTTTTCGAAGCCGAGGTTCACGCGAACTCCAGTCGGCCAGAATCAGTTCAGCGATCTGCTGGCTGCCATCTTTTCGAAGAGCGGCAATTGCGGCCAGCTGCAGTTCCGGAGGCGTGCGGGGCGTAAGCAACTGAGAAAGCAGCTCGGCCTGACTGTCCTTCAAAAACGCACCTTGTGCGAGCAACCCAACGGATTCGATGCGAAGATCCGGCGGAGCTTCTTCATTGACGGCGATCTCCGCTGCCAGTTGAATCGCAGGCTTCCAAAGCGACACGATCTCCTCACTATTAAACTGAAGTCCCGCGGAGGTTCTCTTTTGTGACGCTTCGATGAATCGGGCCAATCGAAGAAAATGCGTTGCATGTTTCGACGGCACGGCATCCGCCAGATCTTGCAGGATCTGGCGAAGTGACTGGGCGTCTCCCATGGTGGCGGCGTTCAGAAGCATTTTATCCATCGCCTCCGTTCCGCCTTCGCGTTTTTTTAACTCCTGAATCACGAGCCCGATATTTTCGGGGGTCAGTGAACTTTCCGCAGCGGACATCAAATGCGGATTGACCATTTCCGCTGCGAGAATTCCAGCGAGTGTTTTTGCGGCTGTCTCGGGCTTCATCAGGCCGGCCGAATACGCAACCTGCAGCCGCACCGTCATGTCGGTGTCGTCTGCCAGCTTTTCAACTTGAGCCGCCAGTTCGGGCGATTTCTGAAGTTCGGATTCAGTCACTCGGACTGCATGTCGTCGCACGTGAGCATCCGAATCCATCAGCACCTGGTTCAGCAGTTCAGCCGACAGCAGCTTCATGTTGGCCAGTGTCGACAGAGCCTGGATGCGAACTTCGGCGCGTTCACTTTGACTGGCCAGCTGCTGCAACATTGGCGCAGCCGACGATTCGTTTTGCCACTGCAGCAGCTGCTGAACAAGATCGCGTTGAGTCCCGTTGGGGGAATCCATTGCCGCAGCGAGCGATTCACCCTGCAGCTGGTCGAGTCGCACCATCGGCCGGGCCGTCTGATCATCACGGACGATTCGATAAATGCGGCCCATCGTCGAGCCGGCTCGCGGATCGAGCGTCGCCAGGGTATCAGGCGGAATCCAGATGGGATGTTCAATCACGTAGCGATACATGTCGACCACCCAAAGGGCTCCGTCCATGCCCGTGCGCGTTTGCACAGGCCGGAACCAGGGATCTGTCGACGCCAGAAATTCGCGTTCTCGCTCATCGTCATCGCGGCGACTGACGAACGTCGCCGCCTGCGAATTCAGGATCTGGCGGTGGACCAGATTATTGACTGGCTCGCACGTGAACGCATTTTGCGAATAACCGGTTCCCAGCAGGTCATCACGATAAATGCCAAGCCCGCACGCGGCTGTCGGTCTGTTGGGTGGCCCCGACAGCATGAAGAGCACCTGATTCGAAATGGAGAACAGTCGCCCGGGGTCCGGTCCTGCCGCGATGCTCACGACTGATTGAGCCGGGGCCAGCCACGGATTGCGCTGCAGATAGTGACTGGCCAGCGGATAATGCATCAGCAGAGTTCCGTTGTTGCAGCCGAACCAGTCGCCCCAGTCGTTGCGGACTCGCCCCTGCTGAGTCGCTCCGCTGGCGGCTTCCAGAACACCGGTGTCAGGATTGAATCGAAAATCCCGCTGTCCAAGAGCGATCGTTTCGCCAGTTTTGACGCTTGTGATCTGGCCACCAAACAGGCCGCATGAGCCATAGACCCAGCCGTCCAGTCCGTATTCGAGACTGTTGACTCGGGCCTGATAATTGTGCGTGGCAAATCCAGTAAACAGAGTCCGGACTTCATCCGCCTTTCCGTCCCCCGTCGTATCTTCTGCATAAAGAATATCGGGAGCTGCACAGACCAGAATCCCCTTTCGCCAGACGGTTACACCGGTCGGAAACGGAATTCCGGTCAGGAAAATTTCGGAACGGTCATAACGGCCATCCCCGTTGTCGTCATGCACGCAGCGAATCTGTCCGCCACTCTCGCCTTCCGCTCGACCCTGCGGATAATCATTCATCTCCGCAACCCACAGCCGGGTGTCCGGACCAAAGGCAATCGCGACGGGACTTTCAATCAGTGGTTCTGATGCAACCAGTTCTGCATGGTACCCGGGCTTTGTTTTTAGAGCTCCCAAAGACTGCGTCGGAGTCAGCGGCATGACGCCATTGGTCTTCGCCACATCAACGACGGGAGCAAACTGATTCTTCAGCTGCTTTTCAACGGCGTCCACAATGATCTCTTCAACGCCCGTCGCATACGGACCGGGGATGTCGTAGTAAACCATCGCACCGCCGCCTTCGTAACCACCTTCGCGAAGGATGCGTTCGGATGGGACATAACCAGGGCACGCATTCGAATACGCATTGATCCAGATTCGCTGGCCGTCGAGTTCCTGCTTGAGTCGCAGCGCGTAGTCGACAACAACCTCTCCGGGCAAAAAGACCCACGCAAGTTCATTGCCGAAGCTCATTGTTTGAATCGGATAGCTGATCTCCGTCATCAGAGGCTCGCCTTTATCGAGACGGGCCAGCTGAGTGCGGGCCTGATGTCCGATAGCATTCTGTGCTTTCGCCCGTTCCTCCCACTGTTCGCGAGTCGGCAGTGGAGCCAATGGCAGCACGACTCGTTCCAGCTGCGACGATGGAGCCTTTGTCAGCGGGCGCATGTCCGTGCTCAGGACGCGCTGGACTTCTTCGGCCAATTCCTGGCCCAGACTATCGGCCGCTTCGAATCGCGAACCAAGGACTCCGCCGCGCGGGTTCGAGTCTGCTCCACAACCGATGGAGACCAGTGCTTCACAGCCTGGATTTCGCCGTTGAATATGTTCCATCGCAAACCCGGCCCAGTCCCCGCTGATCCAGTCGTCGCTCAGCGTCACACAATGGCACGCATAATTGGTGAAGACAGCCCGCAATTGCCCATCGAGATTTTTCACTGCCAGAACCGGCAAATCATGATCGACGGGCCCACCCGCCGTGCGTCGATTGAAGGCGAAGCCAACGCGACCGATGCCGCAGAACAGGTTCGCCGACTTGCGATTCTTCAGAGCTTCAATGGCGACTTTTTCGAGATTGCTTTCAAGCTCGTCGCTGTACTTGAGAATGTTCTGCCAATGCGCGTCGGAGATCGGCTGACCGAACAGCGTGTTCGCACAGTTGCGGATCATCGGACCGCTGTGAGTATGCGACGCACAGATCGCCAGCTGGCTGCGTTCGAGACCGTGGCTTTTCAGTTTGACTGCGAGTCTCTCGGTCAGGTCGTCCGGGATTCCGAGAGTGTCGACGGTGATCACGACGACGGCATCATTTTCGCTAGTGCTGATTGCCAGCGCTTTCGCCCACAATTGCTGGCGAACGCCTGCCGATTCTTTCGAGCGACCGCCGAAGCCGTTCAGCCGAATGGGGAAGGCCGGAGTCACATCGACGGATGCGGTGCCGACCGAAAAGACGGTGGCGTCATCGGCAGCGATGGCCTGTCCGGAAATCAACAGGATTGCCAGCAATGTCGAAAGTGGAACAACCGTCAATGAGTAAATCAGACGCCTCATTGAAGATATCCCTGCGTAATCGTTTGAAGAGAGAACAATGCCCATCTGGCATCGTCGATGCAGGATTCCATCCGCAGAGCGGCCTGTCAATGCAACGGACGGTGCCTGATTGCCGAAATCCTATTCCGCCGTGACTTCGGGGTGGACGATCCTGATCGCTGTTCGACCCGATGATGACGTATCTGTTGCTGATTCGTCTGAGGAGTCCTGTCCGGATAAGTACTGGCTCGATCTGATGACGGATCTCGCTCTGTTGGAGCGAACTTACAGCGAGGTTTTCAGCGGCCCCGGAATTGAAGACCGGCAGACTCTGAGTACTGACGACATCTCGTCGATTCCGCCGGAACGCATTTCCGATCTGGAGCTGATCCCGAGTCCGTGCGTTTCTCTGCTCAAATTGAATACCCAGGCACACGACTATGCAATCGCTGTCCGCAAAGGCACGGCCTCGAACGACGCATTGCCGCAGCAGAAACCGACATACCTGATGGTCACGCGACTCAACTGCGTCGTTCGAACAATTGAAGTCGAGCCGCAGGAATATGAGTTGCTGGAACATCTAATGGCAGATATTGGCCTTGGCGAAGCAATCGCTCTCGTCACTGACGTGACGCTGACCCCCCATTCGCTGGCTGATGAACAGGACTGGACTGGTCGAATTTAAGAGTGGTTCCAGAAATGGGCCACCGACCGACTGTTCCTTAGAATCCGCGAATCCGCCTGATCCCAACGGCAAAACCCAAACTTGCAAATGCCAATGTAAACAGACACGTGTGACAGAAGTCAAAGTAGCAGGCACTCTCCGAGTGCCGTGGCCCGAAATCGCAGTGTTTTCAAGACAGGCGACGGCACATGGAATGTGCCTGCGACTTTTGTCACAAGTGTCTGAACAACAGGGCACAACAAGGCACTTCATCAACCAGCCCAGAGAATTCAAACGCTTGCGAGTTTCCCCAACCCATTTTGCATCCTTCAGCTGAGCGGCCACCCAGTCTTCGGAGACTTCCAGCGGCTGTCGGTCTTTACCACGAGGAGGAAACAAGCGACCCCAGCGTCGAACCACATCTTCGTCCGATCAGCCCGCAGCCACCACATCGTTCAGCTTCAAAACCACATGGATGTGATTGTCGAGAATCGCATAGGCCGCGACTTCGACCGTGAATATCGAATCCAGTTCCCGCAACGGATCTTCGACCCACTGCTTCGGATGTTCGCACCCCTCGCCACACAAAAACGCCCGCCGCACACACCGAGAAATTCAGTGATAATACGGCGTCACCGTTGCATCAACCAGCTCCTCATTCCACCGTCATTCCGTCAACCCCCACAAAATATTGAAAATTCCCAATACCTCCGAGCCGTGTACGGAGTTGTCAACAATTTACAATGCATGTCCTTGTTTTTTTCCAGGACGTCATTGAAGCGAAGCCCGCCATTTCCCCATACCGCCAATGTCAAAGGCAAGAGATCCCGTAATCGAGGAACTGAGATTCGTCGCACTCCGCTTGTGACTATCGCAGCTGTGTTCGAAACAATCTGGACCGCTTCGGTCGATGTGAACGGCGCAAAGCATACGACTGTTGCAGCTTTTCCAGTGTTTTATGCTGTTTTAGCGTTCTGAAATAGTTCAAGAAAAGCATGAAAACACATGGTTGAAGGTGTAGCTACACCCG